>LUMU01000142.1_pt1 | contig 21697 bp, 22 predicted proteins | sample 729751 | NCBI WGS metagenome assembly LUMU01 (sample SAMN03860300, study PRJNA289734) | marine metagenome | biome: seawater column; feature: ocean; material: water; isolation source: Red Sea water column Station 192 - depth 100m | place: Saudi Arabia: Red Sea | collected 2011-10-15 | depth 100 m
GGTGGGGCGCCTCGTCGAGCACCCGGGCGTCCTCGGCGTGCACGATCATCAGCCCGCCGAAGCCCGCGATCTCGGCCAACGCGGCGTCGAGCTCGTCGGGGCCCAGGGGCGGGAACTCGTCGACGCCCGACGGGGCGAGGAAGCACTTGAACCCGAAGACACCGGCCTCCCACAGCGGCCGCAGGTCGGCGAGGTTGCCGGGCACGGCGCCGCCCCAGAAGCCCACGTCCACGCGCGCCTTCTCGGCCGCCACCTGCTGCTTGAGGCGGAGGTGGTCGACGGAGGTGGTGGGCGGGACGGAGTTCAGCGGCATGTCGATGATCGTGGTGACGCCGCCGCGGGCGGCGGCCGTCGTCGCCGTCGCGAACCCCTCCCACTCGGTGCGGCCGGGCTCGTTGACGTGCACGTGGGTGTCGACGACGCCGGGCAGCAGCCGGGCGGTGTCGGGCAGGTCCACCGCGTCGGGGGCGTCGCGCCCGTCGTCGTACGCCGCCACCTCGGTGATCCGGCCGTCGGCGACGCGCACCGTGGCGGGACGGAGGGCACCGTCGACCAGGACGTGGCGGGCGCGCACGGCCGTGAGGGCCTCGACCACGTGCTCAGTCCTCCCTCATGACCGTGGCCTGGATGAGGCCGTAGGGCCGGTCCGCGGCGAAGAAGACCTCACTGGGGTTGTCGAGGCCGAAGGGCTCGAGGTCGACGAGGAAGTGGTGCTTGTTCGGGCAGCTGAGGTCGATCGAGGTGACCGCGTCGTGGGCCTCGAGGACCGCGCTGCCCATCGCGTAGATCGTCTGCTGCAGCGCGAGGCTGTGGTGGCCGGTGAAGGTGTCGAGCAGCGTGCGGGTGATGCTCGCGTGCAGCGCGTCCCAGTCGTGGTCGGTGCCGGCGTAGGTCCAGGTCGCGGTGAGGCTGGTGGCGAGGATGCGGTCGTCGGTCTCGACCAGGGTGGTGTAGCGGTCGCGCGGGAAGCCGTGGAACTCGGAGTCGGTGGACTTCAGGATCGTGCAGTCGCTGACCCCGGCGGTGACGCTGGTGCCGTCCGCGCCCCGCTCGACGCGGGCCGTGCGGGTGCTGGTGCCGTCGCGGAGGAACGCGTGGTCACCGAGGCGCCCCCAGGTGTGGGACAACGCGGTCATCTCCGCGCCCGTGACCTGGTCGAAGCCGTCGACGAAGTGGTCGGCCAGCCGCAGCAGGAAGGCCTCGGGGGAGTCGATGCCGTCGCGGGCGAAGGCGTAGACGGTGTTCTTCTGGGTGTCGGTGGCGACGACCAGGCTGTTGTCGCCGTCGAGGTGGCAGGCCTCGAAGTCACCGCGCAGCTGGGTGGTGACGGTGAGGTCCTCGACGGTGTGCGCGTCCTGGTCGCGGTTGACCCGGACCAGGTGGCACTCCGCCTTGCCGTACTGGTTGGGTCCGAGCACGATCCGGCTCATCTCTCAGCTCCCGCGGTAGGTCGAGTAGGCGAACGGGCTCAGCAGCAGCGGCACGTGGTGGTGCGCTCGGGCGGCGTTGGCGACGAAGGTCAGCACGACCTCGGGGAAGAATTCGCTGACCCCGGCGGTGTCGAAGCGCAGCGTCGTCGGGCCCTCGACCCCGGTCTCGAAGCGGGCGCGGCCGTCGGCGTCGGTGACCTGCTCCTCGGTGGCGCCGCTCAGCGTGTGCAGGGTGACGGTGACACCGGCCGCGGGCTCGCCCCGGGCGGTGTCGAGCACGTGGGTGGACAGGCTGCTCATCGGTCCTCCTCGACCAGGTCCTCGAGCCGCAGCATCGCGATCTCGGTGAGCTGCTGCTTGGTGACGGCCAGCTCCGTGGCGTCGTCGTGGGTCAGGCGCTGCTCGAGCAGCTCGAGCATCTCGGCCGCGGAGCGGCCGGCGGCGCGGACGAGGTAGATCCGGTCGAACCGCTCCTCGTAGCGACGGTTCGCCTCCACGAACGCCTCCCGATCGGCGTCGGTCACACCGGCCTGCTCGCGGGCGGAGGTCGCCGCGGTCGAGCCGGTGCCGCGCTCGCCGATGCGGGGGTGGTCGGCCAGCGCGTGGTCGAGCTCGGCGTCGGACCAGGTGGCCAGGAGGTGGGCGGTGTCGAGCAGGGTCCGGCGGTCGGCGTACGGCCGGCGGACCAGGAGGGCGGCGACCCACCGCTCCACGTCGGCGCAGCCGCGCAGCGCACGCGCGGCCTCTGGCGCCTCCATGGCGTTGAGCTCCCCGAGCCGCACCGCACCCTCCCTCGCCGGACCCCGGCCCCTCGTGGGGCCGGCCCTCCTAGGGTGAAACTAGTGCTCCGATGTTAAGCGCGTCTGGAACTCGTGTTTCAGCCCCATTTCGTCCCCTCGCTCGGCGAGGAGGAGGTCAGCCCAGGGAGACGGCGAGGTCGAGCAGGGCACGGTCGCGGCCGGGGGCGGCGACCAGGCTGACGCCGCAGGGCAGGCCGGCCCGGGTGGCCAGCGGGAGCGAGACGGCGGGGGCGCCGGCGAGACCGGCCACGCAGGTCAGCCGCATGGTGGCGTCGCGCACCGCCTGGGGGCGCAGGATGATGCGCGTTCGCGGCAGTTGCTCGGGGGCGAGGGCGTCGATCCACCGTTGAAAGCGCGGCAGCGGCCTGCGGTGCCACAGCGCCGCCGCGCAATCGGGGCGTTTGATCGCGGACAGGCCCAGCGGCCCGTCCGAGACAACGACACCACGCGGCGTTGCGCAGAGGAGGTCCGTCTGAAGCATCACGCCGCCTCGGCACGACGCCACAGGGGGAACGGATCGGGATAGTCGGGCAGCTTGTCCGGGTCGGCGACCCACGCCTCGACGGCCGAGCGGACGTCGGGCTCGGCAAGCGCGAGGAGCTCGGGGACGACGACGAGGTCGGTGCCACCGCTGACGCTGTCGGGCGGCAGCAGCACGTCGCCGACCTCGCGCAGAAGCGCGGCTGAGCGGGTCAGCCAGCCGACGGTGTCGAAGGTGGGGGAGAGGGCCAGGACGCCGTTCATCGGCAGCGAGCCGTGGGTGGTGCGGATGCCGGTCAGGCCCTGGTACGCCGCCGGCACCCTGATCGAGCCACCCGTGTCGGTCCCGAGGCCGATCGTGGCGTGCCCGAGGGAGACGGCGGACGCGGAGCCCGACGACGAGCCGCCGGGGACCCGTCGCGGGGCGCGGGGGTTGGGCGGTGCGCCGAAGTGCGCGTTGGTGCCGGCCAGGGAGTAGGCGAACTCGTCGGTGCGGGCGATGCCGCGCAGCGAGGCGCCGGCCTCGACGAGGGTGTCGGCGACCGTCGCGTCGGAGCGCTCGACGGGGGCGGCGGCCTCCCAGGTGGGGTTGCCGGCGCCGACCTTCTGCCCGGCGACGGCGAAGAGGTCCTTGACCGCGACGCTCTCGCCGACCAGCGGACCGGCCGGGGCGCCGGGCACGAGCGGGTCGCCGACGACCCGCCAGATCCGGGTGTCGAGGGCGGGGGCGGGCACCGAGACGTGGGCGGCGGTGACCTTCCAGCCGCCGCAGAAGTCGTCGTCGGTGCGGGCCCAGAGCTGGGTCTGCTGGCCGCGCCCGCCGCGGGCGAGCTCGGTCACCGCGACCACGAGAGCGTGGTCGGGGTCGGTGACCTGGACGTGGGTCTGCACCAGCCGGCGGGCCGGCGCACCGCCACGGCCGGAGCGGAAGGCGGCGATCTGGTCGTGACCGACGAGCAGGCCGTCGGCGTCGCCGCGCAGGGTCGTCGTGGCGGGCGCGAAGAGCCGGTCGAGGACCTCGACGTCGTCGCTCATGAGCGCCTGCTCGTAGGTGCGGAAGGCTTCGACCAGGCCCGGCGGCACCGGCAGGGACGGTCCGCTCATGGTCTCGACGCCCGCTCGCTTGCGCTCGCTGCTCGACCATCGAGGGCCGCGAAGTCGCTCTTCCGGATGCGCGCGTGCACGCCCTTGACCACGTCCACCACCTGGGAGATCTCGAAGTCGGTCGCCGCGGAGAGGTAGGCGTAGGCCATCCGCGGGTCCATGCCGTAGCGCGCGACCAGCAGGGTGATCGCGTGCCGGACGCACTGCTGCACCGCGAGGTCGAGGTCCTCGTCGAGCCCGGTGGGGACGAGGTGGTCGACGGTCTCGGCGAGCGGGGAGACGACCTGGCCGAACTGCGCCACCGCGTCGGCCGCGGGCACGACGTCGAGCCGGACGGTCGCGCGCAGCGAGGCCTCGAGCGCGGTCAGCGCGACCTCGCCGTCGCCCTGCGCGAAGTGCGGGTCGCCGGCGTAGAAGAGGGCGTCCTCGACCTGCACCGGCAGGTAGAGCGTGGCGCTCGCGGTCAGCAGCGAGATGTCGAGGTTGCCGCCGTGGGGCCCAGGCGGCACCGAGTGCGGCCGCTGGTCGCCGGCCACCGCGACCCCGAGGATGCCGAGGAACGGCGCCATCGGGAAGCGGACGACCGGCCCGTCCCCGATCGGGCCGGGGACCAGGCCCATCTCCGCGTGCGTGCCGTCGTCGGCGACGCGGGCGAAGGCGGAGAAGACGTCGCCCTCGAGCGGGTACTCCCCGGGCAGGGCCCCGCGTCCGTGCCGGTTGGACACCACGCCGTACGGCACCCGCGGCGCGGTCTCGAGCAGCGTGATCGCGAGCAGGTCGCCGGGCCGTGCGCCGGTCACCGCCACGGGGCGGCTCACCACGTGCGGCCCGTCGACGCCGACGACGTGCGGGGCCTCGGAGGCCGCGAGGGCTCGGGCGTCGGCGAGCACCGGCACGTCGTACGCCGCGAAGAACCGATCGGGGTCGCGTCCCTGGTCCTCCAGGACGCCCTCGTGGCTCAGCGTGTCGAGGGTGACCTCGTCACCCGGCTCGACCCGCAGCACCGGCGCGTCGGTGGCGCAGGGGAGGCGTCCCCACAGGACGTTCTCGACCGTGGAGGGCAGATAGGCCCCGCGGATCGGGCCGGTGCCGATCTCCAGAGGGTCCATGCCAGAACCCTAGGGGGACGTGACGTGGCTCAGGCGTCCCAGGTCCAGGAGTCGAGCACCTGCTGGTTGACCGCGGCGCACACAGGGGGAGGCGAAGGTGGAGCATGGCGACATGGACGAGCTCGCGTACTACCTAGGCATGCCCGCCCACGGCGCCCTCGCGGTCGTCGTCTCGACGGTGGTCCTCTACACCGCGATCACCAGCCTGCTGAGCCGCGCCGGCCAGCGGCTCTACGCCTCGCCCTCGAGCCTGGACCTGGCGGTCGTCACGGTGCTCGGCGCGATCGTGGGTCGCTCGATCCTCGGCCAGGTCCCGACGCTGAGTGGCGGCCTGCTGGCGCTGGGCACGCTGTTCGTGGTGGAGGGGCTGGCGGGGCGGGTACGCCGCAGCGAGCGGATGTCGCGCCGGCGTCGACACCGTGCGGTGGCCGTGATGGTCGCCGGGCACGTGCAGCGTCACGAGCTGCAGCGGCTGGGTCTCGACGAGTCCGTGCTGTGGAGCGCCCTGCGGTGCGCCGGGGTGCGTGGCCCGCACGAGGTGTCGCTCGTGGTCGTCGAGCCGGACGGCCGGTTCAGCGTGCTGAAGGTGGGGGAGACCGTGCACCCCGCGGCCCTCACCGGTGTCCGGCACTCCGGCGAGCTGCTGGACCAGCTGGCCGACGTGGGTCACCGCGCCCAGTAGGTTCACCGACGTGACCCACGAGCTCGACCGACACCTGTCCCTCACCGCACTCGGCGAGGGCCGCTACGCCGGCGACCTCGACGGCGGCTGGAGCGTCGGCGGCGGCATCAACGGCGGCTTCCAGCTCGCGCTGGCAGGCCGGGCCATCTCCCAGCACCTCGAGGGCAAGCCCGACCCGGTCGCGGTCTCGGCGCACTACCTCTCGGCCGGGACCGCGGGCCCGGCCGAGGTCGCCGTCGACGTGCGACGGGAGGGCGGCCGGATGGCCACGGTCGCGGCCGACCTGTCCCAGGACGGGCAGACCCGGCTGACCCTGCTGGCGACGTACGCCGACCTCGACCGCTTCGAGGGCGAGGTCCGCACCACGGCGACCCCGCCGGAGCTGCCGGCGCCCGAGGACTGCACGGGGCCGGAGGACGTGCCGGACTTCGTCCTGGAGCTGGCGCCGATGATGCGCCGCTTCGAGATGCGCTTCCCGGTCGAGCAGACCGGTTGGGTGCGGGGCGAGCCGCGGGGCGTGGGGCACCTGTCGGCGTGGTTCCGGATGATGGATGGGCGCGAGCCGGACCCGGTGTCGCTCCTCATGGTCCTGGACGCGCTGCCTCCGGTGACGTTCGACCTGGGCTTGATCGGGTGGGCGCCGACCCTTGAGCTGACCGCGCACGTGCGGGCGAAGCCGGCGCCGGGCTGGCTGCGCGTGCAGCACCACACGCGCAACTTTGCGGGCGGGATGTTCGAGGAGGACTGCGAGGTCTGGGACTCGACCGGACGCCTCGTCGCGCAGTCGCGTCAGCTGGCCCTGGCTCCACGGACCAGCTGAGCCAGCTCAGTCCACCAGCGGCTCGAGGTCGAAGCGGCCGTCGAGGTCGCGCAGCGCGGGGCCGACCTTGCGCCACCAGCGCACGACCGAGGCCTCGGGATGGCCCTGGGTCTCCAGCGGCGTGGGCAGGTGCTCGGGTGCCTGCAGCCCGGTCGCGGCGAGAGCCGCCCGGCGGACGGCCGAGTGCGCACTGTCCATGCACCGGCGTACGACGCCGTGGTGCTCCTCGCGGAGCCCGGTCGCCGAGCGCGCGAGGCTCATCAGCGCCCTTCGTTGGGTCCAGGGGTGGTCGGTGTCGGCCAGGGCGACGACGTCGCTGCGGCGGGTGCCGTGCCCGATCATCCACAGGGCGTCCCAGGCGCGCTCGCCGAGGAGCTCGCGGTCGGAGCCGGCCAGGGAGAGGAAGCAGTCGGCGACGGCGGGTGCGTAGGGGGACAGGCCCAGCACCTGGCCGGCCAGGCGGCGCCGGTTGCCGCTGGCGTGGAAGAGCGACTCGCGGACGAGGCGGTCGAGCAGCTGGTCGGGCTCGGAGCGGTAGACGGCGGGCGTCATCTGTTGTGCCTGCGTGGAGACCTGACGGCTGATGCTGCGACTGGCCTCGCGCACGGCGAGGTCGTGGGTCTCGCGGGTCTGCAGGATGCGCGTCCGCAGCGGACCGTCCTTGAGCGTGCCGGTCACGCGGGTGAACGAGTCGTCAGGCAGGTGGGTGAGCAGGTCGAGCAGGTCGGCGCTGCGCTTGGCGCTGGGGGTCACCAAGCCTCGGATGGCATGTTGCTCGATGAGGGCGAGGTGGGCGGGGCCGATGTGGCCGCGCGCGAGCTTGGCGGCGGCGACCTGGATGGCGCCGCGGGAGAGCTGCCCGCTGGGCGCGTCGAGCAGGCGGCACACCAGCTTGCTGGCGGCGGGGTCCTCGAGTTGCTGGAGGACGGTGAGCATGGGGAAGACGACCTGGACATCGGGGTCGGTCAGCCAGGCACCGAGGGCCATCAGCACGTGGCGCTGCGCCACCGGGTGGGTGACCAGCGTGCTGAGCGCCTCGAAGCGGCGCAGCTGGTCGACGCCGTTGGTTCGCGCGAGCTCCTGCACGAGCCGTTCGCAGACGATCGACCAGGTGCGGTTGGAGAGCAGCACGAGCTCGAACCGCTCGAGCTCGGTGGCGAGCCGCAGCCAGTCTCCGCCGGTGAGGTGGTCGTCCCTGTCGGTGGCCCGGTCGACGAGGTCGGACAGCATCACGTCGGGGGAACGGTGCTCGTGGGCTGCGAAGGAGACGTGCTCCGGCGGCTTCGCCGAGGCCTCGCAGTCGCGGACGAGTTGTCGGTTGGCCGCGACGAGGGCGCCCTCGGGCAGGCCGAGGACGGTCTCGTAGCCGCGCAGTGCACGGAACGACACCGCGTGCTGGCCTGACTCCCAGCGGCTCACCCGGCTGCTGTCGGCGTTGATTCCTGCGTCGTTGAGCGCGTCGACGAAGGTCGCGCGATCGGCGTACGCCGGCTCGGCCCCGAGTGAGCGTGACGTGACCAACAACCACGCGGTGCGTGCCCAGGGGTCGTAGTACCCCCCGGCCATCGGCGATTCATCGTCGGGCATGCGTGGCGGACGTCCGCGGCGAGGCTTCGGGACGCCGACGGCCCGAGCGGAACCGTCCTTCGGCGTATCAGCGCTCAACTACTGCTCCTTGGTCGACCCGAGTCGCCTTGGGGATGGGGGGAGGCACAGTAACGAGTGACCTCGGCCACAGTTATTGCATGACAAAAAGTAAAGAACATTAAAGCCGCAATGCAAGTCTCAGGATCTTTACTGTGCCGCTCGTCCAGACAGGTGCTTAGTGGGCCTGCCCTGGGTCCTGGCCTCGGGGCCGGGTGGTCCGTTCTGTGTCGGGCCAGTCCTAACAACCTTCAGAAGGGTTCAATCTTCATGAACAGCAGCGGCATCAAGCGGGGTCTGGCCACCACGGCCGTCTCCGCTCTCGCGGTAGCGGGCATCCCGTTCATCGCTTCCTCGGCTCACGCCGACTCGCTCGCGGAGCAGGCTGCGGCGGCCGACTCGGTCGTCCTCCAGACCCCCGCGGCCATCGGCTCCGTCAAGAACGACGGCGTGGAGAGCACCATCCACATGGTTGCCACCGCCGGTGCGGACGTGCAGCAGGTTCGCTTCCAGTACCTGAGCGGCGCGACCTGGGTCACCATCGCCACGGTTTCGCGCACCGCTGGTGCCTTCTCGACCGAGTGGGCTCCGCCGGTCGCCACGTACAACACGCCCGTCAACGTGCGCGCCGTCGCCCTCGGCTCCGTCGGCACCGAGATCGGCACCCCCGACGCGAACCTCATCCAGGTTTCCGCCAACGCGGACTCGGTGGACATCGCCTACACCCCCGGCGCCACGGTCGGCGTCTTCGAGCAGCCCTACGCGACCGAGGGTGAGGACGCCACGCTCGGCGCTGTCTCCGGCACCACCTCGGACCTGACGGCCAACCCGGACCTGACCTTCTCCTCCCCCAGTGGCACTGGTGCTACGACCCAGGAGGACGTCGCCGGGACGGTCGCCAACGGCGCCACCAGCCGCAGCTACTCGGCCCCGGTCGACTTCAGCGGGTACACCTTCGACACCACTGCTCCGGTGGTCAACGAGGCCCTCATCGTCGCGACCGCCGAGGGCGACGACGCTGAGCCGGTCAACATCTACAAGCAGACCATCAGCAACGTCTCTGTTGCTGCCAAGAACCCCACGGTTCAGGGCGCCGCGACGACCGACATCACCGTGACCGTGCTCGACCAGAACGGGAACCCCGTCGTGGGTGCTCAGGTCGTCGGCGAGGACGCGCCGGTCAACAGCATCGAGTACACCAACTCCAAGGGTGAGGCCACCTTCACCGGCGCCACCGGCTCCGCTCAGGGCAGCACCTACGACTTCTACGTCAACACCACCGACGTCGACGCCTACGAGAACGGCACCGACTTCCGTCGCTCCGTGACCGTCGGCAGCTACACCCCGGCCGCGGCGTCGATCACCCCGTCCTCGAAGGACGGACTCGCCTTCGACGTGGACGAGAACACCAACGGCGACCTCCGCGTCAAGGTCGTGGACCAGAACGGCAACGCGCTGAGCGGCCAGGTCGTCCAGTACTCGCTGGCCGTCGACCTGTTCCCGACCACGGCGGTCCCGAACCCGACCAACCCGGCCGCGACCACGGGTGCGGTCACCACGGGTGCCGATGGCTTCGCCAACATCCCGTTCACCGACAAGGGCGACGGTGAGTACACGCTGTCGACCTACATCAACCGTGACGGCACGCCGGGTCAGGGCGCTGGCGACCTCTCCGGCACCGACCTGGTCTTCAAGGCCGGCGACGCCGAGCTCGAGTTCGCCGACCCCGAGGTCGCGCCCGCGGGTACCACTGCCACCTTCGACGCCACCTTGGCGCTCATCGATGGCACCCCGCTGGCCGGGCGCGCTGTGCGCTTCACCTACGCCCCCAACGGCGATGACGTCGTTGTTGCGGCTGAGGCGGCGCAGCCCGACGGCACCACGCGTGTCAGCAACACCATCGCCGACGGTACGACCGACGCCGACGGTGTCGCGAGCGTGGCGCTCTCTGACCCGGCCAACACGCCGGCTCGGTCGGAGCTCGACGGTGAGCTTGACGCCCAGTCGATCGCCAACACGATCGGCAACGCCAACGCGAACGCCACTGCGATCGAGGTGGACTTCGTGACCGGTGACATCGCGGGCACGCCGTCCGTGACCATTACGCCGAACAACGCCACGGGTACCCCGGGTGAGGTGACGTCGGGCACCGTTCTGGTGACCGAGGACAACCCGAACACCCCGGCGGTCGAGGTCACCCCGGTGGCCGACACCCTCATCACCCTGACGGTGGATGGGGACGCCTTCTTCACCACCATGAACGGCGAGCCCGCCAACCCGGCGGCCGGTGACCTGCAGGGCGACCTGGTCGAGCGTGGTCAGGAGATCACCCTCGTCACGAACAACCTCGGCCAGGCGACCTACTACATCGGCATCAAGGACAGCGACGACTTCAACGACGATGGTGAAGCCACCGTCGACGTCACGGTCACGGCTGACGGCGCGTCGGACACCGAGGACTACGACTTCTCGACCGACAACCCGCTCAACGGCGGCGAGGTCATGATCGAGCTCGCGTCGGCCCAGTTCCAGGACTCGGGCGTGCTGCCGCTGCTCCCGACCTCGGACCGCGCTGCCTACGACGTCATGGTGACCGACCAGTTCGGCAACCCGGTCGGCGGTGAGTCGGTCGACATCGACATCGACGGTGTCGGCACGGCGACCAACGGCACGGTCGTGACGGACTTCAACGACAACGCTGAGTTCTACGTCGCCTCGGGCGCCGCCGGCACGTCGATGCCGGTCGGCACCTGGGACGCTCCGGTCAACGACTACACCGGAAGCCCGGTGGCGCCGCGGACCACCAGCGAGGACATCGAGGGTGATGGCCCCGAGGTCGAGTTCTACACCGTCGACTTCGCCAACAGCACCTTCGAGCTCACCCAGCAGGGTCCCGACACGGTGCCCGTGGGCACCACCGTGATCATGACCTACTCGGCCATGGACCAGAACGGTGAGCCGATCGAGTTCGTCGTCGACTTCTTCCGCACCGGCCCCGACGAGTTCGGTGACGGTGACGAGAACACCAGCAACCCCACCGGCGAGGACGGCATGGCCAACTACGTGTTCCAGGGCGCGACCCAGGGCACGGCGACCATCACGGCCATCGGCTACACCGGCCCCGGAGACGACCAGGTCGTTCCGGAGTCCCAGGTCACCGACACCGTCAGCTTCGGCCCCAGCGGCCCCGGCGGCGGCGATGGCATCATCGACATCCAGATCGCTGGCGACGACACCGGCCCGGCGAAGGACATCCTCGACGTGCTCGTCGAGGAGGAGGCCGCTGGCGAGGAGGTCACGATCTACAAGATCCGTGGCAAGAAGCCGAACAAGCGCCTGGTGGAGGTCCGCTCGAAGGTCGTTCCCGAGGACGGCCAGCTGACCCTGCAGTTCGCTGACCGCAACGGGAACAAGAAGACCCGCTTCATCGCGAAGGTCGAGTTCAACGGCGAGACCTTCAAGTCGAACACCCAGAAGATCCGCTGATCATCTGACACGTGAGGAGCTCCGGGGCGGCGCCCAGCGTCGCCCCGGGGTGACTCTCTAGAGGGCCTCGGCTCTCAACTCCATCGCTCGTAGAGCCGGAGACACAGACGCGGTCCGGGCCATTCTCTGTTGCCGCTGCTCGAGAATGGTCCGGACCGCTTGTCCCACCCTAGGACATCAGGTCGGTCCGGCTGCTCCACCGGGGCTGCACACCACGCGTGTGCAGCCCCGGTGGGCATTTACCCCCGCTGATCTGCGGCTTTACCTGGGATGGTTCACTGCCATCATGCGTGCCATCTCGAGGATCTCCGTCACCGCCGCCTGTCTCACCACACTGCTCATCGTCGCTGGGTGCAGCGAGGACTCGACGTCCGAGGAGCCAGGCGACGCAGCCGCATCGGACTCTGGATCGCTGCAGCGCGACGAGGACGGGGTCAAGGACGACGGGAGCGGGGACCGCCAGCGCAACTGCCAGGTCAAGGTCACGACCTCCGGCGCTGCGAGCGTCACGTGGAAGGGCAAGGGCGAGTCCGTTCAGCCGGCCAACGGCAGTCCGGCAGCCTTCTACCTCTTCGAAGACGAAAGCGGCTCGGTGCAGGTGTTCGCCAGCGGCGGCAGCATCCAAACATCCGCAGTCATCACGGTCGACGGCGCGACGTACACGACGCCGCCGGAGGACCCCGCCGGCATCACCGCCAGCGAGGACGGCACTGCTGCCACGGTAGACGCGACCGCGGCCGGCATGGATGGCGACGAGGTCGAGCTGATCGCTGACTTCGCCTGCGGCAAGGGTTCGAAGAAGGGCTGAACACCAACGTTCCAGGTCCACCGGGGCCGCACACGATGTGTGCGGTCCCGGTGGCTATTTCGGTCAGTTCCGAGTTGACCGACTGCCGTGACTAGCCGTGCAGACGCACAATCGCGCGGCGGCCGGGGTGCTCGCTGGCCGTCCAGAGGCGCCCCAGCGCGTCTCGGGTCAGGTCCTCGACACCGATGGGTGCAGCACCTCGGGACCGCCGCGACTCGGGGCCAGTGGCGGGGGCTGGCGTGACCCCATGCTCCTGCTGGGGGAGGGGCTGTCCCTCACTCTCGACGAGGGGCTCGTCGATTCCTCGGGTACTACGACCTGCGGCCAGGTGCAGGTCACCTCTCGTCCAGGGGCCGGCGGAGGTCGAGACGACGAGTCCGTCGGCGTACGTCGTGACGCCCTGCATGCCGGACGGTCCCTCGCCGAGGGGCTCGAGATCGCCGACCGGCTGACCTTCCTCGATCGTCAGGCACGCCAGACGGGTGGACTTCCCGCCCCGGCCGTACTCGCCGGCCAGGAGTCGGGTCGCTCCGGGGTTTCGAGACGGTTGCTGCGCAACCTCCTCAACAGCCGGGGCCGCGGTGGTCTCGACGCTGCTGGACCACCTGGGAGGGGCGAGGTCGAGGAAGGACCAGCGGAACGGTTGGTCAGATCCCGGGAGGGCTGGCCGGTGGAGGGTGCGGGCACGCCAGGTGGGGCCGGGGTTTCGAGACGGTTGCTGCGCAACCTCCTCAACCGCCGGCGGCCGTGGGTGCGCAACCTCCTCAACCGCCGGCGGCCGTGGGGGCGCAAGCTCCTCAACCGCCGGCCCGGAGTAGCGAGCAACCCCCTCGACCGCCGGGGCCAGGTCGTCGACGTGCAGCGCCCAGAAGCCACGGGCGGTGGCGGCGACGTACAGCCAGCCGTCGTCCCAGGCCAGGCCGCCGGCGTGCACGCGCAGCGGCTCGCCGGCGGGCGTCAGCAGCGGCACGTGGGCGTAGCGGCGGTCGACCAGGTCGACGACGGAGACGCGCGAGCCGGCGCCGCGGCGGGAGTACCACGACACCAGCAACCGCTCCCCGGCCCACGTGATGCCCTGGGGCCACCACTCGCGGGTGAGCTGGTCGCGCAGGTCCCACGACCAGGCACGCTGCGCGGCACGCCCGTGCACCAGTCGTACGACGGGGAGTCGGTGCATCCGCCGGGTCAGTGGCACCTCGAGCAGCGAGCTCACGCCCGCCTCCTCGTGGCGACCGCGACACCGACCGTCGACAACGCCAGCCCGAGGACCGCCAGCCCGGTCAGCCTCTCGTCCAGCAGCACCCACGCCAGCACCGCCGTCACCGGCGGCATCAGGAAGAACACGCTGGCGCTCGCCCCGGCGCCCCCACGGCGCACCAGCAGCCCGAGGAGCAGCAGCCCGAGCACCGAGTTCACGCCCGCCAGCCACAGCACCGCGACCGTCGCGTCGACGCCGGACGTCACCGACGGCGCACCCTCCACAAGGACGGCCAGCACCACCAGCGGCGGCACGCACACCGCGCACTGCAGGGTCGCCGACCAGATCGGGTCCGTGCGCGTGCCGATCCACCGCTGACCGAGCGTCCCCAGCGACAGGCAGGCCAGGGAGGCGACGCCCAGCAGCAGGCCGGCCATCCCGCCGGCCCGGTCGATGTCGGGCCCCAGCACCACGACCACGCCTGCGACACCCACGACGAACCCGACCACCTGCAGCCGCGTCAGTCGCTCACCGAGCAGCACCCCCGCGAGCACGGCGGTCAGCACGGGCGACAGCGAGTGCAGCAGCGCGCCCAGGGTGGCCTGCAGCCCGAGCTCGAACGCGGCGTACATCGTCCCGAACAGCAGCCCGTTCATCACCAGCCCCGACGCCGCCACCCGCACCAGGTCCTCGCGCGAGATGCGCAGCGCGCCGCGGGTGAGCCGGGCCAGGGGGTAGAGCATCAGCGCCGCCACCGCGAACCGCAGCACCAGCACCCAGAACGGCGAGACCGCCTCCACCCCCGCCGGTCCCGCGACGTATCCCGAGGACCACACCAGCACGAAGGCCGCCGCCGGCCAGAACGGCACGCCCACCAGGGGAGTGGCTGCAGGGGCCCGAGACGTCATGGCGCCATCATCGCGGAGACCTGTCGCCACCAGGTGGATGCAGGTCTCCGCGTTGATGGTTGTCCACAGGCAAGGGGTGGGTCGGCAGGAGCCGAGCCCGCTCGCGGGTAGGACCCCCGCATGGACGACCCGACCCTGCGCCGCCTCTTGGCCGACCTCGCGCACCAGGACGGAGTGGTCACGCACCGCCAGCTCATCGAGGGCGGCGCCGAGCCGCACGACGTACGCCGCTGGGTCCGTGCGCGGCTGCTCAGCCCGGTCCATCGCGGGGTCCACGTCGACCACACGGGACCGCTCACGCCCCGTCAGCGCGAGTGGGTGGCGGTGCTCGCCTGCGGGGCGGGTGCCGCCGTGTGCCTCCTCGGCGCTCCCGGCCCGCTGGTGCACGTGGCCATCGACGCCTCTCGTCCGCGCCACCACCATCGCACGCCTACGCGCCGCCATCGGTTCCCGCAGCCGGCTCCGTCACCGCCGACTGGTCCTCGAGGTGCTCGACGACGTCGAGCGCGGGACCCAGTCGGTCCTGGAGCACCGCTACCTCCGCGACGTCGAGCGCGCCCACCATCTGCCCGCCGCGACCTGGCAACAGCGACGCCGGGTCGGCGGCCGCACGGAGTACGGAGATGCCGCCTACGAGAGCCAGCAGGTCTTCGTCGAGCTCGACGGCCGGACCGCCCACACCGGCTGGGACGCCGAGAACCGCGATGCCCGGCGCGACCTCGACCAGGCCGCGGCCGGCCGCGTCACCGTCCGGCTGCGCCATCGCCAGGTGCTCGCTGAGCCGTGCGCCACCGCCGTACGTCTGGGCCGGTTGCTGCGCTCGCGAGGCTGGACCGGCGCCCCACGACCCTGCGGCCCGCGCTGCGACGTCATCTCGGAGACCTGGAGCCACCAGGCGGCGACAGGTCTCCGAGATGAGGCCGGGTGAGCCCGGATAGGGTCGTCCCCCGTGAGGAAGGTCGTCGTGGCAGCCGCCATCGTGCGCGGCGGACGCGTCCTGGCAGCCCGGCGTACGACGCCGCCGGAGGCCGCGGGGCGCTGGGAGCTCCCGGGGGGTAAGTGCGAGCCGGGCGAGCCGCCCACGGCCGCGCTGGAGCGCGAGATCGCCGAGGAGCTCGGCTGCGACATCGAGGTGACCACCTGGCTCGAGGGCGCCACTGAAATCGGCGAGACCCACGAGCTGCGTGCCGCCCTGGCGCGCCTGACCCGCGGCGAGCCCGAGCCCACCGAGCACGACGAGGTCCGCTGGCTCGCACCCGACGAGCTGGACACCATCGACTGGCTCGAGCCCGACCGCCCCTTCCTGCCCGAGCTGCGCTTCGCCCTCGAGCACGCCGCGACCCTCGCCCGGGGCGGCAGCAGCACCCGCCGCGTCATCGTGTTCGACGAGGACGACGCCCGCGCGGTCGAGCAGCGGCTGCGCGACGACGGCTTCGACGCCGAGGTCGTGCGTGAGCGGCTCCAGGGCGAGGACGACGACGAGGACCACCCCTGGGCGGTGCTGACCGACGCCCCGAGCCTGGTCGCGGACGTGCTCGCCGACGAGTTCGACGGCTGGCTCGACGAGGAGCCGGAACAACCCGCACCCCGAGTGGGTTCTCCGCTCGACCTCCCGACCGCGCCCCGAAGGATCAAGAGGACCGATGCCTGACGCGACCCAGCGCCTCCTGCTCGTGCACGCCCACCCCGACGACGAGACCATCGGCAACGGCGCCACCATGGCCAAGTACGTCGCCGAGGGCCGCCAGGTCACCTGCGTCACCTGCACCGCGGGGGAGATGGGCGAGATCCTCGTCCCCGAGCTGGCCCACCTCGCGGCCGACCAGGAGGACGGCCTCGGCGAGCACCGGCGTACCGAGATCGAGGACGCCATGGCCGCCCTCGGCGTCACCGACCACCGCTGGCTCGGCGGCTTCGGTCGCTTCCGCGACTCCGGCATGAAGTGGCACGAGGCCGGGCACGCGATCGCCGCCGACGAGACCGACGAGCGCGCGTTCGCCAACGCCGACCTCGCCGTCGCCGCCGACCAGCTGGTGCAGATCATCCGCGAGGTCCGCCCCCAGGTGATGGCGACCTACGACCAGTTCGGCGGCTACGGCCACCCCGACCACATCCAGGCCCACCGCGTCGCGACGTACGCCGCCCACCTGGCCGCCGTGCCGTCCTACCGTCCCGAGCTCGGCGAGGCCTGGGACATCGCGAAGATCTACTGGAACGCGATGTCGGAGTCGAAGATGCGCGAGGGCCTGCGCCGGCTCCGCGACGCCGGCGAGGACACCTTCTTCGAGGGCATGGACCCCGACGGCCCGATGCCGCACTTCGTCACCGCCGACGAGCACCTCTCCTGCGCCGTGGACGCGACCGACTTCGTCGACCGCAAGATGGCCGCGATGAAGGCCTACCCGACGCAGATCCAGCTCGACGGCCCGTTCTTCGCGCTCTCCAACAACGTCGGCGACACCGCCTGGGGCGTGGAGTACTACCGCCTCGCCAAGGGCACCCTCGGGCCGCTCGGCGAGGACGGCCTCGAGACCGACCTCTTCGCCGGCCTGTGAGCCGGGCGGACCGGTGACGCGGACGGGCCTGCTGCTGCTCGGCCTCGCGGTCGGGCTGGCCGGCACCGCCCTGCACCAGTCCGTCCTCTGGCTGGCGGTCACGGCGCTGGCCGCCGCCGCGGTCACCGCGGCGACCCCGCCGGCACACCGGCTCTGGTGGGCGGCCGGCTTCTCCCTCCCGCCGCTGGCGATGTCGCTGCCCAGGGGCGAGGGGGACGTGGTGCTCGCCGGCACCGGCAGCCTGCTGCTGGCCTGCCTCGCGGCCCTCGTGCTGGGCATCGGGCTGGCCGGCCTGCTGCCCGCGGGGCGTCCCGCTCCGCAGCCCCAGCACGACGCGCCCCCGCCCTCTTCCTAGACTCGCCCGCATGGCAAAGGACTCCGGACGCGAAGCTCTCGGTGGCAGGGCCGTCGTCGTGGCCCTCGCCGCGGTCGTCCTCCTCCTCGGGGGCGGGTACGCCGCTGCCGGGGCGTTCGCGAGCGACCGGGTGCCGCGGGGGACGACCGTCGCCGGGGTCGCCGTGGGCGGCCAGACGCCGGCGCAGGCGCGGTCCACGCTCGAGACCGAGCTGGCCGACCGCGTCGACGCCCCGATCTCGGTGGGCGTGGACGGCCGGTCGGTCGAGGTCGACCCGGCCGAGGCCGGGCTGTCCTTCGACCTCGACGCCAGCGTCGAGGCGGCCGGCGGCGGGAGCTCCTGGGCTCCCGACCGGCTCTGGGACTACTGGACCGGTGGCGACGAGGTCGACCCGGTCGTCGACGTCGACGAGTCCGCGATGGCTGACACGCTGGACCGACTCGAGGGCGAGCTCGGCACCGAGCCGGTCGACGCGACCGTCACCTTCACCGGCAGCCGGAGATCACCGACGCCGATGCTGAGGCCGCCGTGGAGGAGCTGGCCAACCCCGCGCTCGCCTCACCGGTGACGCTGCTGTTCGGCGAGACCCCGGTCAAGCTGCGCCCCGCCGACTACGCGAAGGCGCTGAGCCTCGAGCCCGAGGGGGGCGAGCTGGCGCTGGCAGTCGACCCCGACGTGCTCACGGAGCTGGTCGGCGACGCCACCGCCTCCGGCGAGCCGGTCGACGCGACCATCCGCATCGTCGACGGCGAGCCCAAGGTCGTGCCCGCCAAGCCCGGCGTCGACTTCGCCGACGAGGACGTCTACGACGCGTTCATCGACCTGCTCGACGAGCCGGCGGGGGAGCGGCGCGCCGAGGTCGACGCGACCGTCGTCGAGCCGGAGGTCACCACCAAGGACATCCGCAAGCTCGGCATCAAGGAGCAGGTCTCCACCTTCACGACCTACTACCCGCACGCGGACTACCGCAACACCAACATCGGCCGCGCCGCCGAGCTCACGAACGGCACCCTGCTGCTGCCCGGCGAGATCTTCTCGATGAACGACATCGTCGGCGAGCGCACCCGCGAGAACGGCTTCACCGAGGGCTTCATCATCTCCAACGGCATCCTGCGCGAGGACCTCGGCGGCGGCGTCTCCCAGCTCGCCACGACGCTGTTCAACGCGATGTTCTTCGCCGGGCTCGAGGACGTCGAGCACAAGCCGCACTCCTTCTACATCGACCGCTACCCGGTCGGCCGCGAGGCCACGGTCGCGTGGGGCGTGCTGGACATGCGGTTCCGCAACGACACCAAGCACGGCGTCTACGTGCATTCCTACATCCGTCCCAGCACGCCGGGCACCCAAGGCTCGGTCACGGTCTCGATGTACTCCACGAAGGTCTGGGACATCGAGGCCCGCGCCAGCAACCGCTACGCCTACACACAGCCCGAGGTCCGCTACCTGCAGACCGACGACTGCTACGCCTACACCGGGTCCCAGGGCTTCCAGATCGACGTCTTCCGCGACTTCCGACGCCCCGGCAAGGACAAGGTCGTGCGCACCGAGAAGTTCCACACCGTCTACACCCCGAGCGACACCGTGCGCTGCGGCAAGCCGCCCAAGGAGGGCGACGACGGCTGAGCTCCGCCCCGTCGGACGTCAGCCGTCGAAGCGGCCGGTCGGGGAGAGGTAGCGCACCGTGTGGTGCACCCCCAGCCCCAGCGAGTCGTAGAGCGCCCGCGCGGGGTGGTTGTCGCTCTCCACGTGCAGCCACGCGGTGAGCGCGCCGCGCTCGGCGCCCCACTCCAGCAGCGTGGCGACCACGTCACGGGCCAGCCCGCGGCGGCGGTGCTCGAGGCGCACCTTCAGCTCGTGGACGCCCAGCCAGTCGCCGTCGAGGACGGCGCGACCCTCGGCCAGCGGCTCGCCCTCCCCGGGTACGACGACGACCACCCGGTCCTCGCCCGACTCGGGCGCGACGACCGCCAGGCCCGCGGTCGGGCCGAGCCCGCGCCGGGTCCGCGACACCGACCCCAGGCGCAGCTCGGCCTCGCCGTGCTCGAGCGGCACCCATCCGGCGGCCAGCAGGCCCTCCTCGCTGACCGACCCCGCCTCGACCTGCGCGAGCGGGTCACGGTCGCGGGCGGCGTACCACTCGACGACGTAGGTGGCCGCGGCCTCGATCGGGACGCCGGGGTCGCCGATCGCCAGGCAGGAGTTGGCACGCTTGTAGAGCCGGCCCACCGAGGCGGGGTCCGTGCGCAGCAGCCACTCGCCGAGCGGCTCGGTGTGGGTCCCGGGGAACATCCGCAGCCCGCGCACCTCCGCCTCACGCGTCGGCACCCGGTGACGCACCGACGGCCGGGGCGGCACCGGCTTGCCGGAGACGATGTCGGCCAGCGCGATGCGCACCGGCTCGCCGGACTCCGGGGCCACGACGCACTCGCCGTCGCCCCACGACAGGCAGGTGCCGAGCAAGTCGGTGAACGCCGGTCCGCCGGTGGGACCGGTCTCGCCTCGCAGCAGCCGCCGCACCACGACCCGCTCACCCACGACGTGCGGGCCCAGGCTGGCGGCCTGGGGGGACATGCCGCCGGGGGGACGGGACGACATGCGGGGCTCCAAAGGGTGGGCTTCCTCGCTGTCGGGCACGCCGGGATACTAGGCTGCCAACGGTGTTGACCGGCCGGCGGACGGCCGCGTGATCGACCAGGCCAAGCCCAGCCCTCCAGGAGGATTCCGGTGACCTACGTCATCTCCCAGCCGTGCGTGGACGTCAAGGACCGCGCGTGCGTGGACGAGTGCCCCGTCGACTGCATCTACGAGGGCAAGCGGATGCTCTACATCCACCCCGACGAGTGCGTGGACTGCGGCGCCTGCGAGCCGGTCTGCCCGGTCGAGGCGATCTTCTACGAGGACGACGTCCCGGAGGAGAACAAGGAGTACTACGACGCCAACGTGCACTTCTTCGACGACCTCGGCTCGCCCGGTGGCGCCGCGAAGATGGGCGAGATCGACCACGACCACCCGATGGTCGCCGCGCTGCCCCCGCAGAACCAGGACCACTGAGCGACCCGTTGGTCCTCCGTACGCCGGGCCGGCGCGTCTCCGCGCGCCTGCCCGCCTTCCCCTGGGACAGCCTCGCCGCGCACAAGGCGACGGCCTCCGCCCACCCCGACGGGCTCGTCGACCTCTCGGTCGGCACCCCCGTCGACCCGACCCCCGAGGTCGCCCGGGCGGCGCTGCGTGAGCACGCCGACTCCCCGGGCTACCCGGTCACCATCGGGATCGAGCGGGTCCGACAGGCCTGCCTGGACTGGCTGGAGCGCCGCCACGACGTGACCGGCCTCGGGCTCGACCAGGTCATCCCCTCGATCGGCTCCAAGGAGCTCGTCGCCACCCTCGCCCAGCACCTCGGGGTCGGCCCCGGGGACACGGTGGTGTTCCCCGAGCTGGCCTACCCGACGTACGAGGTCGGTGCCGTGCTCGCAGGAGCCACTCCCGTCGCCACCGACTCGCTGGTGTCGCTGGGGCCCGAGGCCCCGGCGCTGCTGTGGCTCAACAGCCCCTCCAACCCCACCGGCCGGGTGCTGCCGCCCGACCACCTGCGCAAGGTCGTCGAGTGGTGTCGGGAGCGCGGGACCATCCTGGTCTCCGACGAGTGCTACCTCGAGTGCGCCTGGGAGACCGAGCCGGTCTCGGTGCTGCACCCCTCGATCAACGGTGGGTCGACCGAGGGCATCCTCGCGCTGCACTCGCTGTCCAAGCGCTCCAACCTCGCGGGCTACCGCTGCGCCTTCGTCGCCGGTGACGCCGACCTGGTCGGCGAGCTGCTCGCGGTCCGCAAGAACCTCGGGCTGATCATGCCCGGCCCCATGCAGCACGCCATGGCCGCCGCCCTCGACGACGACGCGCACGCCGACGAGCAGCACGCCCGCTACGCCGCCCGTCGCGCGCTGCTGCGCACGGCGCTGGAGACGGCCGGCTTCCGCGTCGACCACTCCGAGGCCTCGCTCTACCTCTGGAGCAGCCGCGACGAGGACTGCTGGGACACCGTCTCCTGGCTCGCCGACCGCGGCATCCTCGTGGCCCCCGGCTCGTTCTACGGCGCCGCCGGCGCCCGGCACGTCCGGGTGGCCTTCACCGCCACCGACGAGCGGATCGCCGCTGCCGTCGAGCGACTGTCGGTCTGAGGCGTCACGGGGGATAGTCCGCACGAGATCTCACCCTGAGCTCGCGCGGATTCATATGGTCTAAGCAACGCTTCCTGAAGGAGTGTTGATGACCAAGCCGTTCCCGCGTGCTGCGCGTGAGGCATTGATCGACTTGATCTGTC
>LUMU01000280.1_pt1 | contig 21309 bp, 20 predicted proteins | sample 729751 | NCBI WGS metagenome assembly LUMU01 (sample SAMN03860300, study PRJNA289734) | marine metagenome | biome: seawater column; feature: ocean; material: water; isolation source: Red Sea water column Station 192 - depth 100m | place: Saudi Arabia: Red Sea | collected 2011-10-15 | depth 100 m
GAGGAAGTCCATCGTCGAGGCGTCGTAGCGCCAGTCGCCCTCGGCCCGCACGGCGGTGACCGGTGCCATCGTCGGCAGCCACCGCGAGGTCAGCGAGTCCAGCACCTCGACCTCGTAGCGGAACGTCGAGCGCGGCACGGACTCGTCGACACCCACGAGGTCGGGCATCCGGCCGTCGGGGAGGTTCTCGGTGGGGATCTGCCGGTCGCCGGAGCTCCACTCGTTGGCGGTGAACCGGGTGAGCACGGAGGTGCGCAGGTAGGAGGGTGCCGGGTCGTCGGTGGTCAGCCGCAGCAGCGGCACGTCGGCGCCGCGGTTGAGGTCGCGGCGCAGGTCGACCATCGGGTTCTCGATCTCGATGCCGTCGCCGCCGGGGCCACCGCGCCCGATGTCGAGCAGGCGCACCTCGAGGGTCGGAATGGCCAGCGGCACGACGACGGCCAGGGCCGTGGCCGAGAGGCCGATCGAGACGGCGCTCATCCGCACGCCGGCCGACTGCAGGCTGCCGGACGCGCCACGGGGACCCTCCTCGAGGGACCGTCCCCACCGGTCGACGTCGCCGGCCTCCTGGCCGAACAGCAGCACGAGGAAGCCCAGCGCGGTGAGCGCGAAGACCCACCAGATGAGGTCGGTGCCGAGCAGTCCGACCGGCAGGCTGTAGGCGACCAGCAGCGGGATGCCGGCCAGCGGCACGCGGCGCAGCCCCGCGGCGAGCAGGTCGACCAGCAGCAGGCACAGCAGGCCACCGCCGAGCAGCAGCGGCGAGACGTCGGCCTCCTCCGCCGGCACCGGGGGTGCGTAGGCGCGCGCGCCCTCCATCGCCAGGTCGACCTCGGCGCGCAGGTCCGCCCACGCCGCGCCGACGGGGACGGGGGAACCGCTCACGACGTAGCTGAGCACCATGCCGGCCAGCACGACCTGCAGCACGAGCACCCCGAACGGGCCCAGGCGTGCCCAGCGACCCAGGGCCCCGACCCCGGCCACGACACCGGCGAGCACGACGAGCGGGACCAGCACGTCACTGGGGCGGTCGGTCAGGCCGCGCCACGACAGCAGGGCGACCCACGTCGTGGCGGCGGCGACCGAGGCGGTCACCAGCGCGGGCCCCAGGGCGGGGGAGGGACGGCTCATCGCGCCGCCCCGGCGCCCACGCGGCTGCCCAGCTCCTGCCAGGCCACGTCCAGCGGGTCCTGGGGACCCAGCCCCACGGCCCGCCAGCCCCGGGCGGCGAGCACCGGCGCCGCGGACCCGGTCGCACGACCGGCCCACGCGTCGACGTCCAGCGCCAGCGCGAGAGGTACGGCGGTGAGCGACTGCATCCGCCGCAGCACCGGGGCGTCGGCCTCGCCGACGGCTCCGAGCACGGCGACGACGAGACCTCCGTGGCCGGGCTCGGCCAGCCAGCCGGCGTCGAGGGTGGTGACGGGGCTGGGCTGCAGCACCGCCAGCGCCTCGAGCAGCGGCCCGGTGTTGCGGTCGGCGTCGCGGTCGTGCCACACGGCGTGCTCGACGGCGTTGGCGGTGACCAGGCGGACCTGGAAGCCGCGGTGGGCCAGGTGGGTCGCCACCGAGGCCGCCACGCTGACGGCGGCCTCCAGCGAGGAGCCCGCCCCCTGCCCGCGGTGGGCGGAGGCCCGGTTGTCGATGACGATGGTCGCGCGGGCCTGCCAGGGCTGCTCCTCGCGGCGGACCATCAGCTCGCCCATCCGCGCCGAGCTGGGCCAGTGCACCCGTCGCAGGTCGTCGCCCCGGCGGTACTCGCGCACGGTCACGTCCTCGGCGCTGCCCGTGGCGAACGCGCGCGGCCGCTGGTCGCCCGACCCGTGCGAGGACCCGCTGAGCGGCACGGCCGGCAGCGGGACGGTCCGGGGGGTCACGGTGAGGAAGGAGGTGGAGCGGAAGGCGCGGCCGAGCTCGACCAGGCCGAACGGGTCGGTGATGCGGACCTGCATGGGGCCCACCTCGTGTCGGCCACGCACGTCGGAGCGGACCTGGTAGGACACCTGGCGGTGCCAGCCGCTGCGCACCCCCTCCAGCACGAACCGGGGCCGGGTGCCCAGCGCGTAGGGCACCTTGTCCTCCAGGAGCAGGACCCCGCTCGGGGTCCGACCGTCGTTGGTCAGCGAGAGGGTCACGCGCGCGGGCTGGCCCGCGCCCACCAGGCTCGGGGACACGCTGCGCAGCAGCGCCAGCCGGTAGCGGCTGCGGCCGAGCACCAGCGCGGTGACCAGCGGGAGCGCCAGCACCAGCACGCCGGCCCGGGTCAGCGCCGGCTGGCCGAGCAGCACCGCGCAGACGATCGCGGCGATGCCGGCGGCCACGAAGGAGCGACCCCGCAGGGTCAGGCCCGCCAGCGCCTCGCGCATCAGTGCCGGTGTCCCTCGGGCACCGCCACGGACCCGAGCACCCCGGCGAGGATCTCCGGAGTGGTGCGACCGCCCATCGCGGCCTCGGTGCTCGGCAGCAGGCGGTGGGCCAGGACGCGCTCGGCGAGGGCGGCCACGTCGTCGGGCAGCACGTAGTCGCGGCCGGCCATCGCGGCGTACGCCTTGGCGGCCCGCACCAGGTGCAGCGTCGCCCGGGGCGAGGCGCCGAGGGCCAGGTCGCTGGTGCGGCGGGTGGCGGCGCTGATCGCGACGGCGTAGCGCTGGACCGGCTCGGAGACGTAGACCTGCCCGACGATCGCGATGAGCTTGCGCAGCTCGGCGGCGTCGGTGACCGGCTCGAGGTCGTCGAGCGGGCGGTGGCTGGTGTGGGTCTGGAGCATCGCCAGCTCGGCGGCCTCCACGGGGTAGCCGACCGACACCCGCGCCATGAAGCGGTCGCGCTGGGCCTCGGGCAGGGCGTAGGTGCCCTCCATCTCGATCGGGTTCTGCGTCGCGATGACCATGAAGGGGGAGTCGAGCTGGTACGTCGTGTTGTCGACGGTCACCTGCCGCTCCTCCATGCACTCCAGCAGCGCCGACTGGGTCTTGGGGGAGGCCCGGTTGATCTCGTCGCCGACCACCACGTTGGCGAAGACGCCGCCGGGGCGGAACTCGAAGGTCCGGGTGTCCTGGTTGAAGACCGAGACGCCCGTGACGTCGGAGGGCAACAGGTCCGGGGTGAACTGGATGCGGCGGACGCTGCAGTCGATGCTGCGCGCCAGCGACTTCGACAGCATCGTCTTGCCGACGCCGGGCACGTCCTCGATGAGCAGGTGCCCCTCGGCCAGCAGCACCACCAACGTCGCTGAGACCACGTCGGGCTTGCCCTCGATGACCCGCTCGATGTTGCCGCGGACCTGGTCGGCGACCCGGGCCAGTGTGCCCAGGTCCGCCCCGTCGGCGCTCGGTGCTGCCACGGCTGCGTCCTCTCCCTCGTCGGTCTGACCACCGTAGGCGGTCGCAGCAACCTAGCCGTCCGCTGCGCACCGGGGTCAGACGTCTGGGATCACGGGTTGGTTGCGAACACGCGCGATCGGATCCCGGGGCGCCCGGGAGGACGTGTGAGCGCCGGGGAGAGCTGTGAGGGGCGGGGAGGAGCGCCGGGGAGAACGGGGGAGCGGAGGGGGTGCGAAAGGGGAGGAAGGTGGTTGACGGTGGAGGAAAGTGGAGTAGGGTGGGGGAAAGTGGAGGAGCCGGGTGGTTCCTGACGTCCAGCGGAGGTGCCCCGTGTTCTTCATGGGCACCTACACGCCGAAGCTGGACGAGAAGGGCCGCCTGTTCCTCCCCGCCAAGTTCAGGGACGCGCTCGCGGAGGGCCTCGTGATCACTCAGGGACAGGACAACTGCCTGACCGTGTGGCCCGAGCAGACGTTCATGGCCGAGGCGGCCAGGGCCCAGGCGACGCCGATGACGAACAAGGACGCGCGCGACTACCGCCGCGTGCTGTTCGCCGGAGCCGAGCAGGGGACCCCGGACAAGCAGGGGCGCATCGGCATCCCGACCTTCCTGCGGGCCAGTGCCGGTCTCGAGCGCGACGTCGTCGTGGTCGGGGTCGGGGACCGCGTGGAGATCTGGTCGCCGGCCCGCTGGGAGGAGTACTCCAGCGGCGCCCAGGCCAAGTTCGCCGAGCTCGACGAGTCGCCCGGCGACTGATCGCCCCCACCGGCGCTCCACCCACGCTCCACCACAACTGCACAGCGGGACACCGCAGGGCCTGGTCCCTGCCCGCTCCACCCCTTCTGCGACACCTTCCCCGGCCGCAGACGGACGTCTCTGGGACACCTTCCCCGGCCCCAGATCACGAGCTCACGGAGCGGGCGAGGACCAGGCCCGGCGGGATCCCCCCGCAGGTCCAGCGCCCGCAGCACCACCGCGCACCACCCCGCACCACCACCCCCACACCGCCGTCCAGATGGGTCGAACCATGAGCAGCACGCACGCGCCGTCGCCGGCGCCGACCGCCGAGCGGCGGGTCCGGCACCAGGCCCGCGACGCGGCCGCGCTCATGGCGTTCTCGCTGGCCACCTCGGTGGGGGCGGCCACGGGCCTGGCGCTGCTGACCGGCCTCTCGGGCCTGGGTCGCTGAGGTGGCCGGCCCCCTGCACGTCCCGGTGCTGCTCGACCGGGTCGTGGCGCTGCTGGCGCCCGCCCTCGAGCGCGACGCGGACGACCGTCCCCGCGTGATGATCGACTGCACCCTCGGCCTCGGTGGCCACTCCGAGGCCGTGCTGACCCGCCTGCCGTCGGCCCGCGTGATCGGCGTCGACCGCGACACCGAGGCGCTCCGGCTGGCCGGCGAGCGGCTGGCGCCCTTCGGCGACCGGTTCACCGGCGTCCACGCCGTCTACGACGAGATCCCCGACGTCATGGCAGACCTCGGCCTCGACGAGGTCGACGCCGTGCTCTTCGACCTCGGTGTCTCCTCGATGCAGCTCGACGTCCGCGAGCGGGGCTTCGCCTACGCCGAGGACGCGCCGCTGGACATGCGGATGGACGGCACGACCGGGCCGACCGCGGCCGACGTGCTCAACAGCTACTCGGTCGGTGACCTGACGCGCATCCTGCGCGACTACGGCGAGGAGAAGTTCGCCCGCAAGATCGCCCAGGCGGTCGTACGTCGCCGCGAGGCCGAGCCGTTCACCACCTCCGGGCCGCTGGTGGAGCTGTTGTACGCCGAGATCCCGGCACCCGCCCGGCGTACCGGCGGGCACCCGGCCAAGCGCACCTTCCAGGCGCTGCGCATGGAGGTCAACGACGAGCTCGCCGTCCTGCGTCGTGCGCTCCCGGCCGCGATCGAGGCGATCGGGGTCGGCGGGCGCGTGGTCGTGGAGTCCTATCACTCCCTCGAGGACCGCATGGTCAAGCAGGCCTTCACCTCCGGCACCCGTTCCGAGGTGCCTCCCGACCTGCCGTTCGTGCCGGAGGGCAGCGAGCCGCCCCTGCGGCAGGTCACGCGGGGTGCGGAGAAGGCCGACGAGTCCGAGATCGCCGAGAACCCCCGGGCCGCCTCCGTCCGACTGCGCGCCGTCGAGCGCGTCCACCCGAGCAAGCACACCCGCCAGCACCACCAGAGCAGGAACAGGGGAGCCGTCTGATGCCCAGCCCCGTCAGCACCGCCGCGCTGCGTCAGCGTGCGCCGCGCCTGGCCGAGGCCGCCGTCGAGCGTGCCCGGCTCACCGTCGTCCCGCGGGCCCGCACCCGGGCCGCCCGCGTCCCGTTCGTCTCCCTGGTGACCCTCCTGCTGCTCGGCGGTGTCGTGGGCCTGCTGCTGTTCAACACCTCCATGCAGCAGTCCTCGTTCACCGCGACCTCGCTGGAGCAGCGTGCGGCGCTGCTCTCCGCCCGCGAGGAGTCGCTCGGCATGCAGCTGGAGAACCTGCGCGACCCCCAGGTCGTCGCCCGCAAGGCCCAGCAGCTGGGCATGCGGGTGCCGGCCGCTCCGCTCTTCCTCGACCTGTCCGACGGGTCGGTGGAGGGCGACCCGGTCGGGGCACGCGTGGTCGCCCCGGTGCTCCTCGACCCGCGCCCCGCGGCGCGCCCGTCGCTGCTCGACCCGCCGGCGACCGTGGTCCGTCCTGCCGAGGGCGTGCTGAGCGACGGGCGTGGCGACGCCGCTGCGGCCGAGCGCGGGGGTAGGAATGGCGCGGAGGCCCGTGCCGAGCGCCGGGCCGAGAAGAGGGCCGAGAAGAGGGCCGAGAAGAAGGCGGAGAAGCTGGCCGAGAAGAAGGCCGAGAAGAAGGCCCAGCGGAAGGCGGAGAAGCTGGCCGAGAAGAAGGCCGAGCGGGCGAAGAAGAACAGGGACGCCTGACGCCCTGTCGGACGGCGGACCAGACCCCAGCAACAGACCCAGCACCAGACCAAGCACCAGACCAAGAGACGAGCAGAGGACACCGTGGCGACCTCCCGCTACCCCCGTCGTGGCGCACCCCAGGTGCGGCTGCGCATCGGCTTCGTGCTGATCGCGATGGTCCTCTCGGTCTTCGGGGGCCGCCTGGTCCAGCTGCAGGGACTGGACCCGGGCTCGTACGCCGCGATGGCCGCCGCCGAGGGATCACGCGACGTCGTGCTGCCTGCGACGCGGGGCGACATCCTCGACCGCAACGGGGAGCCGCTGGCCGAGTCGGTCGACGGCGTCATGGTCATCGCCGACCCGGCCCTGGTGAACACCGACGAGGCCGGCAACCCCGTCGACCGGGCGCCCCAGCTGGCCAAGCTGCTCTCCACCAAGCTCGACGTCGACTACGTGACGGTCCTGGAACGGCTGCGCCGCACCGACACCCGCTTCCAGTACATGGCCCGAGCCGTGCCGGCCGCCAAGGCCGCCCACGTGCTCGACCGCGCGCGTGCGCGCGGCTTCGACGGACTGACCACCCAGCGCGACCCGATCCGGGTCTACCCGGCCGGCGACGTCGCCGCCAACCTGGTCGGCTTCCTCGGCACCCCGTTGGGTGACGGCACCCCGCAGCCGCTGGCCGGCTTCGAGCGCACCTTCGACGCCCAGCTGTCGGGGACCGACGGGTCGGCCCGCTACTCGGTGGCCGCCGGGCAGAAGATCCCGCTCGGCGAGCAGACCGTGGTCGAGGCGGTCGACGGCGAGGACCTCACCACCACCATCGACCGCGAGCTGCAGTGGTACGTCCAGCGCGTCCTGCGCCAGACCGTCTACGGCGCCCGTGCCGACTCCGGCGTGGCGATCGTGATGGACTCCCGGACCGGTGAGGTCCTCAGCCTCGCCGACTACCCGACGTACGACGCCAACCAGCCGCTGGAGTCCGACGAGGCCGACCTCGGCTCGCGGGCGATGAGCGACGTCTACGAGCCGGGTTCGGTCGAGAAGGTGCTGACCCTCGGTGCCCTGGTCGACGCCGGCCGGGTCACGCCGCGGACCCGCCTGACGGTGCCGGCGTCTCTGGCCCGCCAGGACCGCTCGATCGGCGACTGGTTCGACCACGGCACGATCAAGCTGACGCTGGCCGGGGTGCTGGCCAAGTCCTCCAACATCGGCACCGTCCTGGCGGCCGACAAGTTCGAGGGCGACGAGCTGCGTGACTACCTCACGGCCTTCGGGCTCGGTGAGGCCACCGACGTCGGGGTGCGCGGCGAGTCGGCCGGCATCGTGCCGTCGGGGTCGCTGTGGACCTCCCAGACCCAGGACCGCGTCGCGTTCGGCCAGTCGATCTCGGTCAACGCCCTGCAGATGGCTGCGGCCATCAACGCCGTGGCCAACGGCGGCGTCCGCGTGGACCCCAGCGTGGTGCGCGGCACGGCCACGACCGACAGCGGCCAGCGGGTCGGCACCGACACCACGACCTCGCGGCGCGTCCTGTCGGAGGAGGCCGCGCGCAAGACGATGCTGATGATGGAGCGCGTCGTCGACCCGGACGCGGGCGTGGCCCCCCGGGCCCAGGTCCCCGGCTACCGCGTCGCCGGCAAGACCGGCACCGCTCAGCGGGCGTCCTCGGAGTGCGGCTGCTACGACGGCACCTTCACCGTCTCCTTCGCCGGGTTCGCCCCGGCCGACGACCCCCGGTTCACCGTCTACGTCGTGGTCCAGAACCCCCGCAACGGCGGGGGTGGCGGCTCGGTCGCCGGCCCGGCGTTCTCGAAGATCATGGGCTACGCCCTGCGTCGCTACGCCGTGCCCCCGACGAGCACCAAGCCCTCCGACCTGCCCGTCGAGTGGTGAGCCGTCGAGTGGTGGCCGGCCCCGCCCGTCCCTAGGGTGGTCCGACCGTGAGCAGCGACCCGAATCCCCGCCCCACCCACCCGCCTCGTACGACGCTGGGCGAGCTCGCCGCGCGCGCCTGCCCCGGAGCCACCTGGCGCGGCCGGGAGCCGGAGACGGTCGAGGTCACCGGTGTCACCCTGAGCACCCGACGGGTCCGGCCCGGCGACCTCTACGCGGGGCTGCCGGGGGCGCGGGCGCACGGGGCGGACTTCGCGGTCGAGGCCCTGGCCGCGGGGGCGGTCGCCGTGCTGACCGACCCGAGGCTGACGATGATCGGGGTGACGGGCACCCAGGGGAAGACGACCACGACCCGCCTCCTCGAGGGCGGTCTGGCCGCCGCCGGCCACGTCGCCGCGGTGGTCGGCACGGTCGGGACCCGCATCGCCGGCGAGGACGTGAAGACGGCTCTCACCACGCCCGAGGCGCCGGACCTGCACGGCCTGTTCGCGTTGATGGTCGAGCGCGGGGTGCAGGTCTGCGCCATGGAGGTCTCCAGCCACGCGCTGGTGCTGGGACGGGTCGACGGCGTGGTCTTCGACGTGGCGGTGTTCCTCAACCTCGGCCGTGACCACCTCGACTTCCACGACACCGTGGAGGAGTACTTCGAGGCCAAGGCGTCCCTGTTCACGCCCCAGCGTGCCCGCCGCGCCGTGGTCTGCGTCGACGACGAGCACGGACGGCTCCTGGCAGGCCGCACCTCGCTGCCCGTCGCGACGGTGTCGGTCGCGGGCACCGACGCCGACTGGCACGCCGTCGACGTGCACCCCGCCCCGAGTCGCACCGACTTCACGGTGGCCGGCCCCGGTGGGCTGCGGATCGAGGGGGGCGTCCCCCTGGCCGGCGGCTACAACGTCTCCAACGCGCTCGCCGCGGTGGTCGCGGCCGGGGAGGCGGGGCTCGAGCCCGCCCCCGTCGCACGCGGCATCAGCGGGCTGGCCGGGGTCCCGGGGCGGCTGGAGTCGGTGCACGCCGGTCAGGACTTCGAGGTCGTCGTCGACTACGCGCACAAGCCGGACGCCGTCGAGGCGGCCATCGGGGCCCTGCGACCGCTCACCGAGGGGCGCGTCCTCGTGGTGATCGGGGCGGGCGGGGACCGGGACACCGGCAAGCGCCCGCTGATGGGGGAGATCGCCGCCCGGCTGGCTGACCTGGTCGTGGTCACCGACGACAACCCGCGCACCGAGGACCCGGCGAGCATCCGCGCCGCGGTCCTGGCCGGCGCCGGGTCACAGGACAACCGACCGACCAGGTCGCGAGAGACGACGGCGCACGGGCGCGCGGAGGTGGACGAGCGGTGAGGGCGATCCTGCTGGCGGGCGGCATCTCGCTGCTGATCTCGCTGATCGGCACCCGCTACGCCATCCGGCAGTTCACGAAGATGGGCTACGGCCAGGAGGTCCGTGACGACGGGCCGACGACCCACCACGTCAAGCGCGGCACCCCCACGATGGGCGGTGTCGTCCTCATCGGCGCCAGCGTCATCGGCTACTTCGCGGCGAAGATCATCACCGTCAGCACGCCCAGCGCCTCCGCGCTGCTGCTGCTCCTGCTCTTCGTCGGCACCGGCCTGGTGGGCTTCCTCGACGACTTCATCAAGATCTACAAGCAGCGCAGCCTGGGCCTGCGCAGCAAGGCCAAGATCGTGGGCCAGACCGTGGTCGGTCTCGCCTTCGGCATCCTGGCGCTCAGCCCGCTGCTCGAGGACGACCGCGGGCAGCGTCCGGCGTCGTTCTCGCTGTCCTTCATCCGCGACTTCGACAGCTTCGTCCTGCCTGCGGTGGTCGTGGTGGCGCTGATCCTGCTGATGGTCATCGCCACGAGCAACGCCACCAACCTCACCGACGGCGCCGACGGGCTGCTCACCGGGTGCAGCGTGATGGTCTTCGGTGCCTACACCATCGTCAACATCTGGCAGAACAACCAGTGGTGCCGCCTGGAGGACATCACCTACGGCAAGTGCTACGAGGTGCGCGACCCGCTCGACCTGGCGGTGATCGCCGCGGCCATCACCGGCGCCTGCTTCGGCTTCCTGTGGTGGAACGCCGCGCCCGCACAGATCTTCATGGGCGACACCGGCTCGCTGGCCCTCGGCGCGGCGCTCGCCGGCCTGGCGATCCTCACCCGCACCGAGCTGCTGCTCATCGTGCTCGGCGGCGTCTTCGTCATGGAGACGGTCTCGGTGATGCTGCAGGTCACCTGGTTCAAGGCCACCCGGCGCCTCACCGGCACCGGCAGGCGGCTCTTCCGCATCGCGCCCATCCACCACCACTTCGAGATGATCTGGGAGGAGGTCACCGTGGTGATCCGGTTCTGGATCCTCGCCGGCCTGTGCGTCGCCGGTGGCCTCGGGATCTTCTACGCCGAGTGGGTCGCGGGCACGTGAGCGCCGACCGTCCCCGCCACGACCTCCAGGCCCTCGGGCAGACCGACTCCTGGGAGGGTGTGCGGGCCGTCGTCGCCGGCTTCGGCGTCTCCGGGTTCGCCGCCGCGGACAACCTCACCCACCTCGGGGCCTCGGTCACCGCGCTGGACGAGAACGCCGCCGGCAAGGAGGAGCAGGCCGAGCTGCTCGGCGTCCTCGGGGCCGACGTACGCCTCGGGCCCGGCACGACTGCCGCCCTGCCCACCGACCTCGACCACGTCGACGTCGTCATCACCTCGCCCGGCTGGCGGCCCGACAGCCCGCTGCTGGTGGAGGCCCGTGACCGCGGCATCCCGGTGTGGGGCGAGGTGGAGCTGGCCTGGCGGCTGCGCCACCCCGACCACGACACCCCGTGGCTGGCGGTCACCGGCACCAACGGCAAGACCACGACGGTCCAGATGCTCGACGCGATCCTCCGACAGGCCGGCCTGCGCAGCGTCGCCGCCGGCAACGTCGGGCTGCCCCTGGTCGAGGCCGTCATGGACCCCGTGCCTCACGACGTGCTCGCCGTGGAGCTCTCCAGCTTCCAGCTGCACTACACCGACTCGATGAGCGCCGAGTCCGCCGCGGTGCTCAACGTCGCCGAGGACCACCTCGACTGGTACCCCTCGATGACCGAGTACGCCGCCGACAAGGGCCGTGTCTTCGAGCGGGTGCAGCGGGCCTGCGTCTACAACGTCGCCGACCCGACCACCGAGCAGCTCGTCCGCGACGCCGACGTGGTCGAGGGAGCCCGGGCCATCGGCATCACCCTCGGGATGCCCCAGCCCGGGATGCTCGGGGTCGTCGAGGGCCTGCTCGTGGACCGCGCCTTCATCGAGGAGCGTTCCACCAGCGCCGCCGAGCTGTGCACGGTCGACGACCTGCCCAGCCCGGCTCCGCACGTGGTGTTCAACGCGCTGGCCGCCGCGGCCCTCGCACGCGCCCACGGCGTCTCGCAGCAGGCGGTGCGCGACGGGCTGCGCGGCTTCTCCCTCGACGGGCACCGCATCGCGGTCGTCGCCGAGCAGGACGGCATCACCTGGGTCGACGACTCCAAGGCCACCAATCCGCACGCCGCGCTCTCCTCCCTGCGTGCCTACGACCCTGTCGTGTGGGTGGCGGGAGGCCTGGCGAAGGGCGCGCGCTTCGAGGACCTGGTCGCCTCGGTGCGCGACCGGCTTCGCGGGGCGGTGCTACTGGGCCGCGACGCCGACGTCGTCGCCGAGGCACTGGCCCGACACGCGCCCGATGTGCCGGTCATCCGGGTCGGGAGCGATGAGACTGGTGTGACTGATGGTGGAGACGGTCCGATGGGTCGCGTCGTCGAGGCCGCAGCGTCGCTCGCCCAGCCGGGCGACACGGTGCTGCTGGCCCCGGGGTGCGCCTCGATGGACCAGTTCGCCAACTACGGCGCCCGCGGTGACGCGTTCGCCGCGGCCGTCCGGGCCCACCTCGGAGGCTGACGCACGACCCGCACGAGGAGCAGGAGCGCCAGGTGAGCACCACCGCCGACGAGACCCGGCTGATGACTCCCGGCGAGCTGCGCGGCGAGCGGGACGGTGAGGGCGCCGGCGGCCGGTTCGCGTGGCTGGTCTCGCTGCGCGAGGCGCTCGACAAGCCCCTGACGTCGTACTACCTGCTGCTGGGTGCGTCCGCGCTGCTGCTGACCATCGGCCTGATCATGGTGCTGAGCGCCTCCAGCGTCTACTCCTACCGCTTCAACGACGGCGACTCCTACGCGGTCGTGCGCCGCCAGCTGATGTGGCTGCTCATCGGGCTCCCGGCCGCCTTCGTGGCCTCACGCCTGCCGCTGGGCTTCCTGCGACGGATCTCGGTGTGGGTCTACGTCCTGTCGCTGGTGCTGCTGTTCCTCACGATCTTCCTGGGCCGCGAGATCAACGGCAACCGCAACTGGCTCGGGGTCGGCCCGCTGCAGATGCAGCCCTCCGAGGTGGCCAAGCTGGCGCTGATCCTGTGGGCGGCCACCGTCTACGCCAACAAGGAGCGCCGGCTCGGCAACCTGCACCAGCTTGTGGTGCCCGTGGTCCCCGGGATGTTCCTGGCGACCGGTCTGGTCGTGGCCGGGCGCGACCTCGGCACCGCCCTGGTCTTCGGCGCGATCCTCATGGGCATGCTCTGGGTGGTCGGCGCCCCGATGCGCTTCTTCGTGCTCATCTTCGCCGTCGTCGGAACCATCGCCGCCGGCTTCGCGGTCACCGACGGCGAGCGCTGGGCGCGCCTGACCACCTTCATGGACCCCTTCGCCGACTTCCACGACACCGGCTGGCAGCCCGCCCACGGCCTCTACGCCCTCTCCAGCGGAGGCTGGTTCGGCCAGGGCATCGGCGCCTCGCAGCAGAAGTGGGGCGACCTCCCGGAGGCCCACACCGACTTCATCTTCGCCGTGCTCGGCGAGGAGCTCGGGCTCGTCGGCACCCTGCTGGTGGTGGGGTTGTTCCTGACCATCGCCTTCGCCGCGCTCCGGGTCGCCCGCTGCACCGAGAACCCGTTCGTGCGCTACGCGACCTTCGGCATCGTGGTGTGGCTGCTGGGCCAGATGATGATCAACGTCGGCATGGTGCTCGCGCTCCTGCCCGTCATCGGGGTGCCGCTGCCGCTGGTCTCCTACGGCGGCTCCTCGCTGCTGCCGTCCCTGGCGGCCCTGGGGCTGCTGATCGGCTTCGCCCGGCGCGAGCCCGAGGCGGCGCGCGCCCTGGCCGCGCGTCGTCGGTCACGCTCGACCGGAGTCTCGGCGGGTCGGGTCTCCTGACCCGCCCCCGCGATCCCTAGAGTCGGCCCCGATGCGCATCCTCCTCGCCGGCGGCGGCACCGCCGGCCACACCTCGCCCCTGCTCGCGACCGCCGACGCCCTGCGCCGGCTGGAGCCGGCAGCGGAGATCACCTGCCTCGGCACGCCCCGCGGCCTGGAGAACACCGTGGTCCCGGCCGCCGGCTACCCCCTCGAGCTGGTGCCCCCGGTGCCCCTGCCCCGGCGCCCCGGCGCCGACCTGCTCAAGGTCCCCGGTCGGCTCCGCGCCGCGGTCCGGGCGACGTACGACGTCCTGGACCGCGTCCGTCCGGACGTCGTCGTCGGCTACGGCGGCTACGTCTCGGTGCCCGCCTACCTCGCCGCCCGACGGCGCCGGCTGCCGATCGTGGTGCACGAGCAGAACGCGCTGCCCGGCATCGGCAACAAGGTCGGCGCCCGCGTGGCGACCAGGGTCTGCACCAGCTTCCCCGACACCCCGCTCCGGGGAGGCGAGTACGTCGGCCTGCCCATCCGTCGGATGATCTCCACGCTCGACCGCGCGGCCGTGCGTGCCGAGGCGCGCGCGTTCTTCGGGCTCGACCCCGACCGGCCCACACTCATGGTCACCGGCGGGTCGCAGGGCGCCCAGAGCCTCAACCGCTCGGTCTCGGGTGCGGCGACGGCGTTGGCCGAGGCGGGTGTCCAGGTGCTCCACGTGCAGGGCAAGCACGGGGGAGCCGAGCCGGTGCCCACCGACGTCCCCTACGTCGTGCTCGACTTCTGCGACCGGATGGACCTCGCGCTCGCCGCGGCCGACCTCACCGTCTGCCGCTCGGGTGCCAACTCGGTGGTCGAGGCGGCCGCCACCGGCCTGCCCGCGGTCTTCGTGCCGCTGCCGATCGGCAACGGCGAGCAGCGGCTCAACGCCGTGCCGGTCGTCGAGGCCGGCGGGGCGCTGCTGGTCGAGGACGCCGAGCTCACCACCGCCTGGGTCGTCGAGCACGCCGTCCCGCTGCTCACCGACCCGTCCCGGCTCTCGGCGATGAGCGCGGCGGCCGCCTCGCTCGTGCCGCGCGACGCCGACGAGGCCCTGGCCCGCATCGTCCTCGAGGCTGCGGGGCGCTCGGCATGAGGCTCCCCGTCCCCGACGAGATCCTCCCCGCCGACGACCTCGGCCGGGTGCACTTCGGCGGCTACGCCGCCGAGCACCTCGGCGACCTCGGGGCCGGCGACTCGGTCGTGGTCACCACGGCGGCCCGCGAGGACAACCCCGAGGTTGCCGAGGCCCGCCGGCGCGGGCTGCGGCTGCTGCCGCGCTCGGCCGGCCTGGCCGCCACGATGGCCGGCCGCCGGGTGGTCGCCGTCGCCGGCACGCACGGCAAGACCACGACGACCTCCCTGCTCACCTGCGCGCTGCTCGCCTGCGACGCACAGCCGACGTACGCCGTGGGCGGCCTGCTCTCCACCACCGGCCGCAACGCCGACGCCGGTGCGGGGTCGCTCTTCGTGGCCGAGGCCGACGAGAGCGACGGGGCGTTCCTCGTCTACTCCCCGTTCGCGGCGATCGTCACCAACGTGGCCGCCGACCACCTCGACCAGTGGGGCACCGAGGAGGCCTACCGCGCCGCGTTCACCGAGTTCGTCGGCCGCATCGACGGTCACGGCTTCCTCGTCGCCTGCGTCGACGACCCGGGGGCGGCCGCGCTGCGGGCCGTGGCCGAGGCCCGCGACCTGCGCTTCGTCGCGGTGGGGGAGTCCGAGGACGCCGAGGTCCGCGCGGTCGACGTGGTCCTGGAGGGCGGCACCTCCGCCTTCACCGTCGTCGACCGTGGCGTGGAGCTGGGCCGCGTGACTCTGCGCATCCCGGGCCGCCACTACGTCCTCGACGCGCTGGCGGCGCTGGCCGCCGGACTGAGGCTGGACCAGCCCTTCGAGGGCCTGCGCGCCGGCCTGGAGTCCTTCACCGGCACCGGCCGTCGCATGGAGCTCAAGGGCGAGGTCGACGGCGTCTGCGTCTATGACTCCTACGCGCACCAGCCGATCGAGATCGCCGGCGACCTGGAGGCCGCGCGGTCGCTGGCGGGGGAGGGACGCGTGGTCGTGGCCTACCAGCCGCACCTGGTCTCGCGCACCCGGCTCTTCGGCCGCGCGATGGGCGAGGCGCTCGGCGCCGCCGACGAGGTGGTCGTCCTCGACGTCTACCTCGCCCGCGAGGACCCCGACCCCGAGGTGACCGGTGCGCTGGTCGCCGGCGCCGTCCCCCTGCCGCCCGAGCGCGTGGCCTTCGTCCCCGACCAGGCCGACGTGCCCGCCGAGCTCGTCTCGCGGGCGCGCCCCGGTGACGTCGTGCTGACCCTCGGCGCCGGCAGCATCACCGAGGTCGGACCGCAGGTGCTCGACCTGCTGGCCCGGACCCGCCCGTGAGCCAGGACCGCACCCGCCGGGCGTTCACCCGGCGGCGCTGGGCGCGCCGCTGGCTGTCCTGGCGCCGCGCCCTGGCCGCGCTGCTGGTGCTCGGCCTGCTCGGGCTGGCGACGTACGCCGTGTGGTTCTCCGCCTGGCTGCGCGCAGAGCAGGTCACCGTGACCGGCGCCGACCAGCTCTCGGTCAGCGAGGTCGAGCGGGTGGCGGCGGTGCCCCTCGACGAGCCGCTGGCGCGCGTCGACCTGGGAGCCATCTCGACGCGGGTCCAGTCGTTGGCGATCGTCAAGGAGGTCGACGTGGTGCGCGGGTGGCCGCACACCGTGGAGATCACCGTCGTGGAGCGGCAGGCGGTCGCGGTGGTGCAGATCGGCACCACCCTGCGCGGGCTGGACGAGGACGGCGTGGTCTTCCGCGACTTCAAGGCACCCCCGGCCGACCTGCCCCGTGTGCAGACCTCCTCAGGGGCGACCAGCGAGAGCCTGCGCGAGGCGGCGGCCGTGGTCTCGGCGCTGCCCGACGACCTCGCCCCGCGGGTCGACCACGTCTCGGTCGCCACCGTCGACCAGATCGAGCTCGCGCTGCGTGACGGGCGGACGGTGGTGTGGGGGAGCGCCGAGGACTCCGCCCAGAAAGCCGAGGTCCTCGAGGTCCTGCTCGGCCAGGAGGCGTCGGTCTACGACGTCTCGGTCCCGAGCAACCCCACCACGCGCCAGTAGCCAGCCCGCCAGCCCGCGTCCGCGGGGGAGGGGTGCCGAGCCGGCGTGTTGATACGCCGGTTCGACCGAAATCTCCGGGCGGCGTGTCCGGGCGTGTCTGCGCGGATCCGTGGCCCACGACTCCTACTGTCATGGGCACGACGAGGTTGACATAACTATAACCCTCAGCCTGAGGGTCAGAGTTGAGACCGGCGTACGAGGCCGAGGGCGACTGCAGCGGACGTCCCCGGCGAGCCAGCCCCCTGGCACCCAGACCAGCACCCACCCAACGTTCGGATTCGAGAGGCGAGAGCCGTGGCAGCACAGAACTACCTGGCCATCATCAAGGTCGTCGGTATCGGTGGTGGTGGTGTGAACGCCGTCAACCGGATGATCGAGGTCGGTCTGAAGGGCGTGGAGTTCATCGCCATCAACACCGACGCGCAGGCGCTGCTCATGAGCGACGCCGACGTGAAGCTCGACATCGGTCGCGAGCTCACCCGCGGCCTCGGCGCGGGCGCCAACCCCGAGGTCGGCGGCAAGGCCGCCGAGGACCACGCCGACGAGATCGAGGAGGTCCTCAAGGGGGCCGACATGGTCTTCGTCACCGCCGGCGAGGGCGGCGGCACCGGCACCGGCGGCGCGCCCGTCGTCGCGCGCATCGCCCGCTCGCTGGGCGCCCTGACCATCGGTGTCGTCACCCGCCCCTTCGCCTTCGAGGGCCGCCGCCGTGCCAACTCCGCGGAGGAGGGCATCGCGGCGCTGCGCGACGAGGTCGACACCCTCATCGTGATCCCCAACGACCGCCTGCTGTCGATCTCCGACCGCAACGTGTCGGTCCTCGACGCCTTCAAGCAGGCCGACCAGGTGCTGCTGCAGGGTGTCTCGGGCATCACCGACCTGATCACCACCCCGGGCCTGATCAACCTCGACTTCGCCGACGTGAAGTCGGTCATGGCCAACGCCGGCTCGGCGCTGATGGGCATCGGCTCGGCCCGTGGCGAGGACCGCTCGGTCGCCGCTGCGGAAATGGCCGTGTCCTCGCCGCTGCTCGAGGCGAGCATCGACGGCGCCCACGGCGTGCTGCTCTCGATCGCCGGTGGCTCCGACCTCGGCCTGTTCGAGATCAACGAGGCGGCGGCCCTGGTCGCCCAGGCGGTCCACCCCGAGGCCAACATCATCTTCGGCGCCACGATCGACGACGCCCTCGGCGACGAGGTCCGGGTCACCGTGATCGCCGCCGGCTTCGACGGCGGCACCCCCAAGCGTCGCGACGAGGGCACCGTGCTGCGCCGCGAGCCCAAGCCGCAGCAGACGCAGGAGGAGACCCGGGCGGCCGTCGCCGCCGCGGTCGCCCAGCGGCGTACCGACGAGGCGCCGCAGGCGACCTCGAGCCCCGCCCAGCCGTCCCAGCCGTCCCAGTCCAGCGGTCAGCCCGGCGGGCAGCAGTCGGCTCGCCCCGCGACGCCGTCGCCCCGCCCGGCCCCGCGCCAGGTCGAGTTCGACGACGACGACCTCGACGTCCCGGACTTCTTGAAGTAGGGGTGTTCTCCCACCGCGACCACCGGGAGGGCGACGTCCGTGTGGACGTCGCCTTCACCGACTCCACCCTCGACCTCCAGGGCCTGCGCCCGGCGTTCGAGGACAGCCTCCCCGAGCTCGAGGCGGCCTGCGGGGTGCGGTTCGCGCGGATGAACCAGGTCCACGGCGACACCGTGCTCGTCGTGGACCACCCGGGCCCCGAGCCCACCGGTCAGGTTCCGACCGCCGACGCGCTGGTCACCTCCACGCCCGGGCTCGGCCTGATGGTGCGGGTCGCCGACTGCGTCCCGGTCGTGCTGGCCGACCCGCGCACCGGCGTGCTCGGCGCGGTGCACGCCGGTCGCAAGGGGGTGGCCCTCGACATCGTGGGCAGGACCGTGGCGACGATGCGCGACCTGGGGGCCGGTGACCTCGAGGCCTGGGTCGGCCCGCACGTGTGCGGCGCCTGCTACGAGGTCCCCGAGGACATGCGGGCCGAGGTCGCCGCGCTGGTCCCCACGACGTACGCCGAGACGCGCCGCGGCACGCCCGGTCTCGACCTCGGTGCCGGCGTCCGTGCCCAGCTCGAGGCCCACGGAGTGACGGTCCACGAGGTCGCGCGCTGCACGCTGGAGGAGGAGACGTTGCACTCCTACCGTCGCGACGGTGACCGGGCCGGGCGCTTCGCCGGCCTGGTGTGGACCTCGGGAGGTGCGCCATGAGCCGCCGCGAGGAGCTCGCAGACGGTCTCGCGCAGGTCCGCGGACGGATCGAGCGGGCGTGCGCCGAGGCCGGCCGCGACACGAGTGAGGTCACCCTCGTCGCTGTCACCAAGTTCTTCCCCGCCTCCGACGTCCGGCTGCTCGCCGGGCTCGGCGTCACCGACGTCGGCGAGAACCGCCACCAGGAGGCCGAGGCCAAGGCCGCCGAGTGCGCCGACCTCGACCTGCGCTGGCACTACATCGGCGGGCTGCAGTCCAACAAGGCCGGCGCCGTGGCCCGCTACGCCCACGTCGTGGAGTCCCTGGACCGCACCAAGCTCGTGGGGCGGCTCGACCGGGGCGCGCAGGAGCGCGGGCGTCCGGTCGACGTCCTGCTCCAGGTCTCCCTCGACCCTCCCGGGGCCGAGCACCGGGCGGGCGCGGACCCCGCCGACCTCGCGGCGCTGGCCGATGCCGTGGTGGCCGCCGAGCACCTGCGGCTGCGGGGCCTGATGGCCGTCGCGCCGCTGGGGGAGGAGCCGTCCGCGGCCTTCGACCGCCTGGCCGGGGTCCGCTCGACCTTCCTCGACCACCACCCCTCCGCGGACGTCCTGTCCGCGGGCATGAGCGGGGACCTGGAGCCCGCGATCGCCGTCGGTGCGACACACGTGCGTGTCGGCTCGGCAATCCTCGGTTCCAGGCCGCTCGACCGTTAGCGTTCACTACAACCAGCGTCCCGTCACCGGGGCGCTCGATCCCGGAGGACACGACTCATGAGCGGCGCGATGCGCAGGATCGGCGAGTACCTCGGTCTCGTCGAGGACACCGGCCGGTACGACGAGTACGACGGCACCTACAACGAGGCGCGCACCGTCGGTGAGCACTTCCGCGAGGGCATCCCGGTGATCATGAACCTCACCGAGATGGACGACTCCGACGCCAAGCGCCTGGTCGACTTCGCCGCGGGCCTGGTGTTTGCCACCCGTGGCACCATCGAGCGTGTCACCAACAAGGTGTTCCTGCTCTCGCCGCACAACGTCTCGGTCGCGGCCGAGGACAAGGAGCGCATCGTCGAGGGTGGCTTCTTCAACCAGAGCTGAGCGCCCTCGCGGGCGTTGACGAGGAGAGTTTCACCGACGTGTACGTCGCCGGTTCGATCATCCACGTGGTCCTCTTCGTGTTCATCGCGTTGATGTGGGTCCGCTTCATCGTCGACTGGGTGATGGTCTTCGCCCGTCAGTGGCAGCCGACCGGGCCGCTGCTGGTGGTGCTGGAGGTCGTCTACTCGGTGACCGACCCGCCCATCAAGGCGCTGCGCAAGGTGATTCCGCCGTTGCGGCTGGGCAACTTCGCGCTCGACCTGAGCTTCCTGCTCGTGCTGGTCATCGCGTGGGTCCTGCTCAACGTCAACGACAGCCTGCTGCTGTCCTGAGACCCTCGCCGCGCCGCCCGGGACCCGTGAGTCCCACCAGTCCCACCAGGGACGCTATTGTTCGACCGACAGGTGTGGTGGTCGACCAGACCACCGCTGCAGACGACAACGAATGGGTGAGGTCATGCCGCTGACGCCCGAGGACGTGAGCAACAAGCGCTTCACGCCCGTCCGCCTCCGTGAGGGCTACGACATGGGGGAGGTCGACCAGTTCCTCGACGAGGTGGAGGCCGAGCTGGCCCGCCTCACGAAGGAGAACGACGACCTGCGCGTCCAGCTCTCCCAGGTGCAGGCCGGAGGAGCGCCGACCGAGGCGTTCACGCCGCCCGCCCCGGTGGCCGAGCCCGAGCCGGCCAAGACCCCGGAGCCGGCCAAGGCACCCGAGCCGGAGCCCGTCGTCGCTGCCTCCAGCCCCGTGGAGACGATCCGGGTCGAGACCGTGCCGGAGGCGTCCAACGCCGCCGCGCGACTGCTCGAGATCGCCACGCGCAACGCCGACGAGCTCGTCGAGGACGCCAAGGACCAGGCCGACAAGATCATCGGCGAGGCCCGCACCAAGGCCGAGCGGCTCGAGAGCGAGTCCAAGACCAAGGCCGACCGCATGGAGGCCGACGCCCGCACCCGCGCGCAGATGCTCGACTCCGAGACCGCCGAGCGTCGCCAGCAGATGTTCGGCGACCTCGAGCGCGAGCGCGACAAGCTGGCCGCCGAGGTGGACCGCCTGCGCTCCTTCGAGCGCGAGTACCGCTCCCGCCTGCGCAGCTACTTCACCCAGCAGCTCGAGGCCCTCGAGGGCAGCGCCGACGACGCGCCCTCCGAGGACGCCCCCGCTCCCAAGCGGCTGCGTTCGATCCTCGGGGAGGAGGAGGGCTGAGTCCTCCTCACCTCGTCCACGAGGCCGGTTCCGTCCAGGAGCCGGCCTCGTGGCATTTCGGCGAGGCGCGTTGAGTGGTGGGGCCGCAGCCACTAGCCTCCGGCCAACATCTGATCGAGCCTGTCGGCCACCGGCGGGCCTGTCGAGGGGAGTCGGGCCACATGGCTCGAGCCGCACGCAAGTCCCTGGCCGGCACGGCAGCCTCCGCCGCGCGTCGCGTGATCCGCCGTCGAGGGGCGCCGGACTCCGAGCCGGAGAAGCCGGCGAAGAAGGCGAAGAAGGCTGCGCCGGCGAAGAAGGCTGCGCCGGCGAAGAAGGCTGCGCCGGCGAAGAAGGCTGCGCCGGCGAAGAAGGC
>LUMU01000134.1_pt1 | contig 21231 bp, 25 predicted proteins | sample 729751 | NCBI WGS metagenome assembly LUMU01 (sample SAMN03860300, study PRJNA289734) | marine metagenome | biome: seawater column; feature: ocean; material: water; isolation source: Red Sea water column Station 192 - depth 100m | place: Saudi Arabia: Red Sea | collected 2011-10-15 | depth 100 m
CCGCCAAAGTAAAGTGGACTCTAACGCACAAGAGAAACATAACAACAGCAAGAAGTTTTTGATGGAACCTCGCGACATTTCTAACATTAGAGATGAAAAAGAGGACAATATGAGAGTCGAAGACGATTTTGTTATAGACTTTGAGCAACAAGAAGTGCTAAGAATTATAGATCAGAACTTAGACGTGTCACTTCGGTCCGATTATTTACGAATAAAAGACGGAGTTTACGTGCCAAAGCCTAGAAGAAAGCAAATATACGAAGAAATAGATACAATCCTGCGAGAGAACGGATATGAAGAAGGGCAGATTTTCTAAAGAAGAGCAAAAATTCATAAAAGAGAACTACGAATCTCTTTCTATAGAAGAAATTGCAACAGAATTGGACAGAGATCCTGATTCTGTTGAGTCTTACGTGAACTCTAAATTAGGTAAGACAGCAATAGACAAGCGAGAAATCGAAGCTTACTACGATTTGAAGTCAAGACCTTACTGGAAAGAGCTTGAAGGTCAGTTTACTGAGCGTGAACTAGAGATTCTTATCTATCACTGGGGCCGAATAATCGGACAATTCCGCGATGATGTCCTCCCTACCGAAGAATTACAGGTTTTAGACGCTATCAAGCTTGAAGTTTTAATGAATCGCGCGTTAAAAGATCAACAAACTAACCTAAAAGACATAAGTAAGTACGAAGAGCTGGTTACGGACGAGAAAAGAAAACCGTTAGAAGTCCAAGACAAAGACTATATCTACAGTTTAGAGAGGCAAGTAGCTGTTCTAAGAGCCGCCTCGGAGACTATGAATAGAGATTATAAAGATTTACAAACAAAAAAGTCTTCCATGCTAAAAGACCTAAAGGCTACAAGAGAGCAAAGAGTAAAAAGGCTGGAAGATTCTAAGCAAACCTTTATTGGTTGGGTAAGAAACCTCATGTCCGACCCACAAACACGCCACGAAATGGGTATGGAGATGGAAAAAATGAGACTAGCCGCATATAAAGAGCAAGAAAGGCTGTCAGAATACCACCAATACGAAGACCAAATTGTAGATCAACCATTTCTAACGCCAGACACGGTAAAAGATGACTAACAATATAGTTGTTGCTGGAATGCACAGAACAGGCCACCATCCAATAGCTGTATGGTTGCTACACCAGCAAGAAGAAATTCACGATTTCTCAATACAAACAATAGCACCTTGGTTATTTCAAATACAAAACCACCAAGGAGTTAGTATCCTCGCTAATAATCCTCTTAAGAGAGGCCCCGAAGAACATCCTGACAAGGAAAAGTTCGACGATATTATGCAGGGTATGAATCCACACCGTATTATTCTGACGCACGAACAAGAAAAACTCTCGCAGGTAGCTTTTGCTTGCGCTCATTCTAGTTCGGTGTGGAAAAAAGACAATAAACCTAAAGTCGTTGTTGTGCTAAGAGATTTTAAGAACTGGCTAGCTAGTTGTATTAAAATGGCTGAAAGAGACAACAAAGAAATTAAGGATATTATAAACGAAGACAAAGTAGAGATATACAAAGACCACTTTAGATATATAAACGACGAAAGCGCCGGAATACAATATATTTTATACAATGAATGGGTAGAGAGTCCTGAATACAGAAAAGAGATATGTAGTAACTTAGGATTATACTATACCGACTCTGCTATAAATCAATTGTCACCATTTGGTGGCGGTAGCTCCTTTGATGGAATGAAATACATTAAAACTGCTTGGGAGATGACAACTACCAAACGATATAAGTACATGGAAGACAACCCTTTCTATAAAGCCTTCCTACATCAACACACTGATGCCCTATTACTTAGCAACGAGGTCTTTGGCAAATACACATGAAAAGAGCAATAATATACGGAGTAACAGGACAAGACGGATCATACCTTTCTGAATTCCTACTTGGTGAGGGATACAAGGTATATGGTGTTGCACGAAGATCGAGTAACGACAACACTGCCAGATTGCCCATTTCCCTAACTAACAAACGTTTCGAGTTGGTTCAGGGTGATGTAACAGACCCAGCAGGCATCTACCGATTGTTGAGCAGCGTTAAACCACACGAAGTGTATAACCTAGCTGCTCAATCTCATGTTTGGACTTCTTTCGAGCAACCTTCTACCACTTGGGATATTGTCGCTAAGGGATGTATGAACATTCTTGAAGTCATTCGTTCCATGCAGAAGAAACCACGCTTCTATCAAGCATCCTCATCGGAGATGTTTGGCGATAACTTTGATTACGATAGTGATGGCGATGTTTACCAAGACGAACTAACCGCTTTTAATCCACAGTCTCCCTACGCTATAGCAAAAGCCGCCGCTCATCAGGCTACAGCGCTCTACAGGGACTCCTACGGGCTTTTTGCCTGTTCGGGTATTCTCTTTAACCATGAGAGCGAAAGGCGCGGAGAAACGTTCCTGACGCGCAAGGTAAGCAAATACGTAGCTAAATTGTACCAAGCAATAAATGAGGGATACTCTATACCGAAATTGAAGCTTGGCAACCTCAAAGCGAAACGTGATTGGGGCTATGCTCCTGACTATGTTAGGGCAATGTGGATGATGTTACAGCAGGACAAGCCGCTGGATTATGTTATCTGCACTGGTGAGAGTTATACAGTAGAAGACTTCGTAATAGAAGCATTTCAGTGTATAGATATATATGAGTACAGTGATTATGTAGAAATAGACAAAAAACTATATAGGCCGTCTGAAGTTCCGTATCTTAGGGGCGACTGCTCAAAAGCTAGTAGACTTCTTGGATGGGAGCCACAAGTATCGTTTGAAACGCTTGTAGCAAGAATGGTAGACCATGATATACAAGATAGAGATAGACATTTCGAAGATGTTGCCTTTGCTGAAGAAGCTGGGTATATATCGGTATAAGCAAGAAAGCACGCATATTTTTGTTCAGGCAGAAGACCCTGACGAAGCATGTTTTATTGCTTTAGCAAAATTAACGCAACAAATGCTAGAAGAAAATAATACAGCAGCGGTCAAGGATACAATAAAGGATCTTCGTCATATGGTTAGAGTCGTGAAGCTCAGAAGGATTGGTCCAAGAATATCATGAAAAGAGATTATAGCGATCCGGTATATGCCGAATGGCGCAAGCGTATCTACGAGAGGGATTCTCATAAGTGTCAAATGCCCGGATGCAAATCAAAGCGTTCAAGACTCAATGCGCATCATATAATAAAATGGTCAGAAGCTCCACACCTGCGTTATGATCTGAATAATGGAATAACTTTGTGCTGGAAGTGCCATAAAGAGGTAACAGGTTCTGAAAGCACGTATGCGCCTCTGTTTTGGGACATACTGAGAGACAATGAGTAAGTACATAGTTCTAAGAGACACGAGAGAGAAGAATGGCTGGGATTTCAGCTCTCAGGATAAGTGTATGGCCGTTAAGGATTGGGGTCTAAGGACGGGCGATTACACTGCGAGAGGCTTGGAAAAGAGCCTAGTAATTGAGCGCAAGGCCAGCACGGGCGAGATAGCTATGAATCTTGGGCAAAAGAAGAATGCGTTTGAAGCAGAAATGGAGCGGATGTCTAAGTTTCGATGGGCATACATTGTATGTGAATTCTCTATAGACGACATTATGTCGTTTCCTGAGAATTCAGGAATACCGAAAAAAAGGTGGCAGTATATGCGCATGAACGGTAAGTACATATGGAAACGAATAAGAGAAATTGAAGAAGAGTTTGGTGTTGTATTTTTATTCTTTGATAACAAACACGACGCTGAGGACAAGGTCGTTAGGATATTCGATGAAGTAACGGAGATACTAATACGTGAACAGCACTCTTAATAATCCTAAAATTCTACAAGACGCATGGCTGAATATAGACAAAGACGAATCGGAGCTAATAAATCCTTTTGCTTTAGATACCGAAGAAGAGTTTCACATAAAGCTTACGTGGTTATTGTCTAATCCAGAATACTTCTCTTTTATATGCAAGTATGTTTTTAATGTAGAAATACTACCCGCGCAAGCATTAATGCTCAAAGAAATGTGGGGAAGAAAGTTTCCAATGCTTATCGCTAGTCGTGGTTTTGGAAAATCTTTTATACTGTCGCTCTACTCTATGCTAAGAGCGCTCCTGATGCCCGGAAGAAAGATCGTTATCGTTGGTGCTGCCTTCCGTCAATCTAAAGTCCTGTTTGAGTACATGGATACAATATGGAGAAACGCACCTATATTGAGAGATATAGCCGGAGGCAGTAGTGGTCCACGTAAAGATGTGGATATGTGCAGGATGATCATTGGCGATAGCACAGTGACGTGTCTTCCATTAGGTGATGGCTCTAAAATTCGTGGTCAACGTGCTAATGATATTATTGCTGACGAATTTGCATCTATACCTCGTGCGATATTTGAAAATGTTGTAGCAGGTTTCGCTGCCGTAAGCGCATCTCCGATAGAGAATGTAAAAAGATTGGCTGCAAAAAGATTAGCTGAAGAAGAGGGCATAAACGTAGAAGAGGATAAGGACGAAGTTTTAGATATAGGAAACCAGATCATACTTTCTGGTACGGCATACTATGACTTCAATCACTTTGCCGAGTACTGGAAAAAATGGCGTCAGATAATAAATAGTAAAGGAGATCCTAAAAAACTCTCTGAAATGTTTGGCGATAATGAAGTTCCTAAAGACTTTGACTGGAGAGAATATTCAATCATAAGAATACCATTTGAGCTTTTGCCAGAAGGCTTTATGGATGCTGGACAGGTGGCTAGATCTAAGGCTACTGTTCATGCCGGTATATACCAAATGGAGTTTGGAGCTTGTTTCTCTAGCGATAGTAATGGATTCTTTAAAAGATCATTAATCGAAAGCTGCATAGCCTCTCCAGAAAACCCAATAAGTATGCCTAGCGGAGAAGTAAATTTTCACGCATCGCTTAGAGGTAACCCAAACGGAAGATATGTATTCGGCATTGATCCCGCTTCTGAAGTAGACAACTTTTCTATTGTCGTCATGGAGTTACACGAAGATCATTCAAGAATTGTTTATTGTTGGACTACCAACAGGTCTGAACACAAAGAAAAAATAAAAGCGGGCGTGGTAAGTGAAACGGACTTTTATTCTTACTGTGCTAGGAAGATAATAGACTTGATGAAGGTATTTCCTTGTGATGAGATCGCACTAGACGCTCAGGGTGGTGGTATAGCAATCATGGAGGCTCTGCACGATAAAGATAAGATACAAGAAGGCGAACTTCCGATATGGCCTACGATAGACGAAAAGAAGGAAAAGGACACAGATGGAGAGCCGGGACTTCACATTCTAGAAATGATACAGTTTGCTAAGGCCGACTGGGTTGCCGAGGCAAATCATAGTTTAAGGAAAGACTTTGAGGATAAAGTTGTACTCTTTCCATACTTTGATGCAGCTACTATTGGACTAGCAATATCTGATGATAAACTAAAAAACAGACTGTATGACACGCTAGAAGATTGTGTTATGGAAATAGAAGAGCTTAAAGATGAACTTTCTATGATTATTATGACGCAAACAACTTCGGGTAGAGATAAGTGGGATACTCCAGAAGTTAAACTTCCCGGAGGTAGAAAAGACAGACTAAGAAAAGACCGTTACTCTTCTCTCATAATGGCTAACATGTCCGCCAGAAGAATACACAGAACACCAGCAAAACCTAACTACGATCCTGTAGGTGGATGGGCTGGAAAAGCTGTTGGAGATGGCGGAGAAAGCTTTATAGGACCAGCTTGGTTTACACAAGGAATGAAAGATGTTTATTGATTTGGTGTATAATCAATTAGATTAATTATTCAATCATTCCAATTACAATTCAATTGAGGCAGACAATGGAAGACAAAAATCCAGAGATACAAAAAACACAGGGTTTTGTTACTTGGGCAGACGACTCAGGCAAGCAACAAGTTTTATTGGAAACCTCAGACAATATAGACCATTATGATGGCATTCAAAAGTCTATAGGCTACAGGCGCAGGTCTTTTCTGGACATAGATACAAATAGGTCTGTCAGAACTGGTTTTACACGCGAAGACTACAATCGCTTTAGAAGCGAAGAAGCAGTTCCAAAGAAACAAAAGGAAGCTATGCAGATGTGCATGGCTGCTTACGATAAGGTAGGGATTGTAAGAAACGTCATTGATCTCATGGCTGATTTCGCATCTCAAGGAATTAATTTAGTTCATCCTAACAAAAGAATAGAGAAGTTTTATCGTAAGTGGTTTCAAAAGATTAGCGGAAAGGAAAGATCAGAAAGATTTCTAAATACGCTATACAGGTGTGGAAACGTAATAGTTAAAAGAAGAACCGCTAAAATAAGCAAAAAAGCTGAAAGAGAACTAAGATCTTCTGCAACTCCGGACATGGACATTCAAGAGTTGTTGTTCAACAAAAGAGAGATACCTTGGAAATTTGATTTTCTCAACCCCCTTTCGGTTGAAGTTATTGGTAACGAATTAGCTACGTTTGTTGGTCAACCCAAATATGCGATAAGGGTTTCCAAAATAGTTAGACAACAAACAAAAAGAGGACTGTCTGGTTCTGTTCCTTATAACGCGAGATTGTCTGCAATGTTACCACCAGACATTGTAGAGGCTATCAAGAGCGGACAAGAGCTTATTCCGCTAGATGAAAATAAAGTGTCAGCATATTTCTATAAGAAAGACGATTGGTTGGTTTGGGCTAACCCTATGATCTATGCAATTTTAGATGACATTATTATGCTAGAAAAAATGAAACTAGCAGACATATCTGCTCTTGATGGTGCAATCTCTAATATAAGACTTTGGAGTCTTGGTGATTTAGATAACAAAATACTACCAACAAAAAATGCTATCAATAAGCTTAGGAATATTTTAGCAAGTAATGTTGGTGGCGGAACAATGGATTTAGTATGGGGTCCTGAACTTAAGTTTACTGAATCTAGCACTCAAGTATACAGATTTTTAGGTAAGGAAAAATATGAACCAGTTCTCACGAATATATACGCAGGTCTTGGTATTCCACCTACACTTACCGGAATGGCAGCTGGCGGCGGAGGCAGCTTTACTAACAACTTTATTAGCCTTAAAACTCTTGTAGAAAGATTAGAGTACGGGCGCGATGTTTTGGTGTCTTGGTTAAATCAAGAGCTAGAGATTGTTCGCAAGGCTATGGGCTTTAGACTTCCAGCAACTGTTCATTTTGATCAGATGATTCTTTCTGACGAAGCGTCTGAGAAGAACTTGCTTATTCAGCTAGCAGATAGAAATATAGTTAGCGCCGAAACTGTAGTTGAGCGATTTGGAGAAATTCCAGAAATTGAAAAAATTAGAATTAAAAGAGAAGAGCGAGAAAGAAAGGGCGAATCTATGCCTCAAAAAGCTGGCCCTTATCACAACGCTCAACACAGAAACGATCTCGAAAAAATTGCTCTTACAAAAGATGCTATTTCTCCTGAAGACTTAGGTCTTATACCTTCCGAAGAAACTGGTGATCATCCTCTTACTAGACCTGAAGATAGGAGAAGTGATCAAAGCATCCAAGACAAGAAGGAAGAAATGCAAGATAAGCAAGACGAGAGAGAACAGAACAAATTTGATAAGAGGGCTGAAAAGCAAGAATTTGGGCATCTGAAGCTCAAAAGATTGTTGCAAATACTGTGCAACCCGCTTTACTAAATCATTATGATAAGAAGAATTTGAGAAGCCTGACTAAACAGCAGGCAGATGAATTAGAATACATTAAACTTTGTATTCTATGTAACTTAAGACCTTGTAAAGAAATTGATGCCGAAATGATAAATGAAATCTTAAAGAGTGGCGCTGGTGTTAACAAGTCAATTGCTAACACTATCGAGTCTCTAAAGTTTGGGTTCGTTGAAGAAAACCAACGACAACCTAACATAGAAGAAAGACGCCAAATGTGTGTTACGGCCTACGCGTCGTTCCATACTACCTAATGTTTTTAAGATTTATTTTGATTTATGGTGTATAATTTTATGAGGTAATATATATGAATATACCAATCTATAAAGATGAATACAACAACGGGTTAGAAGAAGTAATTAAGTCAACAGCTAGTGTTGCTTATTCTTCTGTCGTTGATACCTATATTCCAGATCAAAAACAACAGAGTGACATTGAGAAATTAATGGCTAACCACGAAACTGTTGCAGAAAATAAAGATCAGTTTGATCTCTATTACTTACAATCTGTTTTAGTTTCTACTGGTTGGAATAAAAATGATGATGTTTTTGACTGGAAAGAAACTTGGGCTGCTAGGAACTCACCAGAGGACAAGCAGTTCAACTTTATGCACGACGAAAGTGACATTATAGGGCATATAACTGGTAGTGTGGTTGTTGACCAAAATGGTGCAGAGTTTGAAGATCAGAATGCTATGCCAGATTCTGAATTCGATATTATAACTAGTGCTGTTTTATACAATAGCTGGATGAAACCAGAGCTAAAAGAGCGGATGTCTAAAATCATTGCTGAAATAGAAGATGGCAAATGGTTTGTTAGCATGGAAGCTCTTTTTAGTAACTTTGATTATGCCGTAGTTACCCCGGAAGGCGCGCATAAGACAATAGCAAGAAACGACGAGTCTGCGTTTTTAACTAAGCATCTTAGAGCATATGGAGGAGATGGAAAGTATGAAGGATACAGGGTAGGTAGATTACTACGGAATATCAATTTTTCTGGCAAAGGTTTGGTTAGTAACCCTGCTAACCCTAGAAGCGTTATTCTTGATGACGATTCTTCAAAATCATTTTCCTTTGCTGGAAATAGTGAACCACAATTAATTTCAGAATCAAATATTAAGGAGATATCTGATATGTCCGATAATGTATTAGAAAATCAAGTTGCAGAGTTGAAAGCAGAACTAGCAGATGCTAAATCAGCTGCTGAAGCTCTGAAGGCTGAAGTTGCTAATCAGAAAGATGAGGAATTTCAGGCTAAGATTGAAGCTTTTGAAGCTACTGTTGCTGAAAAAGACGAAGCTGTTGCTCAAGCTAAAGAAGCTCTTGAAGCTGCTCAAGCTAAAGTCGCTGAACTCGAAGAAGCGATTGCAAGCAAAGACGAAGAATTGGCTTCTGCCAATGAAAAGATTGAAGCCCATGAAGCCGAAAAGAAGGTACTTGCTCGCAAGTCTATGCTTCTTGAAGCTGGTGTAGAGGGTGAGGAAGCTGAAGCTGCTCTTGAGAAGTTTGCTGAAGCAAGTGACGAAATGTTTGGGGAAATTGTTCAGATCATGGCTGCGGGAGTACCAAAACCTCCGAAGAAAATGGCTGAAGATAAACCCAAAAAGGACGACGAAGAAAAAGACGAAAAAGATCTTCCACCTTTCATGAAGAAAAAGAAGGGCGAAGACCCAATGAAGAAAAAGTGAGCATCTGAAGACGCAGAAGCTGAAGCTGAAGAAATTGATGAAGCTGAAGCAGAAGCATCCGAAGAAGTTCTTGAAAACGTCGAAGAAGAAGCTGAAGCAGCATTAACTGATGCTGGTGAAGATTCTGCCTTAGAAGCCAGAACTGCTGCTAGCGAATGGCTTGAAAGTAATGTTCTTCGTTCTACCGCTAGCGTTCAAGAGTAATTTAGTTTTATAATTAGGAGTATATATCATGGCTTTAAAAGCTGATAGACACGAACTCGATGTCGATATTTCTTTTTTCTACAACGAAGGTACTGCTGAACGCGGTGGAGTTGTAGTTCTCGACACGGTTGGCTCTGGTGCAGCAATGGACCAAGCTGGCGCAAAAGTAAAATATGCCCAAGCAACTAACGCTTTGATTCCCGTTGGTATTCTGTTGAACGATGTTGTCAATCTTGACCTCACTCGCCAACACATCAACTGGCATCAAGACGAAGTCCAAAAAGGTGGAAAAGTTTCTATCCTTAAAAAGGGTTATGTTGTGACCAACAAAATTTCTGGTACACCAACCGCTGGTGTAGCTGCATTTGTAGACGATGGAACCGCTGGTAACATTGCTACCGATGCTGAAATTGCTGACGGTAAGAAGATCATCATTGGTCGTTTTATGTCCAGTAAGGACGAAGACGGTTATGCCAAAGTTGAAGTTAACTTGCCAATGCCATTCCAGAATACTGACGACGATACTGTCGGTCTTGAGTAATAATTTAACCCTTAAATGGAGAATAGAATAATGAATAGAATGAATCGACCTGATGATCATTTTATTGAGCTTATCAAGCGCTCCGGTAGTGCTGACAAGGTCGTTGCCCTTGAAGCTCAACACGAACTAGCAACAGCGCTGGAACAGCCTCTTCGTAAGGGTGTTTTAGTGGGCGATGTTCTTGATGGGATCTTTGAAAGACTCCCAATGGAAGCCGGAACGTCAGTGGAATTCCCACTTGACCTCTTGGCCCCCGGAACTGAGAACGAGCATGTTGCTTACACCAATCCCGGCCACGGAAGAATTCCTGAACGTGCTGTCGAAGGCGATTACGTCATGGTTCCAACTTACACAGTTGGCTCCTCGATTGATTACCTTCTTCGATACGCTCGCGAAGCCCGTTGGGATGTTGTGGGCCGCGCAATGCAGGTTCTCGAAGCTGGTTTCGTAAAGAAGATGAACGACGACGGATGGCACACATTGTTGGCTGCTGGCGTTGATAGAAACATCTTGGTTTACGATGGTGACGCTGCTGATGGACAATTCACAAAGAGACTTATTTCTTTGATGAAGACTGTTATGCGTCGTAATGCTGGTGGTAACTCTGGATCTTTAAATCGTGGAAAATTGACTGACATCTACCTGTCTCCAGAAGCTCTGGAAGACATCCGTAACTGGGGTGTAGACCAAGTTGATGAAATCACACGACGTGAGATCTATCAAGCTGGCGACGATGCCGCTGCTATCACCCGTATCTTTGGTGTAAACCTTCACGATATGGATGAGCTTGGAGAAGGTCAAGAGTATCAGTTGTTCTTCAGCAACCAACTTTCCGGTAGCCTTAATGGTTCCGATCCTGAATTGGTTGTAGGTATCGACAGAACTGCTAATGACAGCTTTATCATGCCTGTCAAGCAAGATGTTCAGATCTTTGAAGACGATACTCTTCATCGCCAACAGCGCGCTGGATTCTACGGTTGGGCTGAAGTAGGTTTTGCTGTTCTGGACAACAGACGCATCCTGCTCGGTTCTTTCTAAGAATCTTTGGTATAGACCAAGCGTAAAGAGAACCGCCTCTATTTTTAGGGGCGGTTTTTTTGTATATGGTGTATAATAATATGTATTTTGTATAGATAAATATATAAGGGGATTAAAGTGACCAAAAGAACAAAGACTGAATTATCTAGTCAAATAGCAACTATTTTGCCTAATAATTCTAGTGGTTTAATAAGTCCCGCAGATGTAAGAGATTCATTTACAGATACCGCAGATTCTGTTGTTTTTTGGGATAATTCAGTACCATCCAGTGCGACAGAAACTTGTAGTCCCGGAGAAATGCAATTTGGTGGGACTGCTATAAATGGCACAACAATATATCACCTCTATGTATGCGTGGCTACCGACACATGGAGAAGAATGGAGTTAACCTCCTTTTAAATCGGAGATAAATAATGTCAGCACTTTCAAATTATTTAGAAAACGCATTAGTAAACCACGTATTAAGAAATACCGCATACACAACTCCCGGAACAAGTGTTTATGTTGGTCTTATTAAGTTTTATGAAACAGACAAGCTAGAAGCTGGGACTGTTACACAAGAAATTAGTGGCGGATCTTATGCTAGAGTTCAAGTTTCCTCTTGGGATTCTCCTTCTAACGGAGCAACTCAAAATACTAGTGACGTAACGTTTCCAACATCCTCAGCGGATTGGGGAATGGTTTCTGGCGTGTTTATTGCAGATGCGTCAAGCGGAGGAAATGTTCTGCTTCACGGCTCTCTCACATCGTCAAGAGATGTTAAAAATGGCGATGTATTTAAATTTAACGCTGGCGATTTAGACATTACATTTGCCTAGTAAACTCTAAAACCTCTTGTTAGGGAGTTGCTATGGCTCTAGTAATAAAAGACAGAGTAAAAGAAACCACAACAACAGACGGTTCAGGTACATTAAGCTTGGCCGGTGCTGTTGATGGCTTTCAAACTTTTGTATCTGCTGTTGGTAATAGTAATACAACTTACTATGCCATAGAAGATGCAAATGGCACTTCATGGGAAGTCGGCATCGGGACTATTACCGATGGATCTCCAGACACGTTAGCTAGAACTACTGTTTTAGCTAGCACAAACAGCAATAATGCTATCGACTTAACAGTTGGTACGCATACCGTTTTTGGTACTTATCCTGCTGATAAGGCTGTTTTTCTTGATGCGGATGGAAAATCAAACACCGCAATTCCCTATACCACAATAACTGGAGACACAACCTTGACCACTGCCAATGGTGTAGTCTTCGTAAATGCTAGCAGTGGGGAAGTTGACGTTACTTTGTATACCGCAGATTCAAACGGTGGTATGCAGGTAATAGTTAAAAAAACGGACAGCAGCAGTAATGCTGTAAATATTTTAAGGGCTGGAAGCGACACCATAGACGGAGCAACTTCTGTTGCGCTTTTGCATCAGAATGAATCTGTTACATTGGTATCGGATAACAGCAATTGGTTTATAGTATAAAGTGTATATTACTATAGAAACATCAACTTCCTAGCGGAGAAATAATATGACGTATTCACCCTTCGGGCTTGGTATTACTACGTTAGGTACATCCCAAGCTTCAAAGTTTGTAAGTGTTGATAGCAATGGCGATCTCATCATACCAGATAGTGACAAATTTAAGTTTGGTACTGGTAGTGATATGCAAGTATATCACGATGGCTCTCATGGTTATCTCACAAACGCTACTGGTACTTTAAAACTAGCAACAGAAACAAGTGGCATAGCAATATCAATTGGTCACACCACATCTGAAGTCACTGTTAATGATAACTTGACTGTCACAGGTGACCTTACAGTAAACGGTACTACAACTACTATTAACTCAACAACATTGACTGTTGATGATTTAAATATAGTTCTTGCATCTGGCGCAGCTGATTCATCCGCTGCTGATGGCGCTGGTATTACAATTGATGGAGCTAGCGCTTCATTGATCTATGACCACACTGGAACTCAGTGGGAATTCAATAAAAACGTAGAGTTTGCCGGTAAATTGCTTCCAAACGCAGACGCTACCTACGACTTAGGTAGTACGAGTCTTGGTTGGAACGACCTTCATATGGGTTCTGGCGGTGTTATTAACTTCGCTAATGGCGACGTAACCCTAACACATTCTTCAAATACTCTTACCGTAGCTGGCGGAACATTAGCTACAGCAGCTCTCACAGCAAGCACAGGTACGTTCTCAGGCGTTTTGAAGACTGATGACACTACAGACGCTACAACTACCACAGACGGCTCTCTACAGACTGACGGTGGCCTTAGCGTTGCAAAAGATGCTGTTATCGGTGATGATCTTATCTTATTGTCGGATTCTTCTGTGATTCACTTTGGTGGTGACAAAGAGATTACACTTACACATGTGGCAGATACGGGTCTTACCCTGAAGCATACAGCTACGGCAGACGATAAACCAGTTACGCTTACTCTTGCTACTGGCGAAACCGACATAGCTGCTGACGATGTCATTGGTGTTATTAACTTCCAAGCTCCAGACGAAGGCACTGGAACAGACGCCATCTTAGTAGCTGCTGGAATTGCTGCTGTTTCAGAGGGCGATTTCGCAGCTGATAATAACGCTACAAAACTTAGCTTTAGAACTGCCGCAAGTGAAGCTGCTTCTGAAAAGATGTCTCTATCTAGTGGTGGTAATCTTACAGTCGCTGGTGATATTACTGTTTCTGGCAGTGACATTATACTTGACGATGGTGGATCTCTTAAAGAGGGTGGTGGTACTGCTGCCTTTACCTTTGATGGAAGTGGTAATGTCACTAAGATCGGTCAAGATAGTCCATCTAATGGGGAATTCTTGAAATACGACGGTAGTAAGTGGGTTGCAGCCGCCGCTACTGTTAGTGGTCTTGCTGCTGATGATATTAGTGCTGGTGACGCCGCTATAAATCTTACTACAACTAGTGGAAATATCACTATAGACGCTCAAGAGGGCGACACAGATATTATCTTCAAAGGTACTGATGGAAGTAGTGACACAACGTTCTTAACACTTGATGGTAGCGAGGCTGGAGCTGCTACATTCAACAGTACTGTAAAGGGTAGTGTATTTATAGATTCTGTAGAGATTATCACTAATGACAATGTCACTGTGAGTAAAGGTTTTACTGGCGTTACTACTGGTGGATCCAATAGAACTGCTACTTTACCAGCAGCTGCCGCAGGCAATGTTGGTGCAATGTACACCATTAAAAAGCTAGACAGCGGATCTGGTAATGTAAGTGTTTCTAGAGCCGGTGATGACACAATTGATGGAGGAACTAGTGTTGTTCTTTACCATCAGCACGAAAGTGTAACTGTCATTGTTGGAGCCGCTGATACTTGGTACATCATGTAATTTTAGGAGCTTTTGTGGAATGGCACATTCAATCACGTTACAAAACGTAGCAGATACTGCTATCGTTGATAACGATATATTAGGTCAAATTTGTTTTGCTGCACCTAACGAAGCTGGAGGAACCGATTCAATATTAATAGCGGCCTCTATGTTCGCTAGGTCAGAAGGCACTTTTGCTGCTGATAACAATGCTACTGAATTGGTTTTTGTAACTGCTGCTAGTGAATCTGCCGCTCCCGGAGCAACTAATTATGATATGACCTTAAGCTCTGGTGGAAATCTTACTTTAGCTGGTAATCTAGAACTCGGACATGCGAGTGATACGACAATAGCAAGAAGTAGTGCTGGAGTAATAACAGTAGAGGGAACAGAGGTTATTTTAGCTGGTGCGGTTACTGCGATAACCTCTCTCCTTGCTACTGATATTAAGATTGGTGAGGACGATCAAACCAAGATAGACTTTGAGACCGCTAATCAAATTAATTTTTATGCAGACAATACTAAACGCGTAACGATTGATTCGACAGGATTAACCGTTAACAGTGGTAGCATTGAAACTGCAACCATCGACTATACTGATGGCGACAATGCAATGACTATCGCTGATGGTGGTAAAGTTACATTTGCCGCAGGTTTTGATGTTGGTTCAGATGCGGCTGGAGACATCCTTTATCATAATGGCACTAACTATGTTAGGCTTGGTATAGGATCTGATGGTCAAGTGTTGACTGTCAATGATGCCGAAAACGCACCTCAGTGGGAAAATGCTTCTGGCGGTGGTAGTGGTGATATAACAGGAGTAACCTTAGCTGGAGACTCTGGTTCTGCTGCCGACACTTCAGGAAATGCAGACATTACTATCGCTGGTGGTAATGGCATAACTACTTCAGGTAGTAGTGCTACTTTGACTGTCGCTCTTGATGCAGCTCTAACTACAGTCACTTCTTTGTTAGCCTCAAATATTAAAATTGGTGAAGATGATCAGACAAAGATTGATTTCGAGACCGCAGATGAAATCCACTTTTACGCCGCTAATGTAGAGCAGGTATATCTTGCAGATAACATTTTTGGCCCACAGTCTGACAGTGATGTTGACTTAGGAAGTAATAGCGTAAGATGGAAAGACGCTTACGTTGACAGTATAACCACTACGGGTAAGATAACTGCCGGTGGCTCTATTAATCAAGGCATTACAAGCGCTACCGAAGATGCTACAGTTGTTATAGACCTAAGTTCTGGTAACTACTTTAATATAACTTTAGGCGCAAATGTAACAGACATAGATTTTAGTAATGGAACAGATGGTCAAAGATTTTTAATTAGATTTACTCAACCCGGAGGTGCTAACTATAGTATCGCCTATAATGCTGTCACTCATGACCAAGATGGTGGTGGAAGTCCTGCTAGCGTTACAATTAAATGGGCTGGAGGAATAACACACACTATGACTAGAACAAATGCAAAGGCTGATACTGTAGGATTTATTATTAATGATGAAAATGCATTTGATGGGTTTATAGTAGGACAAAATCTATAATGGCAAGAAATACAGTAGATGTAGTAAGCGATAAAGCAGTAAGTAGTTGTTCGGGGTCTGGACCTAGCTACACCGTCAATTATTCAGCAAAAATTACTTGGGATCCCGGCGATGCCGGTCCTCCCTCCATACCCGTGCAGGTTGGAGACAATGTGACTGTTTATAAAATGGAAGCTGGAAATGGAGCGCATGGAGATGGAGGAACTGATGTCTCTACTTACACATATCTTGTCACAGGAATAACAGACGGAGATACATTAACACTTAAATACATTACTGATAGTAATGGGGATGGAGATGACTCTCCTTGTGACCTACCTTCTGGAACAGGAAGTTCAGCATCTCCTAATAAAGCTCCACATGACTTCACAAGAGATTTAGGACCAGCTTTTAATTTGTTTTTATAAGAGAGAATTATGGACAGGTGTCAGTGCGAGTCGTGGGGATTTTGCTCGTTTTTCCAGCAAGAGATGACCTACGAACCTCCTAACTGGCAGTGGTGTCAAAACGCCACACCAGAGGAAAGAAAAAAATACAAGATAGCAGTTGAGAAGAAACATAAGAGAAAAGCCACTGGGCCTTGGTGTTATCCAGACAACCTAAGTATTAGATTTTCTACGGTGTCTTCTTTAGTTGACGACATAAAAAAACATCTTCTACCAAAATTGGCAAGGATGAATTTAAAGGGAGTAATTGGAGTCCCAAGATCTGGAATATTGCCAGCTAGTCTATGCGCACTTTGGTTAAACATACCTTTGTACGGCATAGCGGAAGATGGAAGCTTATATGTAATGTCAAACTCTTCAGACTTTGGAGGGTTGAGGATGTCACAGTTTAAGGAAAAAAGTGGCTCCATCGTCTTGATAGATGACACTTTATCAAGTGGGGGATCTATGGAAAAAGCTGTAGGTCGTATTGAGACAGACGAGGATATAGTCACATGCGCTGTTTATGCTAACCCTAAAAAACTTGACAAAGTGGATATTTACGGTCTTGATTTGCATCATCCATACATACTGGATTGGTGCTTTTTTAATACTTCATACATGGAAAGAAGTTATTTAGATTTTGATGGAATACTTTCACCAGACGTTCCTTCACATATAGCAAACGACGAACAGAAGTACATTGAATACATTGAAAATGTAGAACCAATACAACACAGACTTCCAAGTCTTTATAAAGTTCAAGGTATAGTAACAGCAAGACTTGAAAAATACAGAGAGGTCACGGAGAGATGGCTTAAAAAACATGGAGTAGATTATGACGAATTACACATGTTTCCAACAGAGAGAGAAGAAGAGAGAAACAAAAATCATATAGAAGAGTCTTCCAGTTTTAAGGCTGATATATATTTAAAAAGCCAAGCTTTTATATTTGTTGAGAGTCACAAATTAGAAGCAAAGAAGATACACGAGAAGTCGGGCAAAGTTGTAATATGTCCTGATGATGAAAGGATATGGGTAAAACGTGGGCATGGACAAGATTAAAATAACGCAGACAAGGGAAGAGCTGTACTTATCAATACCTAAAGGTGGCGTAGGAGCAGAGCTTGGTGTTTGCAAAGGTTCAAATGCCGCGATACTGTTCCAGTACACAAAGCCTAAGAAGATGTACTTGGTTGATATATGGACTGAGTTATGTCCCGATGGTCAGGAATGGCATCCACAGCTTATACCGAGCTACGGGAACCATTATGAAATGGTTGCGGACATTTTTTCAGAAGAAATTAGTTCAGGAAGAGCTGAACTTATAAAAGATTATAGTACTGAGTTTTTGTGTGAGCTACAGGATAATTCTCTGGACTGGGTTTATTTAGACTCAAACCATGACTATGAAGTTGTATCTGCGGAGATAGAAATTTCATTGCTTAAGGTAAAAAAAGGAGGGTATATCATGGGTCATGACTATTGTAACTTTATGGAGAATACTTGGGGAACTTCTGTTGTAAGAGCTGTAAATGAAAGAATTCAAAACGGCGATATAACAATGGAAGCTATAAGCGAAGACAGATGGCCTTCTTATTTATGCAAAGTTTTATAAATGAAAATAACGTTTGTAATACAAGGACCACTTACTTGCGAAACAATAAAAACAGCAAAGATATGTAAAAAATATGGAGAAGTCATAGTTTCTTGCTGGGATAACGATTGTCCAAACCTAATCAAAAACCTCGGTAGACATGCAAAAATAATAAAGAACAAATTTTTTAAACCTAAAGGGTATAACTTTCAAAATATACAATATCACATAAAAACATTTTTTGAAGGCGTAAGAGCAGCTAAAACAGACTATGTAATAAAATTGAGATCTGATGAGTATTTTACTGACATATCTAACCTTGTAGACACTGCTAGAAAAAACCCTAACAAAATCACTACTTGTAATTTTTTGTTTAGGCCGGATGTATTGTTTCACCCTTCAGATCATATTATTGGCGGAAAGAAGAAAAGCTTGTTTTCAATGCTCATATGGAGCATGGAGTTTATAAAAAACTTTAAAGAAGACAAACCCGTAAGTGCAAAGAGGTTGGGTTTAAAAAGCGAACTTTTTTATAAGGACATAACGGCAGAACTTACATTTTGCATATCCTACTTAAAAGGTAAAGGTATTAATGTTGTAGAAGACATTAAAGGTATGGATGATAAGGAACTTAAAAAATACCACAAAAAGATAATGAACGATCACTACGCTTTAGTTAGAGCTTCGGATATGGGAAATTTTTTGTTTAGGTTCAAGGGAAACCCTGACATAACAGGACCAACAGCCTTTACTAGCGAAGAACAATTTTTAAATTACAATATTAAATCAATAAAATCATTGAAAGAACTTTAAATGCTAGGTTTTAGTCCTATAAGCTCCAATGCACTTTCGTCTATTAGTGCTTTAGCGTCTAGGAACGCTGTAGCCAGAATAGCTGTTGGACCTGCTTTTAGTAGGGGTTTCGACATTGGTTTTGAAAAAGGGCCTACGCTTGTTGGTACAGCAACCATAACCCAAGAAGTTATGTATTCAAGCGTGCATTTTGCAGCTAATGGGATTGTAGAAAAAATTGGCACAACAAACATACCAGTGGTTGTAAGCGCCTCTTTTAATTGGGCAGACACTGCTTCTTTAGAAAGTCAGGGAAGTTTAACGTCAAAAAGTGTATTATTATTAGGAGGGACTGCTGATTTAACTTTCCCTTCTACATTAGCGGGTAAACTTACAAACGCCTTTGATAATGCAGATACTGTTGATTTAACACTGTATTTAGATAAGCAGCTTGATTTATCTGCTTATATAGAAAAAATGCCGGAATTGGCTTTGTATTTAGACAATCAAAAGCCTGTTGATTTGTATATAGATAAGATTATTAACAAATCTCAATACATAGATAAGCAAAAAAGCTTTGATTTATTTAGAGAGAGATAATATGGCAGCAAACGAAGTACACCAAAACGATGTAGGAACTAAGTTCCTTGTAACAATAAAAGATGGTAGTGACGCTGTAAACGTCTCTAGCGCTACAAGTACAAAACAGATTATTTTTAAAAAGCCATCAGGCACAAGTATGACAAAAGCCGCTTCATTCAATAGCGATGGGACAGACGGAAAAATATACTACACAGTTGTCGCAGATGATTTGGATGAAGTTGGAACATACGAAATACAGGGAAAGGTAGTTATTACAGACGGGACTTTTTATACAGATATACAAACGTTTAAAGTTCACAGAAATCTATAAGGGGCGTAATATGGCTTGGCAAAATGAAATGAGTATAATTGTTCGCCACCTGATCAATGATTTAGACTCTAGCAACTATACTTTCACAGACAGCAGAATTGAAGAGAGCATACTAGTTTCAGCACAATTAGTTTTGCATGAAATCAATTTTGATAAAACATACACAATAGATGTAGACGGGTCGTCCTTGTCTCCAGACCCCACTACGTCTGGAAGTAAAGATAATTCGTTTATAAATCTGGTTTCCCTAAAATCTGCTACGGTTCTCTTGGGTAGCGAGTTAAAAACACACTCTTTAAATGCTATCGCTTTAAAAGACGGACCATCCTCTTTAGATCTTAGAGGTATAGTTAGTAGTTTAAAAATATTGTTCGACGATATAAACAAAAAATATGATGACGCCAAACTGGAATACAAGATGAACGGCATTGTTGGACAAGCTATACTTGGTCCTTATTCTCCGGGAAGCGATGCTGTTGCAAGAACACACTTAGGTCAAAGATCAGGATACTTTGAATAATGGCAGAATATACGCAAAATAGTCTAAAGACTAAAATAGATGCAGACTTAGCAGATAATCAAGCTGGGGGTATCACAGCGGAAACGCTTAGAACTACCCTAAAAAATATGGTTGACTCCGTCATACCAATTGTGGTCTGGCAAAGACGTTGCCACTATAAATTTTATCAGTGGAGATGATACCACTAATAGAGATAATGGTATTATAGTTTTCAAGACTGCTAGTTCTGGAGTTGTTTCTTCAACTGGAGGTAGAGGTCCAGTTAAGAGAATGGCCATAGACGAAAAGGGCCAAGTCCTTGTCTATGGCAGTGGAACCAAGTACCCAGCAATGCACCTGAAGTCTATACACGGCTCAGGTGTTAATTTGGTTTTAGACCACGCTGTTGGAAATATAGCCGTTCCTGACAATAAGTCTATGTACTTTGGTCACTGGGCAAGCGGCACTTCAATCTTTACACCAAGAATGTCTTTAGGCAGCACTGGTAAAGTTGGCGTTGGTACTACAAATGCTCTCAACTCACTTCATGTTCGTTCGTCTGGGGCTGCTTTGAGGTTTGATTCTAAAATAGCCTCAAACGATTTAGCCAACACTTTAATATACAAGTACAAAACAGGGACTACAGATTATAGCGAAAATGACATAACTTTAGGTTATGGTATCGGCGTGAGCAGCGCAGGTAGTGGTGTCGGTTACTTCTTTATAGGCTCTGACACCGACAGAAGCGGATCTGTTAGATCTAGTGAAGCTCTTTTTGTTATAGATAGTGGTGGGTATGCATCCGTTGGTAATAGATATCCTAAAGAGCGTTTTGAGGTTGGAGATAGCCTTGGAAGAATAACAGCCAGTGGAGATGGTCATGCTGTATCTATAGGATCAAAAACTGGCGATTCTCATTTGTATATAGG
>LUMU01000475.1_pt2 | contig 21226 bp, 27 predicted proteins | sample 729751 | NCBI WGS metagenome assembly LUMU01 (sample SAMN03860300, study PRJNA289734) | marine metagenome | biome: seawater column; feature: ocean; material: water; isolation source: Red Sea water column Station 192 - depth 100m | place: Saudi Arabia: Red Sea | collected 2011-10-15 | depth 100 m
CGTCACCTCCTATGGCAGAGCAAAATTCAGAACATGATCCAAAAACTCATGAATTATATAATGATATTGAATCAGCGCTTCCATTAGGCGAATCTTTAAAAGATGTTGTTTCACGGGTTGTAAAGACCTACGAGCAGATATTAGCAACAGCTAAAGAAAAGTCAGTTTTAGTAGTAGCCCATGGCAACAGCATAAGAGCTATGGTTAAATTGCTCGACAATTTATCTGACAAAGAAATAGTGGACGTTAACATTCCGACTGGAATTCCACTAGCATATAATATTTCAGATAATAATATTGAAAAAATTGGTTATTTAGGCGACGAAGATGTAATTAACAATCTTGCTAAAGAAGTTGAAATGCAGTCAAAGATAACTGATAAGAAAGGTTAGTGTTAATAATATGGATACAATTACAGCAGTTTTAATCAGTGTGCATGTTCTTATATCTGTAGCTCTTATTGCCTTAGTTTTGTTGAATAGCGGTAAAGGCGGTGGTTTGTCAGATATGCTTGGTGGACCCGGTTCATCTGGAAATATAGGTCAAACATTAGCTGAAAGAAATCTTGGAAGAATCACTGCATTAGTTGCACTATTATTTGCTGCAACGACTTTATCTTTATTCTGGTTTTTAGATTAGGTTTGCGCGGGTGGCGGAACTGGTAGACGCGCAGGATTAAGGATCCTGTGGGGTAAAACCCGTGGAGGTTCGAGTCCTCTTCCGCGCACAAACAATGAATAAAAGTACAATAGCAATTATTAATGATTCAGATGTTACTGCTGGATCTCTCCCAAATAATATAATTTCAATTAACGCTTGGGATATTAATTGGGATGATCTTTCTTTAGACGATAATTATATAATTCTAGGTGGTCATATGGGTTCGTATGATGATCAAAAGTTCACTTACCTCCAAGAAGAAAAAGAATGGTTAAAATATGCAATAAATTCAAATGCAAAAATTTATAATAAAATATGATTCCTTATTTGATGATTTTAAAAATACTAAAGTTTTTTCATGGCATAGGGACACTTTTAATATTCCCCCAGAAGCAACTCTTATTGCTAAAACAGAATATCCACAAATTTATAGTATAAAAAATTCTTTGGCACTACAGTTTCACCCTGAGATTAAATTAGATCTTTTTGAAAATTGGTATGATAGTGATTTGTCCAAGGAAGAACTAGTAAATTATGACGTACATTCTGAATTAAATTATTTAAAAGACAACTCTCAGCAACTCGAAAAAACGATGCATAACTTTTATAACAAATGGATAGCGTTTAAGAATTGAGAACAGACTCTACATAATTAAGCAAAGTTTCATATCTTTTAAAAATATCATTTTGATTTAATATGTAGTTTTTCGTTTCTAGGTCCATTGGTGTATAAATACATAATTCCCAAAGTTTATTTATCCTATTTTCGCTATCTACTAAAAATTCTGGAATAGTTGTATTCAATCCTTGCTCAATAAGTTTTGCCGTCATTTTTTTAATATTTTTTTCTAAAATATCAAGTTCATTTACACCAGGTGGTAATCCCACATCATTATGATCATTTATCTTGCAAATAGGGTATTCATTTTCTGTTATGATTTCTTTTACTTTGTATAAATTTTTACATTCGATCACTACAAGTTGTTCAGCATTAGATATGTCTTGATGCTCTAAAATTTCTACTTCAGATACAACTTGGCCAAGTTCTTCCATATTTCTTCCAACCAAAAAACTTTTTGAATTAACAATTGAATCACCAATAAGTAATAAATATCTTGGTTCAAAAACTCTTAACGCTGAAATTTCACCAGGGAAATAATTTATACCAGCAGCAAAAAATGGAAATTCAACTAACATTTACCTGTTAAATAGCATAAAATACTTTTGTAAATAATGAGAATTGAAGACGAAATAAAATTAACTTTTGATGATGTACTAATAAGACCTAAGAGAAGTACCTTAGTATCTAGGTCTGAAGTCCAGTTAGAAAGAAAGCTAAAATTTAAACATACTTCATCAACATGGACTGGAATACCAATCGTTTCTGCAAATATGGATACAACAGGTACATTTGAAACCGCAACATCTTTGCAAAAGTTCAAAATGATTACAGCTATTCATAAATTTTATAGTATTGATGATTGGAAAAATAACATCGATAAATTAAATGCAGATTATATTGCTGTTACTGTTGGTCAATCAGATGAAGATTTAGAACTTGCAAAAAATATTTTTAATTTGAATAATGAGATAAAGTTTTTGTGTATTGACGTAGCGAACGGATATCGAGAAGATTTTATAAATGCAGTAAAGAGATATCGAGAAACTTTTAAAGAGAAGATTATAATTGCTGGAAACGTTGCCACTAGAGAGATGACAGAAGCACTTATTCTTGCTGGTGCAGATATTGTAAAAATTGGTATTGGGCCAGGTTCTGTTTGTACAACAAGAAGTGTTGCTGGAGTTGGATATCCTCAATTATCTTCAATTTCAGAGTGTTCTGATGCAGCGCATGGCTTAGGTGGACATGTAATGGCAGATGGTGGCTGTAAGTATCCCGGTGATGTTTCAAAAGCTTTTGGTGCGGGTGCTGATTTTGTGATGCTTGGAGGTATGTTTGCAGGTCATGAAGAGTCTGGGGGAGAGTTAGTTGAAGATGAAAACGGTGTAAAGTACAAGGACTTTTATGGTATGTCATCTACAAAAGCCCAACAAACTTACTATGGTGACCTAGCCGAACATAGAGCCCCAGAAGGAAAAAAAGTAAGGTTAAAATATAAAGGACCCCTAGACACAACCGTTCAGGCAATTTTAGGTGGAGTACGTTCAGCCTGTTCTTATGTTGGTGCAAAAACTCTTAAAGATTTACCAAAATGTACAACCTTTATTAGGGTTACTCAAACTACTAATGAAATTTTTACAAATTTTGAAAAAAGTTGAAAGTTTTAATTTACACAAAAGATAATTGTATATGGTGTGACAGAGCCAAAATTCTTTTAGATTCAAAAAAAATTTCTTATAATGAAATAGATCTTTCTGACGATAGCGAGAGATTAAAATTTTATGAGAAAATCGGAGATAATGTAAAAACAGTACCTCAAGTTTTCATAGATGATAAAAGAATAGGTGGATTCCAAGACCTAAAGGTTTTTTTAGATGAATAAACAAGATTCAGCAAAAACAGTATTTTTAGCATTGTCAGTTAATTTTTTTATAGGCCTAATTAAGTCTTTTGTTGCAATATTTACAAGTTCAAGCGCTATGTTTTCTGAAGCTGTTCACTCATTTGTAGATTCGTTTAATCAATTTTTACTTTGGTTTGGTATCAAACAAGCAAAAAAAGATAAGCCACTTATATATCCACTAGGAAGAGGTAGAGAAGAATATTTTTGGACTCTGGTAGTTGCTGTTTTGATTTTTACAATTGGGGGATTAGTTTCACTAGAACACGGAATTGAGGCATTAAACCATCCGAAAAAATTAGAAAATCTTTTTGTATCAATTACGATTTTATCTATCTCTATTATTTTAGAAAGTTATGTCTTAGTAAAAGCTGTTGCGAAATTAAGAAAAGACGAAAAAAGTAAAAAAAAGTCAATTCTGAAATTACTAAAAGAATCAAATGACGGGCCTTTGATAGCAATTGTTGTTGAAGATTTTGCAGCTACCCTTGGTCTTATTATTGCTTTAATAGGCACATTATTAACTTATATAACTACTAATTCTATTTATGATGCAGCGAGTTCAATTATGATTGGATTGTTATTAATGGTTTCTGGTTTATTTCTAGGGTATGAAATGAAACATTTAATCACAGGTGAAACAGTTGATCCAAATATTTATAAAAATATTAATTCTGAAATAGACTCTTTTGACGACATCCTTGAAATTATTGATACAAAAATTATTTCAATAGGTTCAAATAAATATCTTGCATTAATAAAAGTCAATTATGAGGATACTTTAACTGATCCCGAAATTATAGATTTGAACCAAAGTATTGAAGCGAAAATTAAAAATGTGGACTCTAGATTTTCACACTTATACATCATCCCTGCTTAAATAAACTTATGGTTACAAATAAAGACCATTTGACTGAAGAACAAATTCAAGTAACGCAATTTTGTGGTACTGAACCGCCCTTTTCTGGTGAACTTTTAAAAGAAAAAAGATCTGGTACATATCTTTGTGTAGTTTGTAATGAATCTTTATTTAATTCTGATACCAAATATGAATCTGGATCTGGATGGCCTAGTTTTTTTGATTCTATAGAGAATAAAATTAATCGTAAGGAAGATCTTTCTCATGGTATGAAAAGAGTAGAGATTACATGTAAAGCTTGTGACGCACATTTAGGTCATGTATTCCCAGATGGCCCTAAACCAACTGGTGAACGGTACTGTGTAAATTCATTGAGTATGGATTTTCAAAGTAATGAGTAGAGTTTATATTGATGAAGAATGCAAAATGTGCACTTCTTATGGAAAATGGATATCTTCAAAGAATTTAAATATTGACCTAAATGCTCAAATTAACCTTACACCTGAGGAAATCGAATTAGACACCTTAGTGTATGAAAAGGATGGAAGTAAATACTACTTTTCTGATGCTGTAATTCAATCCATTAGTGATATTGGTGGAGTCTATAATTTTGTAAAAATTATCAAAATTTTTCCACGCTTTATCAGGGACAATATTATTCTTGAGAATAAACTTTTTAAAACCTTTGTACTATTTTCTGTATTTAGAGCTATATATGGAGCACTAGTATTATTTATATCCTATTTTTTAAGCACTTCTTATGATGATGGGATATTATTTACAATATTGTTTTTAGTTATTAGTTTTATATTTTCTAGGTATATGTTTAAAAAATTAAAACCTAAATTTAATCTCTAAAATTTCCAAAATTTATTGGTGTATCAATATCTGAGTTTTTTACTAATTGAATAATATTTTGTAATTCATCTCTTTTTTTGGCAGAAACTCTAATCGACTGATTTTGATATGCACCTTGAGCTTTTTTGAAATCTTTTTTTATTAAACTAATAATCATTTTCGACTCTTCTTGTGTTATTCCAGATTTCAAGTTATAAAAATGTTTAACCTCAGATGGTGTTTTTTCAATTTTGATATCTGATAAAAATTTAATTGATACATTTCTTTTTACAAATTTCTCTTTTAACACTTGCTCTGCTGCTTTGAGTCTTTCCTCAGTAGAGCTTTTTAATGTTATTGTTTGTTCATTAAATTCAATATTTGTACCAGTATCTCGAAAATCATACCTGTTAACAATTTCTCTATATGCTTGATCTACTGCATTTGTAATTTCTTGAGTGTTAAATTCTGATGTTATGTCAAATGTAGGCATTTTAATTTAAAATTTTATTACCTAAGTATATCCCAATAAGCAATGCGAAGATTGAAAGAAATAAAGAAAAAACAATATAGACAATAGAGTTTAAATTACTAACGCTCTGTAATTGGACAACATCAAATGAAAACTGAGAAAATGTTGTAAACCCTCCAAGAACACCAGTGAGTAAAAATACATTAATAATTGGAGTCTTATTTTGAAAAAAAACAAAAAATATACCAAACAAAAAAGATCCAAAGATATTTACAAATAAAGTACCTGATTGAGGATAATTTGTTTGTAGAGTGTAAACATTAATTATATATCTAAGACCAGACCCTATACCGCCTCCCATAAATACAAAAAATAATTTATTTAACATTAGCTTGTCGAATTGCTTCAAACATTACTATGCTTACAGAATTTGCTAGGTTTATACTTCTTGATCTTTCTTTCATAGGAATAGTTAAATTTAAATATTTTTCTCTAATTTCATCTGGAAGACCCTGCTATTTCAGGCTGATATACGACAATTTCCATTATCTAATTATATTCTTATTTAAGTTGCTTGAGATATGTAAAATATTTATGTGAGAGAATTATTTAAACTTTTTTTTCCAAATATAAATTCATTTAGATCAGTTATAAACGAAACTGATGATACATCTATTTCAAGAGAGAGGTTTATTGATTTCTTGAAAACTTCTGGATTATTTTTGTTAATAATAAATTCATTTCTTTTTCTTACAGTAACTAAATCTGGTGGTGAATACATAATTTCAAACTTATCAACAACTTCTGAATCATTTATGACTATATCATGGTTCACAATAGGTATGTCATTATTCATTTTCTCTATGGGTTTTAATAATTTAATTGCTTGGTACTCAAATGTAGGCAGGGATGGCAGTCAATGGAATTATTTAGTTGATAGAATAAATGCTTTAATTGGTCCTGTTCTAGTTTGGATAATTGCTATAACAGTATCGTTAAATATTCTTTTAAACCTAAATATGATTCCAGATTTTCTTACTACTTTTGAGGACGGAGTAATCTCATCTGTCGAATTTTCATTATGGCCTTTATGGCTAGTCTCTATTTATTTAGTTATGGTTATGTTTGCACCATTCACGATTTACATTCATAAAAAATATCCATATCTGAGCATGACAATATTTATAATTTTAATAATCCTCATTGATTCATTAAACTTTCCAATCAACTTAGCCTATATAAAAGTATTCAACTATTTATTTTTCTGGTTAACAATACATCAAATTGGTTATTTCTATGCTGATGGAAAGCTACAACTAATTAGAAAAAATATTTTTCCAGCAGTTTCAATAATTTCTTATGGCTACTTGTATTATCGACTTTCAGAAATTAATAACGAAGATCCTCCTACAACTGTTTATTTTGTAGCCACTGTCGGTCTCTTGAGCTTATTGTTCAGTGTTAAAAATATTATTGAAAAAATACTAAACAATAATTATTTATGGAAAGTATTTTCAATATTGCATTCAAATATTTATACATTATATTTATGGCACCTAATTGTTGTTCTTTCTATATATCTATTTGATTTACCTAAACATATCGGAATCCTTTATCTATTAGCTGCAGTATTAATATTTGGTAATTATGAAAGATCCGTATTTAGATTATCTTCAAATCTATTGAAAAGAGTTAATCCTCTACAACCCTGGCCTTCTCCTATCAAGGCTAGATTTTCAATTGGGAACTTTAGTCTTGCTTGGGTTTCTGCACTATTAGTACTTCTAGGAATTATTCATTTAACACTTGGAGGTATTGGTCAAAATGGCTTTTTCAACTTACGTGAATTCTATTTTATGAGAAGCAACACTTTTGAAGGAATGGGAAGAATCATTACCGGCATACTTCTTCTAAACGTTACTGTAAGAGGTTTAATGTATAAAAAGAGGATACTTTTTGTTTCTGTAATGTTTACTATATTTTCTTTGTACAGCAGGATAATAATCGATGAAAATATTACTTATTTTGAGTATGGCTTTAGTTTTTTTCTTATATTGCTTTTTCTTGTTTTATTACTTCCAAAACGTAACTATAAATTAGTAAGTAAGGTCAAATAATTGTGAATCTCCCCAAAGGTGAAACTAGACAAGAGCTTTTAAACAGAGCATTTTTATATATTTTATTTATTTCTATCTCTGTTCTTATATTCATACGTGTAAAATCTTTAATTTTTGACCTTTTTGTTGCTGTTGTATTGTCTGCACTAGCCGAACCTGTTGTTTATAGATTATCCAAAAAACTCAGTAGAAAATTGTCAGCATTGATAACTGTCGGTGTAATTCTTGTAATCATTGGAGCAACTTTTTTCTCGATTATACCAATCATGGTTCAAGAAATTTATTTTCTTTCATCACAACTACCAACTTATTTTGATAACTTTATAAATTATTTAAATGTTGAAGGATTCGCAGTTTCAAGCCAATCACTAGATTTAGAAGCACAATTTAATACATTAATTAAAGACTATGGAAGCACGGTCGGATCAGGTGTGGTTTTTGCAGGTCAAGGACTCTTAAGAACTTTGGGACACATATTTGTCATTTTCTTCTTTACATACTATTTAATTAGCGAAGGTGATGGCTGGAGAATAAAACTGAAAGAGTCACTTCCTAACAATGTTTCAAGTTCGATAGACCAGGTTTGGACAATTGGTGTTTCCAAAGCTGGTGGTTTCATAGTTGCTAAAGTTATTTTAGGTGTATTGGCAAGTATTGTTTTGTCCGTAGCCTTTCTATTAATCGGACTACCTTCACCTATAGCACTAGGTGTTTCTGCAGGAATATTATCTCAATTAATTCCAGTAGTAGGTACTTTTTTAGGTGGTCTTGTTCCTTTTATAGCTTCTATATCTCTTGGTACAACAACTATCTTTTCAACAATTCTTGTTCTATTGATTTATCAAGTTATTGAAAATTATTTTATAAGTCCTAGAGTTACAAAATCTACTATGGAGATACATCCTGCTATAGCAGTATTTTCTACACTATTCGGTGCATACACACTTGGTGGAGTTGGAGCTATCTTAGCTTTACCTGTAGCTGCTACTGTACAAGGAGTTCTTGGCACTATTATCTCAAATCGAAAGTAATTTTAAAAAGTGTTTAACCTCCCTGTTTCCGCGATTAAAGCTTTAGATAGTTTACTTGCTCATATACAAGAAGAAACAGTTGAACCTATAGAAGATTCATTAAAAGGTGCTCGTAAAAATTTTAAGGCAGGAAATTACCTAGCAATAGCTACTTTATTTATTCTGTCAGGCACATCAATTGTTCTATCCCAAATGTTTGATGGTCAATATTTTATACAATCATTAATTTATTTTTCATTCGCATTACTATCATTGTTAATTTTCGGATTAATTGTATGGAGAATATTAAAATGAGCGAATTTTCAGAAAACTATAAAAATTTAAAAGATCAGATATCTGATAATGATTCTAAAGTTATTCCTTATTTGATATTTGGTATTGTAATTGGAAGAATATTCGAAAAAATTATACGTACAAAAAAAAGAATTTTTAAAAAAAGAAGATGAGTAAAAGAACACAAAAAATTATCGTTATTGTTGTCTCCAGTGCAATGGTTATAACTTTGCTGCTTCCTTTATTATCAGCAATATAAATTGAATCTAGATAACGAATTAATAATTGTTAAAACTGATAATAATAAATATTTAGCTGTTATAGATATTACAAAAGAATTTATAACAAATGAAGGTAAATTTAATTTCAAAGACATTAAGTCCATTCCAAGTATTGTAAAATCTTCAACTGATCAAACATTTAAAATTTACAGACCAACATTTAAAGAATTTATATTACTTATGAAAAGAGGTCCTCAAATTATATATCCAAAAGATATTTCACAAATCGTTATTGAAGCTAACATATCCTCTTCTAGTAAAGTATTGGAAATTGGTACTGGTTCAGGAGCTCTAACTTTATACTTAATTAATATTTTAAATGGATCTGGTTCTTTAACTACCCTCGATATCAGCAAGACAAACCAGAGAAGAGCGAAGAAAACAATAGAACGATATTTATCAACACAAGAGATGAATGTAAATTACAGTTTAAAATTTATCAACCAAGAGCTCAATAAATTTAATTTTTCTGATTACGTCAATGAAATAGATACTGTTATTACTGATGTCCCTGAACCTTGGGAATTTTTTGATAAAAATATCATTGACACCGATCTATTTTGGGTTTCTTATTTACCATCAATTACTCAGGTTATAAAAATGAAGGAATGTTTGGAGTTAAATAAATTTGAAGACATAGAAGTTAAAGAGGTAATTTTAAGAGATTGGTATTTAAATAAAAAAATTGCGAGGCCTAATAATAAACTGATATCTCATACAGGATTTTTGTTATCAGCTAGATATATTAAGTTTGATTAGGGCTCAATCATAATGCACTCACCAGGACATTCTTCAGCAGATTCTATAACTGCATCTTCTTGACCCTTAGGTACATTTGCTAAACCTTCTGCTCCTCCTACATTTCCGTGTTCTTCGGAAAATATTTTCTCGCCTTCTTTAACGTAGAATAGGCCATCATCTAGACCAACAAATACATCAGGAGCTATTTCTTCACAGAGGCCGTCACCTGTGCATAAATCTTGATCTATCCAAACTTTCATAATGTATATATTACAATAATGATGACTTATATAAATTTATTTCTGAGTATTTTTATTATGCAGATATTAATTAAGTTGTAAAACGTTATGAAAAATGTATTAAAAAGATTAATTGAATTAATTAATTTATTTAAAGATGATACAAAAATATCGACAAACAAAATAAAAGATTCAATTCCTGATTACCGTGACTTAAATGAGCAAGCTTTTAGAAGAGCTTTTGAAAGAGATAAGTCGTTATTAAGATCTTTTGGATATTTAATTGAATACTCTAACGATAAATGGTCTCATGATGAATCAGGATACACAATGGGTGGTTCGTATGTTTTTAACAATATCAAAAAGAATGAAGATATTAATGTGAATAGTTTTGTTAACACGTACCTATTATTAAAAAACAATATTTCTCTTCAAGGAAACAATGATAAGAAAACAGAAATCATTTCTAACATAACTAAAGCAATAAATGAAAAAAGAAGATTGGGCTTTGAATATTTATCAAAATATAGAAAAGTAAAACCTCAAGGTTTGAGATTTTTTAATGGATCTTGGTATTTAGGTGCTATTGAATCGAAAAAATTTAAAACATTCAAGCTTGATTACATCGAAAATTTAAAATTAGGTAACAAAGCAAATTTGTTTACAACTGAATATAAAAACATGAGTTTCTCATGGGAAGACTCCGACGATTTGATTTCGATTGAAATTAATATCCCAGACAATCTCTATCAAGTAAATAAAAATATTTTTTCTCATAAACTTGCAAGAAGTGATAAGAAGGAATTGAAATCAATAAAGACAAATGACACATATGGTTTATTTAAATTTTTACTACTTTGTGATGGGTCTTATAAAATTATAAAATTTCATAATGCTCATTTACTAAAGGATTTAATTGATGTCTAAAAAAATTGATTTTAACTTTCTTCATAATTTTCTTCAATTTATACAAGCTAAAAATAAATGGAAAATTTCTGAAATACTAGATAATTTGGATATATCATTTAAAGAACTAATTTACATTCTTGATATAGTTTCTCAAATATATGTTGATTTTGATGATGTTTTTGTTGATTATGAAATAAATGAAGATACAGAGGAAATTAATTTTTTGTTTAATGATTCTGTCTATGAACTTCTATCTATAAATGATTCTGAATTATTTAATCTATATTACCTTTTAACAATTGAAGCAAATTTTCTCACTTTAAAAGACTCAAATAAAGAAATAATGGAATTTTATAATATTCTTTCAAAATATTTTAATATTGACGGTCTATTTGAGTCTGATGATAACTCTGAAAGCTTTTCTTTTGAAGAGATAAAAACAATTGAATATATAAAGCTTGGAAAAACAGAAAGTCAAACATATTTTGTAAAACCCGTAGCTTTAAAATTGAATCAAGATGGAAAAATATTAGAAGCACTAGATGTTGAAGAAAACTCTATAAAAACATTTCTTATTGATCGTATAGTTGGTATTAACAAAGAAGAAAATACTAAACCTAAACTATCAACTCGATCAGCCTTAAAGGTCAAATATAAAATACATGATATTAATTTTTTAAAAACCTTAGATAACTCAACATTTAATGTAATTAATGATAATTTAGAAATGAAATTCTATTCCTTTGAAAATGCATTAGATTTTTCAATAAAAAACATACAATACATTAATGCAATAACTCCACTTAAACTTGTTGATGAAATTAAAATAAGGCAAAGTAATCTTTTGGAGATTTTGAATGAGTTTAATTGAATTAGTTATTATTGTATTGCTAGCTCTCGGTTTACTTGATAAATCTAAAGTTTCAAAAGCAATTAAATTTCTTTCAAGTAATAATTCTTCAAATAGAGAAATTATAGGTGATGATTCTATTGAAGAAAAATGGGTTTGGTTAGAAGAGGAGTGAAGTGGAACAAAAACCATTTTTTGATCATTTTAAAGAACTAAATCAAAGAATTATTTTATCAATAGTCGTTCTTGTTTCTGCTTTTGTACTCTTTTATATTAACTACACAGATATATACAATTTACTCACAAATCCATTAGTAGAAGCAGGATACACAAAAGCGGATTTAGTAGCTTTTACTATTTATGAAGGATTTCAAGTCAAAATCTCCAACACACTACTCGTATCGTTTATTGGAACATTTCCTATTACTTTCTTAATAATTGCAAATTTTGTAAAACCAGCGATAAATGATCTCAAATCAAGTACTTATGTAATTTATTTAATTTCTTTTCTATTTCTTTTTTACAGCGGTTTATATGCTGCTTATCAAACTTTTCCAATAGGCATAAAATTTTTATTACAATTTAATGAATCAGAAATTATATTAAGACTTTTCAAACACCTCTAGTAATTTATTTTTTAATTAAAAAAAACATCATAAAGCTTTCGCTTTTCACAAACAACAGAAAAGAAGTATTTATTTTTGTATTGATTTTCTCAGCTATTTTAACACCAACAGGCGACCCAATAACACTATTTATATTTACAATACCGCTGTATCTTTTAATTGAATTAGTTGTTTATTTAAATAGCAGAAATTAATCATATGTTAGTTTTAGATCAATTTCAAATTGATGCAGTCTCTGATATAAAAAGTAATAATAATGTACTAGTTGTAGCACCTACTGGTTCTGGAAAGACCCTTATTGCCGAGAAATCTATAGAGTATTATTTAAAAAAAAATAAAAATATATTTTATACAACACCAATAAAAGCACTATCCAACCAAAAATATAATGATTTTAAAAAAGCAGGAGTTGATGTAGGCCTTTTGACTGGTGATAGAACTATAGACAAAAACAAAGATCTAGTTATTGCAACAACTGAAATATTGAGGAATATGATTTTCAGTAAAGATCAAAAACTAACAAATACAGGGTTAATTATCTTAGATGAAGTACATTATCTAGGTGATACTGAAAGAGGCACAACTTGGGAAGAGATTCTTATTCACGCTGATTTAGATATTAAATTTTTATGCTTATCAGCAACTATTAAAAATAAAAATGAGTTTTTAGAATGGATCGTTTCTTTAAGAGGTCCTACATCTTTGATTGAACACAATCAAAGACCAGTTCCATTAGAGATTTCTTTAGTTACTTCAAATAAGATGTCAAATAATATTAAAATTTTAAAATCAACAAATAAGAAAAAAGATAATAATAATTCTAAATTATCAAAATTAACCCAAAATAGTAAAAAGCCTAATTTAGATGAACAGATTAATTATCTTGAAGATAAAAGTTTAACCCCGTGTATATTTTTTTATTTTTCCAGAGAAAGAGTAGAGTCCAAAGCTAGACAATTAGCAAATAAACGAAAAGTTGTTGATGAACATAAAATAATTAGAGATAAATTTCATGAAATATTTGATGACCTCGAGGTATTAGATCATAGTTTATTAAATCTAGATGAACATTTATGGATGTGGTCTAGGGGAGTCGCATTTCATCATGCTGGATTAGCGCCTATTGTAAAAGAATTTATTGAATTTTTATTTCTAAATAAATATATAAATTTTTTATTTGCTACTGAGACTTTAGCATTAGGAATTAATATGCCAGCAAAGTCAATTTATTTAGATAGATTAAATAAATATGATGGAATAAAAACAAGATTAATTTCTCAATCAGAGTTTCTACAGTTAACCGGAAGAGCAGGCAGAAGAGGAATTGACGATAAGGGATATGCTTTTTTATCGTTTGATAAAACACCACCAAACATTGGATTATCTTTCATCTCAACATTTGATACGTACGCTGCTTTTCCTTGAGATGCTACAGGATAAGCTCTAATATAATCTAATTCAGACTCAGATGTTTTACTAATCTTATCCACAATTTCTTCATTACTTAAACCCCATTTTTCAAGAACAATACGTTGTAAATCTGGATTACTTATTCTTTGAGAACCTGATCCAAGCTCAACCCCATTAAGAACTAAATCGTAATGTAAAGCTGTCGAAAGCTCTGGATTATCAATAAAATCGTCTTCATTTGTTGGAGCTGTAAATGGATGATGAGATGGTTGTAAATTACCATTTTCGACTTCAAAGTATGGGAAATTATCAATCCAGCAAAAAGTAAACTGTTCTTCGGTGGTAGGTTTGAAAATATATCTTCTTATATGATCAAGAAATGGTGCTATTTCCATCTCTTGTCCAGCCTGAAAAAGAAATACTCCGTTACCTTGACTTATCAGAAATTCTTTCTCTGATTCTGAAATTAATTTAGATAAAGGACCTGATATATCTTTGTTTTCAATCTTAAACCAGCCTAGACCATTTGAACCTAATTCTTTTAATTCTTGATCTAACTGGTCAATTATTTTTCGAGTAATCGAATCGTCAGTTTTTAAAAATCTGATTACACCCTCTTTATTTAAAATATCACTCAAAAAATTAATTTCAGTCGCTTTAAATACTTCAGTACAATCACTAATCGTTTCTTTAATTCTTAAATCAGGTTTGTCAGTTCCATACAAAGATATAGCTTCAGAAAAAGTCATATTTTTAAATGCAGAGTCTATTTTTATATCGTATGCATCTTGAAAGACAAATTTAACGATAGTTTCAATATTTTTTTTAACTATTTCAGGATTAGCATTCGAAAATTCTACATCCAGTTGAGTGAATTCAGGTTGTCTATCTTTTCTTGAGTCTTCATCTCTGTAACAGATCTGCCGACTATGTTTGATTTCATAGATTGTCTTCTCAAATCAAGATATCTATATTTCAATCTTATACTTTCGTCAGTATCAATATTGTTATCTATTTGAAATGGCAATGTCTTACTTTTATTTATAATATTTATTTCAGAAGCCTGAATCTCATACATGCCTAATTGAGTATTTTTATTAACTAGTTCTTCATCTCGCTCTTTAAAAACACCTGATACAGAAATGTAATATTCATTCTTTATATCAGAAGGCATATTTTTGCTTTGCTCGTAAACAATTTGTATAGAAGAATAAAAATCACGAAGATCAATAAAAGTAAGTCCCCCATGATCTCTTATAGATGAAACCCAACCGTTAACATTTTGAACTTCAGCATTGTTTTTTGCATTTAGTAATTCGTTAATGTTCAAATTAATTCCTTTAATTTATTAATGTCGAATGGTACAACTTTATTGCTGCTGATAATCTTAATAGTTTTTTCAGAACAATTAATTACTAATGTCGCATTATTCTTTATAGCTTCTTTGTACTGAGTATTTTCCTTACTGAATCTTATAGGTACTTCATAAGGTATATGATTTTTATCTAATTCATAAGATAAGTGAGAACCAAAGCGACACCCACTCCTTGAGATTGACCTATGTTAAGTATTTGTGACAATTTATCATATCTACCACCACCGCCAATAACTACACCATCGGCTACAAATTCAAAAGTTAAATCATTGTAATAATCTAAACCTCTAACTAACTTATGATCTTCGGAGTAAGGAATATTAATATTATTTAGCATATTCTTTATATCTTCGTATTTCTGTAATGTTTCATCTTCTAGATAATTTGTAATTAGTGGGGCCAGATCAATAATCTGTAAGTCCTCTTGTACATTTGAATCTAATATTCTTAATGTATTTGATTCAATCTTTTCAACGCTCTCTTTAGACAAATCTTTTTTGTTTTTATCAAAATACTTTTTTAAAACACTTACATACTCCTTTCTTTCATCGACACTACCTATTGTGTTAATTTTTAATTTAAAATTTAATTCAAGTGAATTAAGAAATCTAAATGAAGATTTAATTAATTGAACGTCAGAATAATTATCTAATGTTCCAATTAGTTCAGCCCCCGCTTGATGAAATTCTCTGTATCTATTTTTTTGTGGATTTTCATATCTATACATTTTTCCAAAATAACTGTATTTATTTGATTGATCTTTATGAAATTCGTTATGATACCTTACGACGCTAGCTGTTCCTTCTGGTCTCAATACAAGACTTCGTCCAGCTTTATCTTCAAATTCATACATTTGCTTAGTAACTATCTCGGAATTTTCACCTATAGATTTTGTAAATAAATCTTTGTGTTCAATGTTTGGCAATTCAACAAATTTATAACCATAACTTGCATAACAGTTTAAAAATTTATCTTTTATGTGTAAATAATTGTCTATATCTTTACCGTATAAATTTCTTGTTCCCTTAACTTGATCTATCATTTCAAATACTCTCTAATAAATGGATTGTTATTCTTAATATTTATTACAGAATCATCATCTCCATGACCAGGAAATAATTGAAAATCATCTTGAAAAAGAGTGAAAACATTGTTTATAGAATCAATCATTTCATTATTATCCCCTGAATACAAATCTGTTCTTCCAATACTATCTTTAAATATAAAGTCTCCAGTAAAAACTACCCCTAAATCCTTAAATTCAAATGATACACTACCTTTAGTATGTCCAGGGTTTATATAAACATTTAAAAAATCATATTCATGGTCTAAAACGTTATGTAAATTACCTTCATATTTGTTTACAGATACCTTATCACCAAGAAAATCTCCTATTTGCTCGCTTGGATTTCTTGCTAAATGTTCGTCATCAAGATTGATATAAGCCTTTGAATCAAAAGAAGATAGTCCTATTGCATGATCCCAGTGACCATGTGTTATAAATGCACCTCCAATAGTTAAATTATTTGTATTTATGTAATCAATTACTTCATCAATATTTGGTGGTAAATCTATTAAAAATACAATTTCATTATCAAAAGGGCTTATTAGATAACAGTTTGATGTTGCAAAACTTGTAAATTTTTTTATATCAGTCATTTTCTTCCTGGATAGATTCTTGTTGCTTCAAAAACATTCTCAATATCTTTAGCATCATTTAATATTGCATCTAATTGAGTAACATCACTAACTTCAATCTGAAATATCAAACTTACAATTCTTTTACTACTTGTAACAGATTTTGCTACCAATATATTTCCTCCATTATCAGAAATTGCAATAGTCGCATCTCTAAGTAAGTAAGGTCTGTCAATAGCTTCTATTTCAAGCCAAACAATAGTTCCAGTATTAGGTTCAAATCCCCAACTTACATCTAAAATTCTTTCCCCTTTATTTGGATCAATTTTTATATTTAAACAATCAGAACGATGAATTGCAATACCATTTGATATAGTTATAAATCCTAAAATATCGTCACCAGGTACGGGTACGCAGCATTTTGCCATTCTGACTTGTATGTCATCATATCCTTCAACAATAATTAAATCCGATTTACTATCACTCTTAATTTCAGGTGAATATAAATCGTCATCAACAGATATTTCATTTGGAAATACTATTTTCCGTATCTTGTTACTAACAATATTTATACCTGTATTTCCATTTCCAAGACTTTGATACAAAGTTTCGATATTAGGAAGCTTCATTTCTAATAACAATTCATTTAATATTTGGTCTTTTGAATTTACTTCCAAAACATCATTATTCTCGTCTAACCAGGTATTTAATACTGTTTTTCCTTTTTGGATGTCTTCATTTTTAAGTTGCTTTTGATACCATTGTTTTATTTTGGATCTTGCTCTTGTAGTTTTTACTATATTTAACCAATCTCTACTTGGACCTTTGTTCTTATCCTTGCTTGTAAGTATTTCTACTGTATCCCCAGATTTTAGTTCATTACTTAAATTTACTAATTTTCCATTTACTTTCGCACCAATCAGTTTCTCACCTACCTGTGTATGAATGGCAAAGGCAAAATCAACTGGTGTGGAGCCTTGTGGCAAAGATAAGACATCGCCTTCAGGTGTAAGACAAAATACTTCATTTTCATACAAATCTAACTTCATATGCTGTAAAAATTCATTAGGATCAGGATATTCTGACGACATCTCTGTAAGCTCATTAGTCCATCTAGTTAAATCGTTAGAAGGCTTTTCCTTGTATTTCCAATGTGCAGCCACTCCAAATTCTGCTCTGTAATGCATATCATGAGTTCTAATTTGAATTTCCATTTTATTACCATCAGAGGTAATAACTGTTGTATGAAGGCTTTGATACAAATTAAATTTAGGCATTGAAATAAAATCTTTAAATCGTCCTAGAACAGGTTGAAAATTTGCATGAATTAATCCAAGTATCGTATAACAATTTTTAACATCATCAGTAATTATTCTTATTCCAACTAAATCATTAATTTCATTAAACGTTAATCCATTATTAACTATTTTTTTGTATATTGAATAATTATGTTTTGGTCTGCCGTATGCTTCTGCAGAAATTGAGTTATCTGATAACAATGACTTAATTATATTTAAAGATTCTTCAAGTTGATTTTCTCTATCTGGCCTTGTTTGAGTTATCTGTTCTTGAATTTCATTATTTTGTTTATCAAAAAGGATCTTGAAGGAAGTATCTTCTAATTTATGTTTAATTGATTGCAAACCTAATCTATGTGCCAATGGTGCGTACACGTAAAGTGTTTCATTAGCGATTTTCTCTTGTTTCCAATCAGTATGATATTGTATTGTTTCTATATTATGAAGTCTGTCCGCTAATTTGAGAATTAACACTCTAATATCTTTTGACATAGCAATAACCATTTTTCTTATTGCATCTGCTTTAGCTTCTTCCTTTGAGTTGTAATTTATTTTATCTAATTTCGTTACACCATCAACGATATCAGCAACTTCTTTGCCAAAATCTTTTTTGATATCAGAATAAGTTACATCAGTATCTTCTATCAAATCGTGCAAAAATGCAGCTATGATTGTTTCTTTATCAAGATTCAATTCAGCGAGATATAGAGCAACTTGTAGTGGATGAGTAATGTAGTCTTCACCTGATTTTCTTTTTTGGTTTTTATGTCCATTAGCTGCAAACTTATATGCATCATTTAAAAGCTTATGAGAAGATTTTGGATAGTTTTCTAAAATACTATTAAATAGTTCATCAGCTGTTTTCACAGGACTTTTAGTCGACATATATTAATGGTACTAAATTTCTTAAGTTTTAATTATCTTTGACAAAAATGGTACAGTAACAAATATAGAACTGTATGTACCAGATAATATCCCAATTAATAAAGGAATAGCAAAATCAGATAGGTTTCCTTCAATACCTAAATAATTACCAATAAGAATTATTGAAATAATCGGAATAGCTGATGTAAAAGAAGTATTAATACTTCTCATTAACACTTCATTAAATGTTTTGTTAAGTATTTCACTCGTAAGCGTATCTCTCTTAAATGATTTTTGAGAATCTTTTAATTTATCAAATAAAATAACTGTGTCATATAAGGAATAACCCAATATTGTTAATAGAGCAATTATTGTAGATGGCGTTATCTCGAGTCCTAAAATTACATAGACAGAAAAGGTTAATAAAAGATCATGCATTAATGCCGTTAATGCGATGAATGAAAATCTATATTCATATCTGAATGATATAAGAAGTGCAATTATGGATAAAAATATAACAAGTGCTCTAATCCCTTTGTTTGTTATTTCCTCACCAAAAGTAGGACCGACTCTTTGAAACTCTATTTCATTTTTTTCTACACTGAATTTGTTTGATAAATAATTTAACAACTCAGTTTCACGCTCCTGCGTAGACTCAACTGCTCTAAATATGATTGTATTTGAATTGTCGAATGTTTGATATCTAGATACTGGGAGGATTGTATTGTTTAATACATCATCTATATCATTATCTGTATATTCAGTATCGAGTTGATATGTTGTCCCACCAGTAAAATCAACTGAAAGATTTAAATTTAAGAAACCAAATATTGATCCAATCAAAACAGCAGAAAAAATTATAAATTCAATAATAAATATTTTATAAAATCGACTACCAATATTATGAAAATCAATATTTGTATTACCTAGAAACAATCTCTTAAACATTTTCAATATCTTTCTTTGTTAAAGGAAAATAACTACGAGGGTTATCAGTTATATTTCCAAATAGTGGAACAGCGTTTCTTATGAACATTCTTGTATAAAAGAGATCAAATACTGTTGCAAGTCCTAAAGTTAAGGCGAATCCTCTAATAGGTCCGATTGCGAGTATATATAAAATAACTGATGCAATAATTGATACAAAGTCAGCTACTAATATAGTATTCCATGCTTCAGTAACTGCTTTTTCAGCTGCAAAGTTAAATGATCTACCTACTTTAAGCTCGTCTTTTAGTTTTTCAAAAATAACGATATAAGAATCTGCTGTTAATCCTATAGAAACTATTACACCAGCTATACCAGCTAAAGTTAACGTATATCCTTGATACTCACCTAATAATGCAATAACAGAATAAAAAAGAGCACCAAAGGAACCTAGTCCAAGTATTGCAATAATTCCAGATAGTCTGTAATAAAACAATAAAAATAGACTAACAATAATAAGACCTACAAATCCTGCCTGTAATCCAAGTGATAATGTATTCTCACCTAAAGTCGCAGAAACTTTCTGAATTGAAGATCTTTCAAAAGCTACAGGTAAAGCTCCGTATCTTAAAATAACCGCTAAATTGTTTGCAGATTCACCTTGATCAGAATTGCCCATTGATATTGCAGCAGTTCCACCTGTTATACCTATTTCTGGGTTAACATCCATTGCTATACCAGGTGCAGAAATAACTTGACCATCCAAAACAATAGCTAAGCGTCTTTGTTCTCCCATTAACTTTGCCAATTTTTTGGTTAAATCAGTAAATTTTTGCTCCGAAGTGTCTTTTAAAACTAGTTGAACTATCCATTCATTTTGAGGATAAACAGCTAAGGCGTCATCTATATCATTACCTGTCAATTCAGCAGGACCTAAATGATAGATTATTGGAAATCCGTCAGACAGTGAAAGTAAATAAGAATCTGTGTCGGGATTGTCGTCTAAAGTTAAACCAGTTAATTGATCAACACCAGCTGGTGCAGTAACAGTTGGATTATCAGGGTCATCCTCATTTGGAGTTATTGTTAAAGCTGGAGAATAACCTAAATTCAATGAGGAGTTGAGAACAGGTCTAAATGTGAGAAGACCAGTAGTTCCAACAGCTTCAATTGCTTTTTCCAAGGCCTCATCACGAGACATTTTTAATTTATGTTCTAAATGAATATCAGATGTTGCGATGAATGTGTGGATGTAATTTAATCCACAGTCTACTGCAGCATCAATATCTTTTTTGTT
>LUMU01000155.1_pt1 | contig 20532 bp, 20 predicted proteins | sample 729751 | NCBI WGS metagenome assembly LUMU01 (sample SAMN03860300, study PRJNA289734) | marine metagenome | biome: seawater column; feature: ocean; material: water; isolation source: Red Sea water column Station 192 - depth 100m | place: Saudi Arabia: Red Sea | collected 2011-10-15 | depth 100 m
GACCTGGATGGGACGCTCGTCGACCAGGCGTCGGCAGCGCGCGCGTGGGCTCATGGCTTCGTCCGTGGGTGGGGCCTTCCCACCCACGAGGTCGATGTGGTCACAACTGCCCTCACCGAGCGTCGCCCCAAGGACGAGGTCTTCGCTCGACTGGTCGACCGTCTCAGGCTCCCGACGAGCGCAGACGAGGTGTGGCGTCGTTACCGCACCGAGATGCCGTCCCTGGTCACGGTCAATGACGACGACCGTCGCGCGCTCGCCGAGTTTCGCGCTGCGGGTTGGACGCTCGGCATCGTCACGAACGGCATGGCCGACAATCAAGAGGGCAAGATTCGTCGCACCGGCCTCGACACTTTGGTCGACGGCTGGGTGATCTCGGACGTGGTCGGCGCCCGCAAGCCATCCCCCGTGATCTTCCATGCCCTTGCTGAGCGGCTCGGCTGTCCACTCGATGGATGGATGATCGGCGACAGTCTCGAATTCGATGTCGCGGGAGGCGCAGGGGTCGGGTTACAGACCGCCTGGATCGACAGCGACGGATCCGACGCGACATCCTTTCAGCCAGATCTCGTCGTGCAGTCGGTCGCAGCAGCGGCGGTAACGATCCTCGACAGCTCGGCCATGGCGTAGCCGCCCACTGCGTCGCCCTGCGCAGCGACGAGGCGGCGCGACGAGGCGGCGCGACGAGGCGGAGCCCTGGGGCATGCGGAGAGCGCGTGAGCGTGTGTAACCTGTCGCTGTGCTTTGTCGATCGATCAACTGGTGGCGCGCCTAGCCAGGCGGCGTCCATCTGATCGATTCTTCTATCCGGCCGCCTCGACGAGGCGGCTGTTGCGTTATGCGAGTTGTGTCGACGAGGCCCACACCCTGAGGGCAGTCAATGTCGTTCACCGCACCGCACCGCGATCTCCCCGAACCCCCCAGCTCGAAAACGTGGCCTGATCTCCTGGACGAACTCCTCCGAGGCGGTCACCTCAATCGTGCGACGGCGCACTGGGCTATGCGGCAGATCGTGCGGGGCGAGGCCACCACAACGCAGATCGCCGGGTTCCTGGTCGCCCTCCGCGCCAAGGGTGAGACCTCCGCGGAGATCAGCGGGTTCGTCGATGCTCTCCATGAGTCGGCGACGCCAGTGATTATCCCCGGACCGACAGTCGATATCGCAGGCACCGGGGGCGACGGCACCGGCGCGATCAACGTCTCAACGATGGCCGCGATCGTCGCCGCCGCGGCGGGCATCACCGTGGTAAAGCACGGTGGCCGGTCGGCCTCATCGCTGACCTCTGGCGCCGCGGACCTGGCCGAGCATCTCGGCATCCCGCTGGACAACAAGGCCAGCGCCGCCGCCGCGACAGCCGCGAAAGCCGGCGTCACGTTCCTCTACGCGCCGCACTTCAACGCCGGACTGCGGCACGCCATCGACGCTCGTCGCGGCCTTGGGATCCCGACCGTCTTCAACACCCTCGGTCCACTGATCAATCCGGCTAACCCGCACCACAGAGTGATCGGAGCAGCCGACCGCCGGGTAGCACCACTCATTGCAGAGGTGCTGGCGGACCGCGGGCACACCGGCCTGGTCGTACGTGGCCGGGACGGCCTCGACAAGCTCACCACGACAGAGAGCTCCGACGTGTGGGTCGTACGAGAAGGCCGGGTCTCGACAGTCGAGCTGGATCCAGCCGTGCTCAGCCTCCCTCGTGCAGAGTCAGGTGACATTCGAGGCGGGACCGCGGCCGAGAACGCGGCGGCATTTCACGCGCTCCTTGCGGGTCAAATGGGTCCGATCCGTGACGTGGTTCTCCTCAACGCCGCCGCTGTCGCGGCGACAATGACGTTGACCGAAGACCCGCTGGAGGAACAGATCGGCGAGGCTCTGCCTCGATGCGCAGAGGCCATCGACAGCGGAGCCGCGGGTAAGGTCCTCCGCTGTCTGGTCGCACGGGGCGACGACTGGTAGGGGACCGGTCGACCGTAGCCGCGATCCGCGTGAACCGACATTGACAGGCCCCGCCAAGCGCGACCGTTTGGTCAGAGTTCCCCGCGGGGAGCTCGGCCATCTCCGTTACATCTCGACACCGCCGCTGTCGTAGCCGGACGGACCGAACCGGTGTGTCGAGCGGTCCGATGAGTCGGAGGCGGCGGCCTGCAGCACGTTTCGGTCCGTCCGGCTCCGGGCCGCTCGACCACGGGGCACACTGCGAGGTGTGAGCCGCTTCGGACGCCGCGACGAGCCCGGTACGCCGCTGGGCGCGGGTCGCCTGGCCGACATCTCCGACCCCGCCGTACCCGACTCGCTGCGGCGCATCGTCCGCCCGGCCGGTGGCCGGGCGCACCCGCACGTGCTGCGGATGGCCGGGGACCACCCCCGGGTGCTGGTGGCGGCACGTCCGGAGGCACTGGTCCACGTCAGCTTCGCCGACCAGGGCGACGTCGAGGCCTCCGCGGCCTGGTCGGTGGCGTTCGTGCCATGGGCGCAGGTCGAGGAGATCCGGGTGACCGGGGTGTCGATCACCTTCCGCTGGCCCGGGCACAGCGTCTCGGTGGACATGACCACCCACGAGGAGGCGCTGCAGACGGGGCTGTTCTTCCTCGACGTGCCCCACGGGTGAGCAGCGGTGCTGGGGGACGTGGTCTCGACGCCCGCTCCTCGCTGGCGCTCGTCGCTGCTCGACCACCGGAGGGCGGCCGTCGCCCTCAGCGCCGGTGCTTGCGCCCGTGCTTGAGCACGGTCACCAGCCCGCCGAGCAGGTGCTGGGTGAACCGGTCGTCGTAGTACATCGTGATCTCGTGGCCCAGCGCGGTGTACCAGGACCGCCCGCGCCCCACGCGGCCGCTGACGCCGGGGTAGGTGGGGAACGGGTTCGCCGGGCCGGTCGGCAGGTTCGAGGTGTTGGGGTCCTGCAGGTAGCTCGACTCGTCGATCGACAGCAGCACCCGTGACCGGCCGCGGACGCTGGAGGTGAAGGAGTAGAACTCCTCGATCGGGATCAGCCACTGCTCGGGCAGGTGCCGGGTCGAGCGGTGCGTGGCGCTCTCGGTCACCATCAGGCCCGGCTGCTCCAGCGGGTGCGCCAGGAACCGGCCGCCGGCCAGCAGCCGGGTGTAGAAGGGGTTGGAGTACTCCGTGTCCGCCGCCGAGTGGACCCCGGCCCAGCCGCCGCCGCGGCGTACGAACCTCTTCAGGGCGGTGCGCTGGGCGCCCTCGAGCACGTCGCCGGTGGTGTTGACGAAGGCGATCGCGTCGTAGCCGTCGAGGCCGCGGTGGGTGAAGGCGGTCGGGTCCTCGGTCGCGTTCACGTCGAAGCCGTGGGCGGTGCCGAGGTCGGCGATCGTGGCCACCGCCGTCTCGATCGACATGTGCCGGAAGCCGGTCGTCCTGCTGAAGACCAGCAGCCGCGGCCGCTCGATCCCCGCCCAGGTCGGGGGCGCCGAGAGCACCAGGGGCGCGACCGGCGCCGCCAGGGCGGCACCCAGCAGGGCGCGCCGGCTCGGGGCGGGGACGGTGCCGGAGGAGCCGGAGCAGGTGGAGTCGGTGCACATGGGGGTCTCCTGGAGCGGCTCAGACGGCCGAGCCGTCGGCGATGCCGCGGGCGATGCGGATCGAGTTGGCCATGATCGTCAGCGTCGGGTTGAAGCCGGGGAAGGTCGGGAACGTCGAGGCGTCGGCGACGAAGACGTTGTCGACGTCGTGCAGTCGCCCCGAGGAGGCGCACACCGAGGTGCGCGGGTCCTCGCCCATCCGCGCGGTGCCGGCCAGGTGCGCGGTGTAGGTGATGCCGGAGTTGATCAACGGGAACGGCAGCACGATCGCGCCGATCGACTCCGGGGTCGCCTGGTGGGCGGCGAGCATCTGCGCGCCGAGGTAGGTCGCGGCCGCCTGCTCGTGCCGGTGCGGGGAGTAGGTGATCCGCGCCGCCGGGTTGCCGAGGAAGTCGGTGACGTCGGGGTCGAGGTCGACCCGGTTCTCGGCCTGCGGGAGGTCCTGGTGGACCAGCTGCGAGCCGGCCACCCCGGCGTGCGGCCCGACCCGCATGGCGGCCTTGTGGGCCGCCCCGTAGCCGGCGAAGCCCGCCATCAGCTGCGCACCGTTGATCGGCGGACCGCCCGAGCCGAGCTGGATGATGCCGCCGGTCAGGTACGGCACCCCGAGCGCGCTCACCTCCGGCCCGGTGAACGGGCCCACGAGGTCGTCGATCTGCAGCGTCGTCGACTGCGCCCGCAGCGGGTGCACCGTGAAGGGGAAGAAGGCGGCGGCGATCGTGAAGTTGTGGAACATCATGTTCCGGCCGACCTGGTCCGAACGGTTGCCCAGCCCGGTCGGGTGGGCACGGTTCGCCGACATCAGCAGCAGCCGCGCGGTGTTGATCGGGCTGCCGGCCAGCACCACGGTCGAGGCGGGGATGCGGTGCACCTTCCCCCGGACGTCGCGGTAGCGCACCGCCCGCGCCCGACGGCCGTTGCGCGTGGTCTCCACCCGGTCCACGAACGCCCGCTCGACCACCCGCACCCGACCGGTCCGCATCGCGGGGTTGAGGAACGACACCAGCGCGTCGCCCCGGGCGTTGATCGGGCAGCCGAAGCCCGAGCACATCCCGCAGGAGTTGCACGCCGGACGGCCCTTGCGGTGCTCGGAGTTCACCGCCGCCGGGTAGGGGTAGGGCTCCATCCCGACCAGGCGCGCCCCCTGGGCGAGCAGGCCGGCGGCGTACCCCGTCGGGTTGGGCGGCATCGGGAAGTCGCGCCGACGCGGGGACTGCTCGAGGGTGCGCGCCGGCATCGCTGCGCGGTCGCCCTGGACGCCGACCTGGCGCTCGACGAGGTCGTAGTACGGCGCGAGGTCGTCGTAGCCGATCGGCCAGTCCGCCACCTGGGCGCCGTCGATCGGCCCCCTGTCGGAGAGCAGCGAGAAGTCCTGCTTCCAGAAGCGCGGCGTCTTGGCGTTGTAGTGCAGGCTCGTGCCGCCCACGGCCGCGCCGAGCTGACCGAGCGCGCCCTGCGCCGAGCGCGCGACCCCGGAGGAGGCCTCGGCCTGGGTGCGCGTCGTGTAGGGCTCGAGGTCGCCGTCGGGGAACCCGAAGCCGCGGTAGCCCTTCACCTCGTCCGAGCCGTACTCCGTGCCGAGCCGACCGCTCGACCGCTTGCCCAGCCCCGGGCGGAGGTTGCGTCCGCGCTCCAGGACCGTCACGTCCCACCCCTGGCGAGCCAGCTCCCACGCGGCCGCGGACCCGGCCGCGCCGGAGCCGACGACCACCGCCTCCCGGCTCACAGCAGGTCCTCCACGTCCGCCAGCAGGGCGCTGAGCCGCTCGGTGAGCACCCGGAGGTCGCCCTCGGCCTCGGCGAGCAGTCCCATCGCGGCCTCGGAGGTCGCCAGTGCCATCGCCGGGCCGTACGCCGCGAGCGCGCTGGTCACGTCGAGCAGCGGCAGCATCTCGATCTCGGGGTCGGTGACCTCCTCGTCGGTGTAGCCGCGCGGCTGTCGGTCGCCGTCGAAGCCGATGCCCTCCCAGCCCAGGCCGTCGCGGTTGCCGCCGTACTCCGGCGCACCCCACGTGCCCTCGAAGGCGTGGGTCACCGCGACACCCATCATCGCGGTGACGTCGGGGTCCTGCGTGGTCTGCAGCGCCAGGTCGCGCAGCGGCCCGGGCAGGTCGGCGAAGCCGGGGACGCTCGCGGCGAGCGCGTCGAGGCCCCGGGTGTAGACCTTCTGCAGCCGCCGCACCCGGCGCTTCCACGCCTTGCGCTCGTAGGCGTCCAGCGGCAGGAACCGCTCGAAGTCGTTGCGCCGCGCGCCGCCGCGGTCGGAGAACGGCCCACCGGCGTAGATCCGCGGTGGGTCGGTGCGGAAGGCGCCCAGCAGGGCGTCGATGCTCTCGTGCGCCCGGGCCGCCAGCGCCCCGGGGGCGCCGTCGTCCGCCGGCACCACCCGGTCGACGACCGCCGCCAGCGTGGCCAGCTGGTCCTCGTCGAGGAAGTGCGCCCGGTCGCGGCCGACCGGGACGGCCACCGCCGGGAGACCGGGTACGGCGAGCAGCGCGACCGTGCCCGCGGCGCCGGCCAGGACGCCGCGCCGGGTCGGCTGAGCGGAGCCGTCCGGCCGGTCCGGGAGGCCGGGCCAGGGCAGGTCGACAGCGGGTATGTCCGTGGTCACACCGAGATCAACGCGCAGAACTGGAACTGGTTACACCTGCGGGCCGGGGCAGCCGCGGGACGTCATACAGCAGCAGCGGACGTCCCGTCCGCATGACGTCCCACGCCCGCGACCGTCGGGAAGATCAAGTCTTCAACCAGTGTTACGAAGGCATGACCAAGAAGATCGGCTTCCTGTCCTTCGGGCACTGGACCCCCTCCCCGCACTCGGCGGCCCGCTCGGCCTCCGACGTGCTGCTCCAGTCGATCGACCTCGCGGTCGCGGCGGAGGAGCTCGGCGTGGACGGCGCCTACTTCCGGGTGCACCACTTCGCTCGGCAACTGGCCTCGCCGTTCCCGCTCCTGGCCGCCGTCGGCGCGCGCACCAGCCGGATCGAGATCGGCACCGGCGTCATCGACATGCGCTACGAGAACCCGCTCTACATGGCCGAGGACGCCGGCGCCGCCGACCTCATCAGCGGCGGACGGCTCCAGCTCGGCATCAGCCGCGGCTCACCGGAGCAGGTCGTCGACGGCTACCGCTACTTCGGCTACGAGCCGGTCGACGGCGACCACGCCGCGATGGCGCGGCAGCACACCTCGGTGCTGCTCGACGTGCTCACGGGCAAGGGGTTCGCCGAGCCGAGCCCACGCCCGATGTTCCCGAACCCGCCGGGCCTGCTGCGCATCGAGCCGCACTCCGAGGGTCTGCGGGACCGGATCTGGTGGGGCGCCGGCTCGCGGTCGACCGCGGAGTGGGCCGCCGAGCAGGGCATGAACCTGATGAGCTCCACGCTGCTGACCGAGGACACCGGCGTACCGTTCCACGAGCTGCAGGCCGAGCAGATCGAGATGTTCCGCAAGGCCTGGGAGGCCGCCGGCCACGAGCGCACCCCGCGGGTGAGCGTGAGCCGCAGCATCTTCCCGCTCGTCGACGACCGCGACCGCGCCTACTTCGGCACCCAGTCCGAGAGCCGCGACCAGGTCGGGCACATCGACGGCGGCATCGCGCGCTTCGGCAAGACGTACGCCGGTGAGCCGGACCGCCTGGTCGAGGAGCTCGCCGCCGACGAGGCCGTCCGCGCCGCCGACACGCTGCTGCTCACGGTGCCCAACCAGCTCGGCGTGGACTACAACGCCCACGTGCTGGAGTCGGTGATGACCCACCTGGCGCCGGCGCTCGGCTGGCGCTGAGAGGTCTCGAGGCTCGCTCCGCTCGCACCTCGACCAGCACGTGCCGCTGGTCGAGGTGCGAGGAGCGTCAGCGACGAGCCAGGAGACCCGGTGAGGGGACGCCCTCAGGACTCGTCGGTCTCCTCGACCGAGTCCGGGTGCGGCTCGTGCTCCACGGCCTGGGCGGGTGACTCGAGCACCTCGGCGAGGTGGACCACCGCATCGCCGGAGGACACCAGGGGGGCCTCGGTACGGCCGATGACGATTCCCTCGCGGTCGGCGTGGACCAGCCGCACCCGCTTGCCGAAGGAGTCGAAGAGCCCGCCCAGACGCTCGCCCTTGGTGACCCGCTGTCCGAGCTCGGCCTCGAGGTGGAGCATCCCGGTGCCCCGGGCGCGGACCCAGCCCGAGCGCCACGACTCCAGCGTCGGGGCGGGCGGGTCCTCCTCGGGGGGCTCGACCATCCCGAGGTGGGCGAGCACGCGGCGTACGCCGCGCACGCCCGCGTCGACGGCCCAGCCGTCCATCCGCCACGCCTCGCCCGCCTCGTAGAGCAGCACCTTGGCGCCGGCCTCACGGGCCGCGGCGCGCAGCGACCCGTCGCGCAGCCGGGCGTGCATCATCACCGGTGCGCCGAAGGCCAGCGACAGCTCGCGGGTGCGCTCGTCCTCGAGGTCGGCGCGGATCTGCGGCAGGTTCGTGCGGCGGTCCGACCCGGTGTGCAGGTCGATGCCGACCTCGCACTTGGCGACCACCTCGGTCATCATCAGGTGCGCGATCCGGGCCGCCAGCGAGCCGCGGCGCGAGCCGGGGAAGGACCGGTTGAGGTCGCGCCGGTCGGGCAGGTAGCGGTCGCCGTTCATGAAGCCGAGCACGTTGACGATCGGCACCGCGATCAGCGTGCCGCGCAGGGACTTGGCGTCGAGGTCGGCCAGCACCTGGCGCACGACCTCGACCCCCACGGCCTCGTCGCCGTGGATGGCGGCGTCGATCCAGACGATCGGCCCGTCGTGGCGCCCGTGGACGACGCGGATCGGCAGGTCGACGTCGGCCCCGGTCACCAGGCGCGTGATCGGCAGCGCCAAGGCCTGCTTGCGGCCGGCGCGGACCCGGACCGGACCGATCTCGAAGGAGTCGCGGGGCACGCTCACCGTCCCCGGTTGCGACGGCGTACGGCGACGGGCGGGCGGGGACCGAGGTAGGACCGTCCCGGGTCCACGGCGTACCCCTGCCGCAGCGCCTCGCGCCCCACCAGCATCCGGAACCCCATCTCGTCGCGCCGCGAGAGAGTCATCTCCGCGGTCACCGTCCGCTCGAGCAGGGTGATCTCCATCGGCACCACGTAGCGCTCCTCGGCGTGGCCCGACGACGAGCGCACCTCGCGCACGTCGATGACCGGGCAGCGGGCCGTGACGGCGTCCTCGTCGGTGCCCTGCCAGGGGTGGATGGAGAAGCTCACCCAGCGCTCGCCGTCGACCTGCTCCTCGACCAGGTCGAAGGCGTGGATCGCGCTGGTCCGCGCGCCGGTGTCGAGCTTGGCCTTGACCCACGGCACCCCGAGGCCGGGGAGGCTCACCCACTCACGCCAACCCGCGAGGGTGTAGGAAGGAATAGGGGGGTGGTCGCCCGTCGGCTCTGCTGGCACGCTGGCTCGTCCTCTCCGTCGCTCGGCACCCGTCGGGCACATGGTGGTCCACACGTCCGGCACTCACACTCGGGTGGTCATGAAACTAGCGATCCTGTCCCGCGCACCCCGCTCGTACAGTACGCAGCGCCTGCGCACCGCCGCGCTGGACCGTGGGCACACGGTCAAGGTGCTCAACACCCTGCGCTTCGGCATCGACCTGTCGGGTGACGAGCCGGACCTGCAGTTCCGCGGCAAGCAGCTCTCGCACTACGACGCGATCCTGCCGAGGATCGGCAACTCCATCACCTACTTCGGCACCGCGGTGGTGCGGCAGTTCGAGCAGATGGACGTCTACACGCCCAACACCTCGTGGGGCATCGCCAACAGCCGCGACAAGCTCCGCGCGACCCAGATCCTGTCCCGCCACCAGATCGGGATGCCGGCCACGACCTTCGTGCAGGGCCGCGGCGACGTGATCCCCGCGATCGAGCGGGTCGGCGGGGCGCCGGTGGTCATCAAGCTGCTCGAGGGCACCCAGGGCATCGGCGTCATCCTGGCCCCCGACATCAAGGTCGCCGAGGCGATCATCGAGACGCTGCAGTCGACCCGGCAGAACGTGCTGATCCAGCGCTTCGTCAAGGAGTCCAAGGGCCGCGACATCCGCGCCCTGGTCGTCGGAGACCGGGTCGTGGCGGCGATGCGCCGGGTCGCGCAGGGCGACGAGTTCCGCTCCAACGTGCACCGCGGCGGGTCCGTGGAGCCGGTCGACCTCGACCCGGCCTTCGAGCGCGCGGCCGTGCGCTCGGCCCAGATCATGGGCCTGCGGGTCGCCGGCGTCGACATGCTCGAGGGCAACGACGGGCCGCTGGTCATGGAGGTCAACTCCTCGCCGGGCCTGGAGGGCATCGAGCGCGCCACCGACCTCGACGTCGCCGGCGCGATCATCGACTACATCGACAACCAGGTGGCCTTCCCCGAGATCGACGTGCGCCAGCGGCTCACCGTCTCCACCGGCTACGGCGTCGCGGAGATCCTGGTCTTCGAGGCCTCGGACATGGTGGGCAAGACCCTGGGCGACTCCGGCCTCCGCGAGCGCGACATCACCGCCCTGACCCTGCACCGCGGCACCCAGGTCATCCCCAACCCCAATGCCGGCCACGTGCTGGAGGCCGGCGACCGGTTGCTCTGCTTCGGCAAGCTCGAGGAGATGCGCTCGATGATCCCGAGCCGTCGCAAGCGGATGCGCAAGCCGAAGAAGCTGCCCGCCGAGCCGATCCACGACGCCTGAGATCCGCCGCCTGGGGGGTCCCCCGGCGGAGGAGCCCTGGCTCACCCGACCGCACGGCCGGGTGAGCAGCCCGCGCCGATGCGTGGGCAGGGTCGTGCGCATGACCCCCTCCGACGAGCGTGAGACGCCCGCCGAGCAGGAGTCCGTCGCGCTGGTCCTCGACGCGGGCGGGGCGCGCTCGGCCTACCAGGTCGGGGCGCTGGAGGTGCTGCTGCCGGCGCTGGCCGAGCGCGGCCACCGCCCCACGGTCCTGGTCGGCACGAGCGCGGGTGCGCTGATCTGCGGCGGACTGGCCGGGGTCGCGGACCGTCCCGCCCCGGCCCAGGCCGCGGCGCTGCGCGACCTGCTCGACCACGTCACCAAGCCGGCGGTGATCACGCCGCTCTGGCGGCAGGTGCCCGAGGTGGTGGCGAGGTACGCCTCGGAGACGCTCGGGCTGAGCAGGTTCCGCCTGCGCGGGCTCTTCGGCACCGGTCCGCTGCGCGCGACCCTGGCCGAGGCGCTGGACTGGGAGGCCGTGCACCGGCACCTGTCCGACGACACGCTCGACGCGGTGGCCGTGACCGCCACGACGGTGCGCACCGGGCAGGTCACGATGTTCACCGAGGGCCGCGGGGCCGACCTGCCGCGGCCGGCGCCCGGTCAGCACCGTCGCTACGTCGACACCCACCTCGAGGTCGAGCACCTGATGGCCTCGGCGGCCATCCCCGCGCTCTTCCCCTCGGTGCAGGTGCACGCCCCCGAGGAGGCCGCCGGGTGGTACGTCGACGGCGCCACGCGTCGCCGGCACCCTCTGGTCCCCGCGCTGGAGCTCGGCGCCACCCACGTCGTGGCCGTCGGCACCGGCAGCCTGCGCGCGCCGGCCGTCGACCGCTCCGCGGACCGGGAGCCGGTCGACCTCGGCGACGGCGTGGCGACGCTGCTCGGCGCCGTGATGGACGACCCGATGCGTCACGACCTGCGGCGGCTGCGCCAGACCAACCGCCTGCTGCAGGACCCCGGCACCGCCGAGGCCGTGCAGCGGATGCGGCGCGAGGAGGGCGAGCGGGACCTGCGGGTGGTGCCGCACGTCGCGGTCGCCCCCGATCGGGGGGACGAGCTCGCGGCCGCGGCGATGGAGGTCTTCGACCGCAACCACCGCACCCTGCTGGGGACGGCGGCCGACCCGGACCTGCAGGTCGTGCACCGGCTCCTGGGCGGGGACAGCCCGCTGCAGGGCGAGCTGCTGTCCTACTTGCTCTTCGACCGTGACTTCTTCGGGGCCGCCGCGGACCTCGGGCGCCGCGACGCCCGCCGGTGGGTCGAGGAGCACCCCGACCTCTGGGCCACCTGACCCCCCGCGGGGCGGGGCTGCCGGGCGGGACTACTTGGTGCCGGCCGAGAGCCGGTAGCGACGCACCGAGAGCGGCACGAAGACGACCAGGATGATCGCGACCCACAGCAGGGTGTAGAGCACCGGGTGCTGCATCGACCAGGCGTCGGGCACGGCGCCGCGCGGGTCGACGTTGCCGAACAGCTCGCGGCTGGCCTGGGTGAGCGCCGAGACCGGGTTCCACTCGACCAACGTGCGTAGGAAGCCGTCGAAGGACTCCAGCGGCACGAAGGCGTTGGAGACGAAGGTCAGCGGCATGATGACGATGAACGAGGCGTTGTTGATGACCTCGACGCTCGGGACCATCAGCCCGACCCAGGCCATCACCCAGCTCACGGCGTAGGCGAACAGCAGCAGCAGCGCGAAGCCGAGCACCGCGTCGAGGAAGCCCTCGCGGATGCGCCAGCCCACGAGCAGGCCGGTCAGCGCCATGATCGCCAGGCTCAGCACGTTGTAGACGACGTCGGAGGTGGTGCGGCCGACCAGCACCGCGGCCTGCGACATCGGCAGGGACCGGAACCGGTCGATGATGCCCTTCTGCATGTCCTCGGCCAGCCCGGCGCCGGTGAACGTCGCCCCGAAGACGACGGTCTGGGCGAAGATGCCGGCGATGAGGAACTCGCGGTAGCCCACGCCGCCGGTGTCGATCGCGCCGCCGAAGACGAAGGCGAAGAGCAGCACGAACATGATCGGGCTGATCAGCACGAAGACGAGCACCTCGGGCACCCGCTTGATCTTGATCAGGTTGCGCTTGGCGACGACCCAGCCGTCGGTCAGCGCGCGGACCACTCCGGTGGGGCGGGACTGCTCGAAGGTCGGGGCGGGCGTGCTCATCGGGTCACCTCGGCGGTCTCGGAGGGGTCGGTCGTGGGCTGGTCGGACTCGGTCGCGTGACCGGTCAGGCTGAGGAAGACGTCGTCGAGGGTCGGGCGGCGCAGCCCGATGTCGAGGACGGGCACGCCCTCGCGCTCCAGGCCCTCGAGCACCCGGCGCAGCGCCCCGACGCCACCGTCGACGGCGGCGGTGAGCTCGCGGCCGTTCTCCCCGACGCCGACCTCGCCGCTGGCGACCTCGCCCAGCAGGGACCGGACCCGGTCGCGGTCGGCGGGGTCGGCCAGGACGACCTCGACCCTTTCGCCACCGGTCTGCGACTTCAGCTCGTCGGCGGTGCCGCGGGCGATGGCACGACCGCGGTCGATGACCAGGATGTCGTCGGCGAGGCGGTCGGCCTCCTCGAGGTACTGGGTGGTGAGCAGCAGCGTCGCACCCGAGGCGACCAGCTCGCGGATGACGTCCCACATCTGCACCCGGCTGCGCGGGTCGAGACCGGTCGTCGGCTCGTCGAGCACCAGCACCGGCGGCGCCGCGACCAGCGCACCGGCCAGGTCGAGGCGCCGGCGCATGCCGCCGGAGTAGGTCTTCGAGGGCCGGTCGCCGGCGTCGGCGAGGGCGAAGCGCTCCAGCAGCTCGTGCGCGCGGGCTCGCGCCTGGGTGCGGCCCATGCCGTAGAGCCGACCGACCATCTCGAGGTTCTCGAACCCGGTGAGGTGCTCGTCGACCGCGGCGTACTGGCCCGAGAGGCCGATGCGCGAGCGCACCCCGTCGGGGTCGGCGAGGATGTCGACGCCGGCGACGACCGCGGAGCCCGCGTCGGGCTTGAGCAGCGTCGTCAGCACGCGCACGGCCGTGGTCTTGCCGGCGCCGTTGGGGCCCAGCAGGGCCAGGACCGTGCCCTCGGGCACGGTGAGGTCGAGGCCGGCGAGGGCCTCCACCTCCTTGTAGCGCTTCACCAGGCCGGTGGCCGTGATCATGTCGGTCATCGCGTCCTCAGTCGTCGTGGGGTGGTCGTCGTCGGAGAGGTGGATCGAGGTGGCGGGGCATCGCCCGAGGATGCCGTCGCGACGCTACTGACCGCCACCGACATCCGAACTCATCGGATCCCGCACCGGAGTCCTCGTCGGTCGCCGTGTCCCCGGACGGGACCCTGGACGAGACCCTGGACAGGGCACGCGCGGTGCGTCAGCGTGAACCGCATGAGCATCGGGACGGTGACGTTCACGCCACGAGGAGCCGACAGCTGGGCCGACCCCTGGGGCGAGTACGCCGCGCTGCGCACCCACGACCCGGTGCACCACGTGGTCCCGCCCGAGCACCCGGAGCGCGACTACTACGTGCTGTCCCGACACGCCGACATCCTGGCCGCCGCCGTGGACACGCAGACGTTCTCCTCCGCGCAGGGCCTGACGACGGCGTACGGCGAGATCGAAGCCATCGGCCTGGCCGAGCCGCCGCTGGTGATGCAGGACCCGCCGGCGCACACGGCGTTCCGCAAGCTGGTCGCGCGCGGGTTCACCCCGCGCCAGGTCGCCGACCTCGAGCCGGACGTCCGCGCGTTCGTGCGGGAGCGGCTGCCCGCGCTGGCCGACGGCGGGGACGTGGTGGAGACGTTGTTCAAGCCGCTGCCGAGCATGGTGGTGGCGCACTACCTCGGGGTGCCCGAGGAGGACCGGGTCGCCTTCGACGGCTGGACCGAGGCGATCGTCGCGGCCGGCGGTTCCGGCGACGCGCTCACCGCGGCCGACGCCGCCGGGGGCAGCTGCTGGCCGCCGACCCGGCCCAGCGGGCGCGGCTGACCTCCGGCGAGGTGCCGGTCGAGGTGGCGCTCGAGGAGCTGCTCCGCCTGACCTCCCCCGTCCAGGGCCTCGCCCGGACCACCACCCGTGACGTCGAGCTGCACGGGGTGGAGGTCCCGGCCGGCCGCAAGGTCCTCCTGCTGTACGCCGCCGGTAACCGCGACCCGGAGCGCTACGGCCCCGACGCCGACTCGCTGGACGTCGGGCGGCGCCCCTCCCAGATCCTCACCTTCTCCCAGGGCAGCCACCACTGCCTCGGCGCTGCCGCCGCCCGGCTCCAGGGACGGGTCGCGCTGGAGGAGCTGCTGGCGGCGTACCCGGACTTCGAGGTCGACCCCGCCGGTGTCCGGTGGGCGCCCGGGCCCTACGTCCGGCGGCCCGCGGCGGTGCCGTTCGTGGGCCGCCCGTGACGCTTCCCACCGTGGTGGGACTGGAGTAGCATCGCGGCATGAAGATCAGCGTCAGCCTCCCCGACGAGGACGTCGCCGCGCTCGACGAGTTTGCGCAGCGAACAGGCCTGCCGTCCCGTTCGGCGGCAGTGCTGCACGCGGTCCGGCTCCTGCGTCACCCCGATCTGGAGAGCCACTACGCCGAGGCATGGGAGGACTTCGAGTCCTCGGGCGAGGCGGCGGCCTGGGCAGCGGCGACGGCCGACGGGCTCGATCGTGCGCAGGGGTGAGATCCGTCTGGTCGACCTCGACCCGGCTCGTGGCAACGAGGCCGACAAGCGTCGCCCGGCGATCCTTGTCAGCAACGACCGGGCCAACCTCACGGCGGCGCGGCTCGGCCGCGGGGTGGTGACGGTGGTGCCGGTGACCAGCAACACCGATCGGATCCTCGCCTTCCAGGCCCTCCTGCCGGCGTCCGACACGGGGTTGCGCCTGGACTCCAAGGCCCAGGCCGAGCAGGTCCGCTCGGTCTCGGTGGAGCGCATCGGGCCGCTGCTCGGCCGGGCCTCGGCCGAGGTGTTGAGCGCCGTCGACGACGCCCTACGCCTCCACCTCGACCTGTGAGCCGGCCACTCGCCGACCGGGTGGTGGTCGTGGGCGGCATCAACGCCGACCTCAAGGCCCGCACGACAGCGCCGCTGGTCCCCGGGACCTCCAACCCCGGCACCGCCACGCTCACCCCGGGCGGGGTGGGACGCAACGTCGCCGAGAACCTCGCACACCTGGGCCGCCCGGTCGCCCTCGTCGGCGTGGTCGGCGACGACGACCTGGGCCGGCTGGTGCTGGACGCGACCGCCGCGGCCGGGGTCGACGTGTCCCACGTCCGCACCCACCCCGGGCCGACCGGGTCCTACACCGCCCTGCTCGACCACCGCGGCGAGCTGGTCGCGGGCGTCGCCGACATGGCGGCCGCCGACGCGACGTCGCCCGAGGACGTCCTGCGCGCCGCCGACGTCGTGGCCGGTGCCGGGATGGTCGTGCTCGACGGCAACCTGCCCGTCGCGACCTTCACGGCCGCCCGCGCCCTCGCGGCCGAGCACGGCGTGCCGGTCGTCGTCGACCCGGTGAGCGTCCCCAAGGCGGCCCGACTGGCCGAGGAGGTGCGGGACCTGCTGGCGGTCACACCCAGCCAGGGGGAGCTCGAGGCGCTCGGCGGGGTCGCCGCCCTGCTCGCCCGGGGGGTCGCGCTGGTGTGGGAGAGGCGTGGGGCGTCCGGGTCGGTGCTGCACGCGGGGTCCGGCGCTGGCGCGGTCGAGCTGGCGGCCCCGGTGACCGAGGTCGTCGACGTCACCGGCGCGGGCGACGCGATGCTCGCGGCGTGGTGCCACGCGGTGCTGTCGGGCCGCGGCCACACTGAGGCGGCGGCGTACGCCCACGAGGCGGCGGCGCTCACCGTCGCCTCCCCGCTGACCGTCCGTCCCGACCTGGAGGAGATGCTGGCCCGATGACCGTGCACCCGATGCTGACCCTGACCGACGAGGTCGCCACCGCGCTGCGCGAGGGACGCCCGGTCGTCGCGCTGGAGTCGACGATCATCAGCCACGGCATGCCCTACCCCGACAACGTCGCGATGGCGCTCGAGGTCGAGTCGATCGTGCGAGCCGGTGGTGCCGTGCCGGCGACCGTCGCGGTGCTCGACGGGCGGCCGCGGGTCGGGCTGTCGGCCGAGGACCTCGAGCTGCTGGCCAGCCACCCCGACGTGGTCAAGGCCAGCGTGAGGGACCTGCCGTACGTCGCCGCGCGCGGCCTGCACGGCGCCACCACCGTCGCCGCCACGATGCGACTGGCGTCGATGGCCGGCATCGAGGTGTTCGTGACCGGCGGCCTCGGTGGCGTGCACCGGGGCGCCGAGACCTCGATGGACCTCTCCGCCGACCTCACCGAGCTCTCGCGCACCCCGGTCGCGGTGATCAGCGCGGGGGTGAAGTCGATCCTCGACATCGGCCTGACCCTCGAGGTGCTCGAGACGCTGGGGGTGCCGGTGCTGGTGGAGGGGAGCGACGAGTTCCCGTCGTTCTACTCGCGGGCCAGCGGGTTCGCCGCGCCGATGCGCGTGGACGGTGCGGCCGAGGCCGCCGCGGTGGCGCGCGCGACGTGGGACCTCGGGCTGGAGTGCGGTGTCGCGCTCGCCCACCCCGTGCCCGTCGAGGAGGAGATCCCGGCCGAGGAGATCGGCGTCGTCATCGACCGCGCCCTTGCCGACATGCACGCGCTCGGCATCACCGGCAAGGCGACCACGCCCTACCTGCTCGGACGCATCGTCGAGCTGACCGGCGGGTCGTCGCTGGCCACCAACATCGCGCTGGTGCGGGCCAATGCGGCGTACGGCGCGGCCGTGGCCGTCGCGCTGGCCGGCTGACGCCGGGGGCGGTGCGTGGTCAACCGTTCTGCTCGGACTGTCGGTCGATGACTCACCGCTCGACGCGGCACCGGCCGGGGCGGTGAGTGGTGAACCGATCCGGGTGGGCCGTCGGTTGATCGCCCACCGCCGGTCGCGGCCTGCCCCGAGGGCGGGTGCGTGGTCAACCGTCCCAGTTGGGCAAAGCGTTGAGGACTCACCGCCCACCCCGGGTCAGCGGGCCGCGGCCGTGACCCGGTAGCGCACGAACGACGGCACGACCAGCGCCGCGACCACGACGCCGACCACCACCAGCACGCCGCCACCCGCAGCGGCCGCACCGGCGCCGACGGCCGCGGCGGTGGCACCGTGCGCGACGTCGGCGACCCGGGGTCCACCGGCGACCACGACGATGAACACGCCCTGCAGGCGACCCCGCACCTCGTCGGCCGCGGCGCTCTGCAGCATCGAGGAGCGGAACGCCGCCGACGCCATGTCGGCCGCGCCGCCCACCACGAGCATCAGCAGCGCGGTCACGAGCATGGTCCGCTGCCAGCCCGCGCCGCCGGCGTCGGCTAGCAGCACCGCGACGCCGAAGCCGGTCATCGCCACGCCCCACACCACGATGCACACGACGACCGCCAGGCCCAAGAGCAGCGCGAAGGTCAGGCCGCCCTCCTCGGGGCCGCCGAAGTCCAGGTGGGCGATCTCGGGGAACAGCGCGCGCGGCATCCCGAAGACCATCGCGATGATGTCGACCACGAACGACATCAGCAGCACCGGCTGGTGCCGCAGATAGGCGAAGCCGTCCACGACCGCCCGGACGCCGGGCACCGCGGCCGCCACGCCCTCGATGCGCAGCGATGGCAGCCGCACCACCGCCCACAGCGTGGTGAGCAGCGAGACGGTGTCGAGCGCGTAGAGCCAGCCGAACCCGGTGAACGGGATGAGGATGCCGGCGACCAGCGGACCGGCGATCGCACCGGCCTGCATCACGGTCATGTTGAGGGAGTTCGCGGCGGGCAGCTGCTCGGGCGGCACCAGCCGGGGGAGCAGCGCGCTGCGGGTCGGCTGGTTGACCGCGAAGAACGCCTGCTGGAGCGCGAACAGCCCCAGGAGCAGCCACACGTCGCCCACGCCCGCGAAGGCCTGCACGGCGAAGAGGCCGCTGGTGACGATGAGCCCGATCGTGGTGACCAGCAGGATCGTGCGGCGGTCGAAGACGTCGGCCAGCGCACCGCCGTACAGGCCGAAGACGACGAGGGGCACCAGTCCGAAGACGCCGGTGAGCCCGACGTACGCCGAGGAGCCGGTCATCGCGTAGATCTGCGCCGGCACCGCGACGACCGTGAGCTGCGCGCCGATGACCGTCACGATGTTGGCGGTCCACAGGCGTCGGAAGTGCGGCTCCTTCAGGGGCCGGGTGTCCGCGGTCAGCCCGCGCCACCGTCCGGCCGGCACCCCGGCCGTCGACCTGCCCGCCCTCGCCACGCGCCAGAACCTACGCCTGCCGGTCACCAATCCTGCGCCGAGGGTCACGAGCCCACAACGAACCGGCGCCGACCGTTGCCCCGGCCGCACCCTTTACTGTCTGCTGGCCCACGGACAGGAGGTCATCAGGTGACGGTCGTCGATGCCGACGTCGACTTCGGGGAGCTGGACAGGCAGGGCGGCCTGGGCGTGCGCTGCCTGGGGGTCGTGCACCTCTACCGCACCTTCGAGGGCCACGACGTCGTCGCGCTGCAGGGGGTCGACCTGTCGATCCGTCCCGGCGAGCGGGTGGCGTTCCTGGGCCCGTCGGGCTCGGGCAAGTCCACGCTGCTGACGCTGCTCGGCGGCATCCAGCGCCCCAGCGCGGGCCGGATCCTCCTCGGCGACGCCGAGATCTCCCGGCTCCCGGAGCCCGAGCTCGCCCGGCTGCGCTCCCGCCGCGTCAGCACCATGCTGCAGGGCGCGACGCGCAACCTGCTCCCCTACGCCACCGCCCGGCAGAACATCGCCTTCGCCCGGCTCGCCCTCTCCGGCGCCGAGCGCAAGCAGGCCGTGCCCGACCGCGACCTGCTCGCCCGGGTCGGCCTCTCCGGGGTCGCCGACCAGGTCGTCTCCACCATGTCGGGCGGCCAGCGGCAGCGCCTCGCGCTGGCCTGCGCGGTCTCCACCGGCCCCCAGCTGCTGCTCGCCGACGAGCCGACCAGCCAGCTCTCCCACGAGGACCGCGACGCCGTCATCGGCCTGATCCACGAGCTCGGGGACGAGCTCGGCACCACCATCGTCGTCGTGACCCACCAGCCCGAGGTCGCCGCGACCTTCCCGCGCACCATCACGATGAAGGGCGGCCGGGTCGGCCTCGAGGGCCGCGACGGCGCCGAGTACGTCGTCATCGGCGCCGAGGGCGTCGTCCACCTGCCCACCCACCTCGCCGAGCAGTGGCCGCAGGGCACGCTGGTGCGCATCGAGCCCGAGGACGCCGACCGGCTGCTGGTCTCCCGCTCGGCTGAAGCTGTCACGGGAGCGGTCGACGGAGAGGCCCCCACCGCGTGAGCGACCTGAGACTGAGCGGGGTGCGCTACGAGCTGACCCGCACGCTGCTGCACGACCTCGACCTGACCTTCGCGGCCGGCCGGATGACCGCGCTGTCCGGGCCGTCCGGCTCCGGCAAGACCACGCTGCTCTCCATCGCAGGCGGTCTCCTCCGTCCGACCGCCGGCGAGGCGACGTACGCTGGAGCGCCGATGTGGCGCGGCACCGGCGACCCGCGCCCGGAGGTCTCGTTCGTCCTGCAGGTCTACGGCCTGGTGCCGATCCTGTCGGCCCGAGAGAACGTCTCGGTCGCGCTGCGCGCCCGTGGCGTCGACCCCGACGAGGCCGACGAGCGGGCCGCGCAGGCGCTGGCCCGCTTCCACATCGCCGACCTCGCCGACCGTCAGGTCGAGGAGCTCTCCGGAGGTCAGATGCAACGTGTGGCACTGGCCCGCGGCCTCTGCGTCGAGGCCGGGGTGCTGCTCGCCGACGAGCCGACCTCCGAGCTCGACGAGGGCAACCGCGGGCTGGTGCTGGCCGAGCTGCGCCGCGCGGGGAACGGCTCGACCGGAGGGTCTCCCGTGACCCCCTCTCACGACACACCCTCCGATCCGGCCCCGGTGGTCGAGCAGGGAGGAGCGCCAGCGACGAGCGGGCGTCGAGACCACCCGGCGGAGACGTCCGATCCGGTGCGCTCGGACCTCGACCAGCCCGGGGACGACGACCCGTACGAGCTGTTCCGCCGACCCCCGGGGAGCCCGTGAGCGGCACGCGGCCGCGGCTGCGGTCCCGCACCCTGCGGGGGGCGTGGGCGCGCCGGGGCACGCTGCTGCCCCTGTTCCTGCTGACCGTCGTGGTCGTCGGTGGTGTCGTGGCCGTGGTCGGGTTCGCCGCCGCCGCGGGGACCTCGCGCCTGCTGGCCGTGCCGCTGCTGCTCGTGGGGGCCGTCGCAGTGCCCGCCACCGGTCGCGAGCTGGCCGCCGCCCGGCGGACCGAGATCGCCC
>LUMU01000149.1_pt1 | contig 20283 bp, 17 predicted proteins | sample 729751 | NCBI WGS metagenome assembly LUMU01 (sample SAMN03860300, study PRJNA289734) | marine metagenome | biome: seawater column; feature: ocean; material: water; isolation source: Red Sea water column Station 192 - depth 100m | place: Saudi Arabia: Red Sea | collected 2011-10-15 | depth 100 m
GGACGAAGTGGCCGCCGGGGCCCGGACCGTCGGTCAGGAGGGCTGCACGCACCGGCACAGCGATCAGCTCCACGACGCCCCCCGTCCCCCGGCTCCGAGCACCGCGTCCCGGGCCGGCGAGGGCGCTGGCCCTGGGGGTGGACGCCCTGCCAGGTTAAGGAGGCACCGCGCCGGCGACAAGGGTCGCGCGCGCACATCACCCTCGGGCGGGGCCTCGGGTGGGGCTCAGAGTCGGCGCACGAAGATGTGGTCGGCCGCCTCCGGGACGATCTCGGCGGTCTCCCCGCCGGCACCGACGAGGTAGCCGGTCGTCAGACCGATCCGCCGGCCGCGCAGGCTCATCAAGCGGGCCAGGAGGTACGCCGCGACGGCCGCCCCGAGCACCTGGAAGGTCTGCGCCAGCCCGGCCTGTGACTCGCTGCCGGAGATGTCGCGCGCCAGCAGCGAGGCCGTCGCGATCCCGATGGTGATGCCGACGGCGCCCACCGCCTGGGTGACCACCAGCACGCGGACCGTACGCCGCTGGACCGCCGCCCGGTCGTGCCTCGGGGTGCCGGGCGGGCCGGGGGTACCGGGCGGGCCGGGGGTGGCGGGCGCCTGCTCGGCGCTCACTTGAGCGTCGCCGGCAGCCCGAGGAAGCGGTGGACCTCGGCCCAGACCTCCTTGGGGGCGACGCCGGCGTCCAGTGCCTCCTGGGCGGTGCGACCGCCGAGCCCCGCGATCACCGTCAGGCTCGCCCAGGACCGCGCCGAGGCGTGGCCGAGCGCGTGGTCCATCCGGTCCCAGAACTCCGTGTGCCGCACGCGGCCATCATGCCCGGAGGCGCCGACGGACACGGGGCGACCCCGGGTGCGGAGTCAGCCCTCGCTGGGACGGACGTCCCACACGTGGTGCTCGACGTCGTGGAGGTGGTAACGCGCCAGCGAGTCCAGGGTGAACACCGACCCATTGCTGCGGCGGGCCGGCCGCGCCCACAGCGCCTCGTCGGTCGGGTCGAGGACGTCGTACGCCGCGGCGACCCGCTCGGTCTCCTCGGCGAGCTCGCGGGCGACCGTGGCCGGGTCCTGCTCGGCGTACCCCTGCGACTCGGCGGTCTCGTCCTGGTCCCAGTTGGCGAACTCGGGGTCGTGCTGGCCCAGCACCATCGCGACGCGGGCGCTGAAGACGATGTGCACGTCGCGGACGTGGCAGGCGTACTCCAGCGGCGACCAGGTGGTCGGGTCGGGGCGCACGCTCGCGGTGGGGCCGGAGAGCAGCCGGTGCCAGGCGGGCATCCCGGCACGCAGCCGGGCACCGATCTGGTGCCGGGCGACGGCGGCGGCGTCGAAGCCGCACTGCTCGCAGGGGCGCTCCAGCACCCAGGTCCAGTCCTTGGTGTCGCGCAACCCCTCGCTCATGGGCAGCAGCGTCGCAGACGGAGATGTGCTGTGGAGATCCGGTGTTGAACTCTTGTCGTGTCGTGGCGCCCACGTGCACCGGTTGTGGAGCACGCAGGAGGACAGTCGGAGACATGATCACCGTTGTCCTCGTGGCGCTCGCGCTGGTGTGGGTCCTGGCCCCGCTGCCGCTGGCCGTCGCCCTCGGACGGGCCTTCGCCGCGGGCGAGGCTCCCGAGCCGGCGGGCGTCAGGTCAGCAGCAGCCGGTCCAGTCGACGCCTGACCAGCAGCAGCCCCACGACCACCATCGCGACGAGGTAGACCACCGAGACCGCGGAGTCCCACGACACCGTGCCCGTGGTCAGCTCGCGGCACAGCACGACCCCGCGGTAGAGCGGGGTCGCCTCGACCACCCAGCGCAGCACACCGGGGTAGGCCGTCACCGGGAAGAACGTCGCCGAGAACAGGAACATCGGCAGCGTCGCCAACGTGACGAGCTCGAAGTCCTGCCACGAGCGCATCCAGGTCGTCAGCGCCATGCACACCGCCCCGAACGCCGCACCGATGAGCAGCGCCGCGGGCACGACCAGCAGCGCCCACCAGGACGAGACCAGTCCCATCGCGAGCATCACCAGCAGGAAGCCCGCGGAGTAGGTGCCGCCCCGCATCAGCGACCACGACAGCTCGCCGCGCGCGATGTCGAGGGTCGTCAGCGGCGTGGCCAGCATCTGGTCGAAGAGCTTGTTGAACTTCAGCTTGAAGAAGAAGTTGAACGTGGAGTCGAGCACCGAGCCGTTCATCGCGGAGGCGGCCAGCATGCCGGGGGCGACGAACTCGGCGTACGGGATCTCCTGGCCGCCGACCTCGAAGCCGCCGACCAGGGCACCCACGCCGATGCCGATGCTGAGGAGGTAGAAGACCGGCTCGAGGAAGCCGGACGCGAAGATGTACCAGACGCGTCGATAGGCGAGGTAGTTGCGCTGCACGAGCAGTGCGGCGGCACCGGCGGGGCCGAGCGGGTGGCGCGAGATGCTGCGCGCCACGGTCGCGGTCGTGATCGCCACTCAGACCACCATCCGTCGCTGGAGTCGGCGCTGGGCCCACCACCAGCCGAGCACCACCAGGGCACCGAGGTAGGCGACGTGGACCAGTGCCGGGCCGAGCTCGAGGGTCCCGAGGGTGAGCATCCGGGTCAGGTCGACGCCGTGCCACAGCGGGGTGATGACCGCCAGGGACTCCAGCGGCTGGTCGAGGTTGCTGACCGGGAAGAACGCCCCGGAGAAGAGGAACAGCGGGATCATCCCGAGCCGGAAGACCAGCGAGAAGGCGCTCTCGCTCCTCAATCCGGCCGAGAAGGCGTAGATCGGCGCGGCGAAGGCCAGTCCGATGAGCACCTGCACGGGGAAGGCCAGCAGCACGCCCCACCAGGACTCGTGCACCCCGAACGGCGCGACGACCGCGAGGAACACCGCCGCACTCACCGCGACCCGGAACGCCACGAAGCCCAGGTGGGCCAGGATCACGTGCTCCACGCCGAGCGGCCCGGCGGTCATGGCGTAGTAGGTGCGGTTCCACTTGATCATCCCCATGACGGGGTAGGTCACCTCGCCGAAGACCAGCGTCATCGACTGTGCGGCGATCATGCCCGGCACCACGAACGCGAGGTAGCTCGTCGCACCCTCGAGGGTCTCGGGATCGGCCTCGACGAAGCCGCCGAGCAGGACGCCCATCGCCAGGACGTAGAGCAGCGGGGTGACGAAGGAGGAGACGACGCTGCCCTTCCAGGTACGCCGGTAGGCCGTCGCCCAGTAGTCCAGCAGTCGCAGGGCCCCGTCGATGGTGCCGCGGGGCGCGGTGGCCTGGCTCTGGGTATGGGTCTGCGCCATCAGTCGACCAGCGTCCGGCCGGTCAGGCGGAGGAAGACGTCCTCCAGGGTCGATCGGCGCACCAGGGTGGCGATCGGCTGCAGGCCGCGCTCGTGCACCTTCGCCACCGTCTCCTCGCCGTCGGCGGTGTAGAGCAGCAGCCGGTCCGGCAGCACCTCGACCCGCTCGGCGAGGTCGGCGACCTTCTCCGCCAGCGGCTCGTGGGTGCCGCCGTCGGTGGGCACGGGGAAGCGCAGCTCGGCGACCTCGCGGGTGGAGTGGGCGGCGATGAGGTCCAGCGGCGAGCCCTCGGCGACGATCACGCCCTTGTCCATGACCACGAGCCGGTCGGTGAGCTGCTCGGCCTCGTCCATGTAGTGGGTGGTGAGCACCAAGGTCACGCCCTGCTGCTTGAGCCGGAAGAGCCGGTCCCACACGACGTGGCGGGCCTGCGGGTCCAGGCCGGTGGTCGGCTCGGAGAGGTCGTCGACCATCGCGTCGGCCTTCTCGGTCAGCTGCACGAACTCCAGCAGCTCCTGGGCCCGCTCGCGGACCTCGGCCCGCGGCAGCCCGAAGTAGCGGCCGTAGACCACGAGGTTGTCGCGCACGGTCAGCTCGGTGTCGAGGGTGTCCTCCTGCGGGCACACGCCGATGCGGGCCTTGATCTGCTGAGCGTCGGTGGCCGGGTCCATGCCCAGGATGCGCAGCGTGCCGCCGCTCACCGGCGAGACCGCCGCGATCATTCGCATGGTCGAGGACTTGCCGGCCCCGTTGGGTCCGAGGAAGCCGAACGCCTCCCCCGGCCGCACGTCGACGTCGATCCCGCGCACCGCCTCGAAGCCGCCGAAGCTCTTGCGCAGTCCCGACGCGTGGATCATCGAGCCGGCACCCGAGGCCGGCAGGTCTGTGCTCACGCCTTCACCCTAGGACCCGATCCCCGGCAGGGTATGCGCGGCACACCGGCTCCGAAGCCGGTCGAAGTGCGAGGAGCGCCACCGACGAGCCGCGAGACCCCGCGAGCCACGCACCCACCTCCCTCTACGGTGACGCCCATGCCCTCCTCGCGTCGCTCCCGGGTGCTCGGCACCGTCACCACGCTGGCCCCGGTGCTGGCTCAGACCGCGAAGGTGGTGGCCGGCGACGTGGTCGACCGGCTGCGGCCCGGCGGGGGCGCCGAGGCGGTCCCGGACGTGGTGATCGAGGAGCCGGCGGGGGCCGCGGACTACGCCCGGCGCGTCCACGCGACCGGGACGGTGGCGGCCGACCCGGCGGACGTCGTCGCGCTGCTGACCGACCTCGACCGGGTGCACGAGTGGTTGACCCTGCACCGGTCCTGGCGTGGCGAGCGTCCGAGCCGGATGGAGCAGGGTGCGGAGTTCACCCAGCAGATCTCGCTGATGGACATCCCCGCGCAGGCGCGGTGGAGCGTGGCCCGGGTCGACGCGGCCGGGTTCGAGCTGCGCGGCACCGGGCCGATGGGCATCACGGTCGGGTTGTGGGCGGCCGTCGTGCCGACGCCCGCGGGCAGCGGCGTACGACTCGACGGGGCGTTGGACGGGCCGCCGGTCAAGGGGCCCGTGGGGCTCACGGCGGTGCGCAGCGTGGAGGTCGCGCTGGCCGAGTCGCTGGCGCGGGTGGCCGAGCTGCTCGGCGGCGCCGAGGGTGGCGCGAGGCTGCGGGTGGCCGACGAGCCGGTGCTGCACGAGCGGACGGGCGCGCTGCTGGAGCCCACGACGCCGGTGGTGATCGGCGTCGGGCAGGTCGTGCGGCGCACCCCCGACCTCGACGCACCCGTCGAGCCGGTGGCCTCGGCGGTGGAGGCGTTGCGCGCGGCCGAGCGCGACGCGGGCGTGGACGTGCTGGGTCGCGCCGACCTGGTGTACGCCGTGCCGAGCGCCTCGTGGACCTACCCCGACCAGGCGGGCCTGGTCGCCTCGCTCGTGGGCGCCGAGAAGTCGGGGACCGTGCAGACCTCGGCGTACGGCGGTGACGGCGGGCAGCTCGCGATGAACGACGCCGCCGACCGGATCGTGAGCGGCGACGCGCACGTGGTGCTGGTCAGCGGCGCGGAGGCCGGCGCGACGGTCGCGGCGCTGCAGGCGCAGGGCCGCGAGCCGGAGTGGACCCGGCAGCCCGACGACTCCGCGCCGGACCGGGTGATCGGCGTCGACCGGCCGGCCAACAACGAGGCGGAGACGAGCGTGGGTCTGGGGGCGCCGATCTACGTCTACGCGCTGATCGAGTCCGCGCTGCGGGGTGCCGCCGGCACCGACGAGGCCGAGCACCGGGCCGCGATCGCGGACCTGTGGGCGCGGCACAGCGCGGTCGCGGCGGAGAACCCGTACGCGTGGGACCCGACGGCCCGCACGGCCGAGGAGATCGCGACGGTGACGCCGGCCAACCGGGCCGTCTCGGACCCGTACACGAAGCTGATGTGCGCCAACCTGCAGGTCGACCTGGCGGCCGGCGTGGTGGTGACCAGCGTGGCCGCGGCGGCCGCACTCGGCGTACCGCAGGAGAAGTGGGTGTTCCTCCACGCAGGCGCCTCGGCGACCGACGAGTGGTTCGTCTCGGAGCGCGCCGACCTGGCCTCCTCCCCCGCCATCGCCGCGGCCGGCCGGGCGGCGCTGGAGCACGCCGGGGTGCGGGCCGACGAGCTGGGGCCGGTGGACCTCTACTCCTGCTTCCCGGCCGCGGTGCAGCTCGGCGCGCAGGCGCTGGGGCTGCCGTGGCAGGACCCGGCGCGGCCGCTGAGCGTCACGGGCGGGCTGACGTCGGCGGGTGGCCCGGGCAACGGGTACGGCCTGCACGCGATCGCGACGATGGTGCCGCAGCTGCGCGAGCGCCCCGACGAGGTGGGGCTGTCGAGCTCCCTGGGCTGGTACGCCACGAAGCACGCGCTCGGGGTCTACTCCGCCACGCCGCCGGCCCGGCCGTTCGCGCACCTGCGCCCGACGGTGGACCGGCCGGCGCCGCGGCCGGTGGTCACCGAGCTCGAGGGCCCGGCGGTCGTGGAGGCCGTGACGGTGGGCCACGACCGGGAGGGTCGCGTGGAGGGCGTGGTCGTCTCGGCCATCGCCGAGGACGGCAGCCGGGTCCTGCTGCGGTGCGAGTCCGAAGAGGACGTGGCGCTGCTGACCGGCACGGACGCCCTACGACGGGTGCTGCGCTCGGAGGACGGAAGGCTGGTGCTCGGCGACGAGCGGGTGCCGCTGCCGGAGCCAGCGGCGGCGCCGGTCCACACCACGCTCGACGGCCCGGTCGCGGTGATCACGCTGGACCGGCCGCGGGTGCGCAACGCGATCGACGCCCGCACCGCTCGGATGCTGGAGCGCGCGGTGGACGACGTGGAGGCCGACGACACGGTCCGGGCGATCGTGCTGACCGGCGCCGGCGGCACGTTCTGCGCCGGGATGGACCTGTCGGGTGCGCACCGGGGCGAGGTGCCGGTGACGGAGCGACGGGGCCCGTTGGGGCTGACCGAGCTGCCGCCGACCAAGCCGACGATCGCCGCGGTGGAGGGCTCGGCGCTGGCGGGCGGCTTCGAGCTGGCGCTGTGCGCGGACCTGGTGGTGGCGGGCGAGTCGGCGACGTTCGGCCTGCCGGAGGTCAAGCGCGGCCTGCTGGCCGCCGCCGGCGGGCTGCTGCGCACGGCGACGCGGCTGCCACGGGCGGTGGCGCTGGAGATCGCGCTGCTGGGCGAGCCGGTCCCGGCGCAGCGGCTGCACGAGCTGGGCCTGGTCAACCGGGTCGTCCCGGACGGCCGCGCGCTGGTGGTCGCGCTGGAGCTGGCGCGCCAGCTTGCCGACAACGCGCCGCTGTCGGTCCGGGTGGGCAAGGAGATCATCGACGCCGCCCCCACCTGGCCGGCCGAGGAGGCGTTCACCCGGCAGAGCGAGATGGCCAGCCCGGTGATCCTCAGCGACGACGCCCGCGAGGGCGTCGCCGCCTTCGCGGAGAAGCGGCCCCCGAGGTGGACCGGACGCTAGGACCGGTCCGCCCGGTGGCTTCGTAGCCAGACGGACCGAACGGACCCCGCGAGCACGCGTCGACGCCGAGGCGGGCCTGTGCGCGGCTGTTCGGTCCGTCTGGTTCCGTGACGTCCCCCTACAGGTGGTCCGGCACGATGAGCGCGTCCGGGTCCTGCCGCGGCGGCAGGTGCGAGAGCACCTCCTGCACCAGCCCGACCCGGTGGTCGAGGTAGGCGTCGCGGTCCTCGGCGGGCTGGGCGTCCCAGGACCCGTCACCCTGCGAGCGGTCCCACTCGGCGGCCAGCAGCGGGCCGGCGACCGAGGCGACCGTCTCGTCGTCGTACTCCGCGCGCGTGCCCGGCTCCACCGTGATGTCCGGCAGGCCGACCAGGACCGGCAGCACCTGGTCGCCGATGAGGGTCAGCGTCTGGAAGCGCGTGAACCTGTCCAGCTCCTCCCACGCGGCCTTCGCCTCGTCGGGGTCCTCGGCCAGCCCGGCGCGCACGGCACCCTGCAGCGCGGTCGTCATCTCGTGCTCGGTGAACCTCACTCCCCCATCCTCCCCGGCGCCATGCCCACGCCCAGCACCGCCTCGGTGCTGAAGCACAGCTCGTCGTCGACGACCAGGGCCCCCACCTCCTGCTCGTACGCCGCTCGCAACCGCTCGCGCACCTCGACCGGCTGCGCGGCGATCGTCGCGCCGATGCCACCGATGCCGGCAGCCGCGCCGTCCCACAGCTCGTCGACCGGGCCGCGGTGGGTCCAGGTGATCGGGTGCGCGTCGGCGTCGAGACCGGCGCCGGCCAGGAGGCCCTGCAGACCCTGCACGGTCCGCGGGAAGTCGAGGTGCTCGGGCAGCCGCACGCCGGGCGCCGGAGCGACACCCACGGCGTCGAGCACCCGCTGCCACATCTGCGACTGCGCGGTGGCGCCCGACGGCCAGATGGTCGCGACCACGCGGCCGCCGGGCGCCGTGACCCGGGCCATCTCGGCCACCCCCGCGCGCGGGTCGTCGAGGTGGTTGACCACGAAGGCGGCGACCACGAGGTCGAAGGCGCCGTCCTCGAACGGCAGGTCCGGCAGGCCCACGGTGAGCCCGGCCATGTCCGGGTCCGGGTCGACCGCGACCACGTGCGCACCGGCGCCACGCAGCGCTCGCGCCAGCCGACCGTCACCCGCCCCGACGTCGAGCACACGCCGGCCGGTCAGCGGCCGCAGCGCCGACAGCAGCGCCGGGTGCGCCCCCGCGCACAGCCGCGCGCACGTCGCGGCGTACGCCGCCGCCTGGCCCTGCCCACCCCACCCGCGAGACATGGCTCCACCCTGTCAGGCAGCACCACACGAGCCGGGACTACCCGATCAGGCGAGAGGACTGTCGGTGGCATCGGACAGGATGAGCGGGTGAGCAGTGGTGCCGAGGTGCTGGAGGAGTTCAGCGAGCCGACGCGGACGTGGTTCCGCGCGGCCTTCGCCGAGCCCACCCCTGCCCAGGTCGGTGCCTGGGAGGCGATCGGCGCCGGCAGGCACGCGCTGGTCGTGGCCCCCACGGGCAGCGGCAAGACGCTCAGCGCGTTCCTCTGGTCGCTCGACAAGGTGCTCACCGACACCCCGCCCGAGGACCCGCAGGAGCGCTGCCGGGTCCTCTACGTCAGCCCGCTCAAGGCGCTGGCCGTCGACGTCGAGCGCAACCTGCGCGCCCCGCTGACCGGCATCCGCCACACCGCCGAGCGGCTGGAGACGAGCGTCAACGACGTCCAGGTCGGTGTCCGCTCCGGTGACACGAGCGCCGCCGACCGGCGCCGGCTCTCCACCAAGCCGCCCGACATCCTCATCACCACCCCCGAGTCGCTGTTCCTCATGCTGACCAGCCAGGCGCGCGAGTCGCTGCGCGGCGTGCGCACGGTGATCATCGACGAGGTGCACGCCGTCGCCGGCACCAAGCGCGGCGCCCACCTCGCGCTGAGCCTCGAGCGCCTCGACGCGATGCTCGACTCCCCCGCCCAACGCATCGGTCTCTCCGCCACCGTGCGCCCGCTGGAGGAGGTCGCCCGCTTCCTCGGCGGCAGCGCCCCGGTCGAGATCGTCGCCCCGCCCTCGAGCAAGGAGTGGGAGCTCTCCGTCGTCGTCCCCGTCGAGGACATGACCAACCCCGGCGGTGTCCAGGACCTCGACGACCCCGACGGCAGCGGTGACTCCGAGAGCGGCGGTCGCGACAACAGCCTCTGGCCGCACGTCGAGGAGCGGGTCGCCGACCTCATCGAGGGCCACCGCTCCACCATCGTCTTCGCCAACTCCCGCCGCCTCTCCGAGCGGCTCACCGCCCGCCTCAACGAGATCGCCGCCGAGCGTGCCGGCGTCGAGCCCGAGCCCGGCGACGTCGTCGCCCGGCGTCCCGGCGAGGTCCCGGCCGAGGTGATGGCGCAGTCCGGGCGCAGCGAGGGCGCCGCCCCGGTGCTCGCCCGCGCCCACCACGGCTCGGTCTCCAAGCAGCAGCGCGCCCTCATCGAGGACGACCTCAAGCGCGGTCGCCTGCCCGCCGTGGTCGCCACCAGCAGCCTCGAGCTCGGCATCGACATGGGCGCGGTCGACCTCGTCGTCCAGATCGAGTCCCCGCCCAGCGTCGCCAGCGCCCTGCAGCGCGTCGGTCGCGCCGGCCACCAGGTCGGCGAGGTCTCCCGCGGCGTGCTCTTCCCCAAGCACCGCGGCGACCTCGCCCAGACCGCCGTCGCCGTCGAGCGGATGCGCACCGGTGCGATCGAGTCGATGCGGGTGCCGACCAACCCCCTCGACGTCCTGGCGCAGCAGCTCGTCGCCGCCACCGCCATGGAGGCGTGGGACGTCGACGCCCTCTACGACCTGGTCCGCCGCGCCGCGCCGTTCACCGGCCTGCCGCGCTCGGCGTACGACGCCGTGCTGGACCTCCTCACCGGTCGCTACCCCTCCGACGAGTTCGCCGAGCTGCGCCCGCGGCTGGTGTGGGACCGCGTCACCGGCCAGCTCACCGCCCGTCCGGGGGCGCAACGGCTCGCGGTCACCAGCGGCGGCACCATCCCGGACCGCGGCCTGTTCGGCGTGTTCCTCGTCGGCGGCGACACCGGGAAGGGCAGCGCCCGGGTCGGCGAGCTCGACGAGGAGATGGTCTACGAGTCCCGCGTCGGTGACGTCTTCGCGCTCGGCGCGACCTCGTGGCGCATCGAGGACATCACCCACGACCGCGTCCTGGTCACCCCTGCCCCCGGCATCCCCGGGCGGCTGCCGTTCTGGAAGGGCGACGGCCTCGGCCGCCCCGCCGAGCTCGGTCAGGCCGTCGGCGCCCTGGTGCGCGAGCTCGGCTCGGTCCCGCGCAAGCAGGCCGAGACCCGGGTGCGCGAGCAGGGCCTGGACGAGTGGGCCTCTACCAACCTCGTCGACTACCTCCACGAGCAGATGGAGGCCACCTCGGTGCTGCCGAGCGACCAGACGCTGGTGGTCGAGCGGTTCCGCGACGAGCTCGGCGACTGGCGGCTGGTGCTGCACTCGCCGTACGGCACCCAGGTCCACGCCCCCTGGGCGCTGGCCATCAACGCCCGGTTGCGGGAGCGCTTCGGCGTCGACGGGCAGGCCGTGGCCAGCGACGACGGCATCGTCATCCGGGTCCCCGACACCGACGCCGAGCCGCCCGGCGCCGACGTGGTGGCCTTCGAGCCCGACGAGATCGAGGAGATCGTCACCGCCGAGGTCGGCGGCTCCGCGCTCTTCGCCTCCCGCTTCCGCGAGTGCGCCGCCCGCGCCCTGCTCCTGCCGCGCCGCGACCCCGGCCGCCGCTCCCCGCTGTGGCAGCAGCGCCAGCGCTCGGCGGCGCTGCTGGAGGTCGCCTCGAAGTACCCCTCCTTCCCCATCGTCCTCGAGGCTGTCCGCGAGTGCCTGCAGGACGTCTACGACCTGCCCAGTCTGGTCTCCCTCATGCGGCGGGTGGAGCGCCGCGAGGTCTCCGTCGTCGACGTCCCCACCCACGCGCCGTCGCCGTTCGCGCGCTCGCTGCTCTTCGGGTACGTCGCCCAGTTCGTCTACGAGGGCGACTCCCCCATCGCCGAGCGCCGGGCCGCGGCCCTCTCCCTCGACCAGGGCCTGCTCGCCGAGCTGCTCGGTCGCGCCGAGCTGCGCGAGCTGCTCGACCCTGCGGTGCTCGAGGAGGTCGAGGCCGAGCTGCAGCGCACCGCCGAGGACCGTCGGGTCCGCGACGCCGAGGGGGTCGCCGACCTGCTGCGGCTGCTCGGGCCGCTCACGACCGAGGAGCTGGTCGCCCGCGCGGTGCCCGACGCCGACGTCAAGCAGTGGGCGCTCGACCTGGCCACCGCCCGCCGGGCCGTCGAGGTCCGCGTCGGTGGCGAGGAGCGCTGGGCCGCCATCGAGGACGTCGGCCGGTTGCGCGACGGCCTCGGCGTCCCCGTCCCGCCCGGCACCCCCGACGTCTTCGCCGACCCCGTCGAGGACCCGCTCGCCGACCTCGTCGCGCGTCACGCGCGCAGCCACGGCCCGTTCACCGCCGAGGAGGTGGCGACGCGGCTCGGGCTCGGGGTCTCCGTCGTCCGGCTGACCCTGCAGCGCCTGGCCGCCCAGGGGCGGGTGCTCGACGGTGAGTTCCGACCCTCAGGTGCCGGCACCGAGTGGTGCGACGCCGAGGTGCTGCGCAAGCTGCGCCGCCGCTCGCTGGCCCGGTTGCGCAAGGAGGTCGAGCCGGTCGAGCCCGAGGCGCTGGGCCGCTTCGGCACCGCCTGGCAGCACGTCTCCGGCAAGCGCGGGCTGCGCGGCATCGACGGCCTGGTCGCCGCGGTCGACCAGCTCGCCGGCTGTGCCGTCCCCGCCAGCGCCCTGGAGCCGCTGGTGCTGGCCTCCCGGGTCCGCGACTACGAGCCCGCGATGCTCGACGAGCTCACCGCCTCCGGCGAGGTGCTGTGGGTCGGCCACGGTGCGCTGGGCAGCAACGACGGCTGGGTCAGCCTGCATCTGGCCGACCAGGCGCCGCTCACGCTGCCCGAGCCGGTGCCCTTCGACCACAGCGAGGCCGCCGAGGCGGTGCTCGCCGCACTGGCCGGCGGAGGCGCGTGGTTCTTCCGCCAGCTGGCCCAGCAGGTCGAGGCCGCCGGGGTCAGCGCCACCGACGAGGTGCTCACCAGGACCCTGTGGCAGCTGGTGTGGTCGGGTCGCGTCGCCGGCGACACCCTCACCCCGCTGCGGGCCACCGGCGCCCGCCCCGGCCCGCCCGAGACCGCCGGGCGGTGGGCGCTGCTGCCCGAGCTCGACACCGACCCCACCCGGCGCGCCCACGCCGCCGCCGAGCACCTCCTCGACCGGCACGGCGTGGTCACCCGCGGCGCCGTCGCCAGCGAGCGCATCCCCGGCGGCTTCGCGGCGGTCTACAAGGTGCTCGCCGCCTTCGAGGACTCCGGCCGCTGCCGCCGCGGCTACTTCGTCTCCGGCCTCGGCGCCGCCCAGTTCGGCACCGTCGGTGCCATCGACCGGCTGCGCACGTTCTCCGAGCCCGCCACCGGTCCCGACGCCGCCTCCACGGGCGGCAGCGATGCCGAGGTCGTCTCGGTCGCCCTGGCCGCGACCGACCCCGCCAACCCGTACGGCGCGGCCCTCCCCTGGCCCGAGCGCTCCAGCGGCGAGGACGGCTCGGTCGGCGGCGCCGGTCACCGCCCCGGCCGCAAGGCCGGCGCCCTCGTCGTGATCGTCGACGGCCGCCTGGTCCTCTACGTCGAGCGCGGCGGCAAGACCCTGCTTACCTTCAGCGACGACCCCGAGCTGCTCGGCCTGGCCGCCCGGTCCCTCGCCGACGCAGCCGGCCGCGGTGCCCTGGGCCGGATGACGGTCGAGAAGGCCGACGGCGAGCCGTTGCTCGGCTCCGGCACCACCCCGCTGCGCACCGCGCTGACCGAGGCCGGCTTCGTCTCCACCCCGCGCGGGCTGCGACTGCACTCCGGCCCCGGGCGACGCTGATGCCCGAGGGCGACACCGTCTTCCGGGCCGCCCGGCTGCTCGATCGCGAGCTGTCGGGCCGCCGCCTGACCCGCACCGACCTCCGCGTCCCCCAGCACGCCACCACCGACCTGTCCGGCGGGCTGGTGCTCATGACGCTGCCCCGCGGCAAGCACATCCTGACCCGCATCGAGCATGACGGACAGGCCTGGACGCTCCACACCCACCTGAAGATGGAGGGTGCCTGGCGGGTCCTGGACCACGGCCGGCGCTGGCCGCGGCCCGCCCACCAGGCCCGCGTGGTGCTCGAGACCGAGGCGAAGGTCGCGGTCGGCTTCAGCCTGGGCGTCGTCGAGCTGCTGCCCACCGACGCCGAGCTCGGGGTCGTGGGCCACCTCGGCCCCGACCTGCTCGGCCCGGACTGGGACGAGCCCGAGGCGCTGCGCCGGTTGCTGACCGAACCCGACCGCGAGGTCGGCGACGCGCTGCGCGACCAGACCAACCTCGCCGGCCTCGGCAACATGTACGTCGCCGAGCTCTGCTTCGTCTCCGGTGTGCACCCCCGGCGACCCGTCGGCGAGCTGACCGGCCTACCCCGGATGCTGCGGCGCGGCAAGCAGATGCTCGAGCTCAACAAGGAGCGGGCCGTGCAGTCCACGACCGGTGACCTGCGCGAGCGCGAGCGGATGTGGGTCTACCGCCGCGACCGCTCTCCGTGCCGCCGCTGCGGGACCCCGATCGCCGTGGACATGCAGGGCCCCGCCGGCCGGGAGCGGGCGATCTACTGGTGCCCGCGCTGCCAGCCCGAGGCCCCCGCCTGACGACCGGCGGCACGACCGGCCCCACGACCGGCCCCGGGCTCACGGCCGGGTGAGCCAGGCGATCCCCTCGATCTGCACGTCCTTCTTGCTCAGCGTGCGGATCTCCAGCTTGCCGCTGCGTCGCTTGTCGAGGTCGAGCAGCAGCACCACGTGGTCCTCGGTCTCGTCGGTCTTCAGCGAGTAGCGGCCGAGGTCCCGACGCCCGAGGTCGACGGTGATCGAGCCCGCCCTGCGGCCCGTCGACACGACCAGCGCGAGCACGTCGGCCTTCTTGACCTTGCGCTTGGTGGTCAGCAGCGCCCCGCGGGGGTCGCTGCGCCAGAACGAGCCGCCGAGGGCGGAGTCGGACCTCACGCGCTTCCAGCCGGTCAGGTTCTTCAGCTTGCCGGGGCCGTAGGGCACCGCGACGACCGCACGCACCGGGGTGGTGTCGACGTTCCCGGCCTCGTCCACGGCGACGGCCTCGAGGACGCGGGTGCCGCTCTTGGCGCGCGCGAGGTCGATGGTGCCGTCCGCGCACGGCAGGGCCCTGCCGTCCAGGGTGCAGCGGAACGTCGAGCCGGCCTCCGAGGACAGCAGCGAGGCGGTCAGCCGCTTGCTGGGGAGCACCTGGGCGGGCGCGGTGACGAAGGAGGTCTCCGGAGCCACGTCGTCCACGACGGTCACCACCAGATCGAGCGCGGCGTCGTCGGCCGGGTCGTCGGCGGCGTGCGTGCCGGTGACGACCGTGCCGACGGTGATCGTGCGCGGCTCCCCGGTCGGGGTGATCGTGCACGAGGCGGTGGCGGCCTCCGGGGTGCCGGCGGTGGTGGCCGTGCAGAGCTCGCCGCCGTCGCGGTCGACCAGCGTCACCGCGGCCGCGCGTGGGTCACCGGCGGAGCCGTCGTCGGGCTCGGTGAGCGCGACGCTCAGCGTCACCGGCTCGTCGAGCTGCGCGACGCTCGGGCCGGTCCAGCGCACGTCGAGGTCCTCCGGCGTGACGGTCACCGGGAAGGACTCCTCCACCAGCAGGTCCTCGGGGCCCGTCACGGTGACCGTCGCCTCCGCGGTGCCCGGCGCGTCGGTCAGGCCGCCGAGCAGGTCGAAGACGCCGGTGTCCCCGCGGCGCACGGCGCTCACCCCGCTGATGCCGGTCACCGCGACCTCGAGCGCGTCGAGGGTCTCGGCGTCGGCGCCGGTCACCTCGACGGTCAGCGGCTCGCCCTCGCCGTCGAGCAACGGGTCGGAGTGCTGCACCGCAGCGGAGGCGGGCACGGTGAGGCGCACGGGGGACTCGATGGTGAAGTCGGCGCGGTTCACGTCGTAGAAGTAGTTGTCGACCGCCTCGATGCGCAGCCGGGCCTGCTCGGTGCCGGTGCGCGGCCAGGTGACCTGCTCGCTGCCGTCGTTGGCGGTGGTCGCGAGCACGGTCGGGAAGGTCGCGCCGCCGTCGGTGGAGAGCAGGATCCGCACCGTCGGGGCGTACGCCGCAGCGCTGGTGCCCGCGACGTCCCAGGTCACGGTGCCCGTGGTGCTGGGCACCGTCCTGCTGCTGCTCGCCGGGGCACTGCCCGGCGGCGCGGACACCTGGGTGGCGCGCGGGCTCTCGCTGCGACCGATGCAGGTCGTGGGTGACTGGTCCTACTCGATCTACCTGTGGCACTTCCCGGTGATCAGCCGGTCAGCTCGAAGGGGGTGCGCAGCGGGATCGTGCGGTCGACCGGGGCGGTGACCGTGGGCGCGTGGTTGGTGGTCTCCTCGACGAGGAAGCCCTGGTTGGTGCCCGGGCCGCCCTGCACCTGCACGCCGGTGGTCGCGGTGAAGCCGGGCGCGTCGCCGGTGACGGTGACCCGCTCGACGTCGACGCCGCGGCCCGCGGAGAGGTTGAACTTCAGCGTGAAGCCGTCCGCGCTCACCGGCGGCAGCGCGGCGTCGTACCCCACGACCGTGGGGCGGAAGCCGGTCAGCTGGTGGACGGTGCTGGAGATGTTGAGGGAGTTGTACTCCAGGAAGGACGTGCCGATCGTGATCGGCTCCGCACCCGGGTAGTGGAAGGTCAGCTCGTCGACCTGGTCGAAGCCGGTCATCGAGATCGTCTGGGACTCGTCGTAGACGCTCGGTGAGTCGGTGACGTGCGCGGTGACCTCGTCGATGGTGCGCTGGGAGAAGGCCGGGTCGGTGTGCGGCTGGAGGTCGTCGGTGTCGCAGATGCCGGCGTAGGCCAACACCGAGGAGCCCGAGCCGGGCTCGACGGAGGTCCCGCCGTTGCGGTTGCCGCCCGAGCAGGCGCCCTGGGTGCCGTTGAAGGTGTGGTTGCCGGCGAACTGGTGGCCCAGCTCGTGGGCGACGTAGTCGATGGCCATGAAGTCGCCGGTCGGGAACGGCAGCCCCGTGCAGCCGCCGGCCTTGTCGGCCCCGCCGACCGCGCCGAGGTAGGCGACGCCGCCTCCGTTGATGCCCAGCATCAGGTGACCGACGTCGTAGCGGTCGGCGCCGATGATCTGCCCGGCGACGAACTGCATCCGGTCGAGCAGCGGGCCGGTGCACCCGCCGGTCTCCGGGTCGAGGTCGGCCGCGTCGAAGCAGGCGCTCGCGCCGCACGGGCCGTCGGCGCCGGTCGCCTTGGCCGCGGTGTCGAGGTTGAGCGCCTCGCTGCCGTCGACCAGCACCATGTGGATGGCCAGGTCGTCGTTGTAGATCTGGTTGACCCGGTTCATCAGCACCGCCTTCTCGGCGAGCACGATCTCGGGGTCGGCGGGCCGGCCGTCGGTGACGAAGTAGCGGGGCCGACTCGATCAGGCCCTCGGCGACCCGCTCGAGGTCGTCGTGGTCGCCCAGCGCTGCCCGGTCGTAGACCACGTGCGTGGTCGCGCCGCGCTCGGCCAGCGCCGGGTCGACCGACCAGGCACCGCCCGGCCCGCGCACCGAGGCGTGGAAGCCGACCGGCGTGACGCTGAGGCGGACCGTGGAGGACGGGTCACCGAGCACGTGGCCGGCGTAGGTGCGGATCTCGGGGTGCGCGGCCTGGAGCCCGGCCTGCAGCACGGGGTCCTCGACGACCTCGACCGTGCGCGGGGCGCCGTCCGGCCCGGGCACCTCGACCCGGACCGCGCGGGCACCGGGTGAGGAGACGGACAGTCGGTCGGCCATGGCCGCGACGTCGACCTCGAAGGCCCGGTAGCGCACCGGCCGCACCCGCACCGGCGCACCGTCGACGCGGTCGGCGGACGGCAGCGCGAAGCCCCGTAGAGCGGTGAACGCCCCGATGCGCCGCCCGGTCTCACGCCCCTCGTCGTCGGCCGACGCTGACAGTGCCGTGGTGGGCAGCCCCACGCCCAGGCACAGGGCGATGAGCAGGAGCAGGGGCAGCAGGCGCGGACGCGTGGGGGGCACGGTGACGCAACGACGCGTGCGGGCACGCGGTTACGTCACGAACAGGCCACGAAGCGACCGCGGGACGGAGGGTCCCAGGCGGAGCGGCCGGGCGGACGGCGGTCAGGCGGCGGAGGCGACCGAGGCGGCCACGCGGGCGTCGACCGGCAGCACCGGGATCGGCGTGGGGGCCATCGCGGCCTCCTCGAGCGCCACGGCGTCGGACACCGAGCGCAGCACGGAGGACAGCGGCACGTCGAGCGCGCCGCACAGCGAGGCGAGCAGCTCGGAGGATGCCTCCTTCTGCCCCCGCTCGATCTCGGAGATGTAACCGAGGCTGACACGCGCCTCGGCGGAGACCTCGCGCAGCGTCATGCCCCGGTCCACGCGGTGGGCGCGGAGCACCTCACCCAGGAGACGTCGGAACAGCACCATGGCTCAACGCTACCGGACGCCCACACCTTCCCGGGTGGCCATCCCCCGCTCGAGGACCGCCCGGGAGCAGTCTTTGCACGTTCCTCCCGCCTCCATCGGCGCCGACGGGCGCCGACGGGCGGTGCAGCGGCGCTCAGGAGCCCGGCGTGTTCGCTGAGAGCAGAACCTCGCCCAGCATGTCGAGCGCCGCGACGACCGTCCCCGCACGCACGTCCTGCCGATCACCGTCCAGCGCGAGCCGTCGATACGTCTCGACGCCAGGGCCGACCAGGCCCACGAAGACGGTGCCCGCGGGCTTGCCCTCCTGCAGGTCCGGCCCCGCGACCCCGGTCGTGGCCAGGGCCCAGTCCGCACCCGTGCCGCTCGCTGCGCCGCGGGCCATGGCCACCGCGCACCCCGCCGACACCACGCCCTCGGAGGCGATCACCTCTGCCGGGACGTCGAGGAGCCGCTGCTTGAGCTCGGTCGCGTAGGTCACCAGCCCACCGACGTACGCCGCCGAGGAGCCGGGCACGGACGTGACCGCCCCCGAGAGCAGCCCGCCGGTCAGCGACTCGGCGGTCGCGAGGGTCTGCCCGCGATCGCGCAGGAGTCGCACCACCCGAGCCGCCGCCGTGCTGTCTTCGACCATGGGGGTGAGACTGGCACACGTACGTTCGAGGGCATGGCGCTGCGCATCGAGGACTACGCCCTCATCGGGGACCGCCGCGGCGCCGGACTGGTCGGCACCAACGGGTCGATCGACTGGTTGTGCCTGCCGCGCTTCGACTCCCCCGCCTGCCTGGCCGCCCTGCTCGGCACCGAGGAGCACGGCCACTGGCAGTTCGAGCCGATCGGCGACTACACCGTCGAGAGGCGCTACGTCGGCGACTCGGCGGTCCTGGAGACCACCTTCCGCACCGACGAGGGCGAGGCCACGCTCACCGACCTGATGCCGCACACCGCCGGGCGCGCCGACGTGGTGCGGGTCCTGTGGGGGGTCACCGGGCGGGTCCGCTTCAAGCACACCTGGCGGGTGCGGATGGACTACGGCCAGATCCGGCCGTGGGTGCGTCGCCGGAAGGTCGGCGACGAGCCCGTCATCACCGCGGTCGCCGGCCCCGACACCCTGGTGCTGCGCGGTCCCCACCTCCCGGTCGCCGTGGACCACACGCACGAGGGCGAGGTCGAGGTCGTCGAGGGCCACGAGCTGCGCTTCTCGATGATCTGGGTCCCCTCCCACCGACCGCTACAGGACCTCGCCACGCACGAGGACGTGGTCAACAAGACCGTCGAGGCCGACGAGGGCTGGGTCGACGCGTGCCGTGACGACCTGCCGCACCTCGACGTGGTCAAGCGCTCCCTGCTCACCCTGCGCCTGATGACGCACGAGGAGACCGGCGGCATCGTCGCGGCGCCGACGACCTCGCTGCCCGAGAGCTTCGGCGGCTCCCGCAACTGGGACTATCGCTACTGCTGGCTCCGCGACGCCGCGCTCACCCTCGGCGCCCTGCTCGAGGCCGGCTTCACCGACGAGGCGATGCTGTGGCGCGACTGGCTGCTGCGGGCCGTCGCGGGCGACCCCGAGGACCTGCAGATCATGTACGGCGTCGACGGCGCCCGCCGCCTGCCCGAGATCGAGCTCGACCACCTCCCCGGCTACGAGGGCTCGCTGCCGGTGCGCGTCGGCAACGGCGCGGTGAGCCAGCTGCAGCACGACGTGCTCGGCGAGGTCATGGACGCCCTGTCCGAGACCCGGGAGCACGACGTCGACCCCGACGGTTTCGCCTGGGCCCTGCAGAGGGCGCTCGTCGGCGACCTGCTCGAGCACTGGGACCAGCCGGACAACGGCATCTGGGAGATCCGCGGAGAGCCGCAGCAGTTCACGCACTCGAAGGCGATGGTCTGGGTCGCCCTGGACCGGGCGGTCCGCGGGGTCGAGGAGCACGGGCTCGAGGGCGACGTGGAGCGGTGGCGCGAAGTCCGGGACCAGGTGCGTGCAGAGGTGCTCGAGCGGGGCTACGACGAGGAGCGTGGGACCTTCGTCCAGCACTACGGCGGCACCGAGGTCGACGCCTCGCTGCTGCAGCTGGTCGCCTTCGGGTTCATCGAGGGCGACGACCCGCGGATGCTGGGCACCATCCGCGCGATCGAGGAGGACCTCACCCGCGACGGGCTCGTCCTGCGCTACCGCACCTCCTCCGGCGTCGACGGCATCGAGTGCGACGAGCACCCGTTCCTGGCCTGCTCGTTCTGGCTCGTCTCGGCCTACGCCGCCGCCGGCCGTCTCGACGACGCGCACGCGCTCTTCGACCGGCTCGTGGGCCTGGTCAACGACGTCGGCCTGCTAGCCGAGGAGTACGACCCCGGAGAGGGCCGGATGGCCGGCAACTTCCCCCAGGCGCTCAGCCATCTCGCGCTGGTCCGCGCCGCCTTCCACCTCGCCGACGCCGCCGGTTGACCCACCGCTGGCTGACCCAACGCACCGCCGGTCGAGGAGGCGCGCAAGCGCCGTCTCGAGAC
>LUMU01000135.1_pt1 | contig 20196 bp, 35 predicted proteins | sample 729751 | NCBI WGS metagenome assembly LUMU01 (sample SAMN03860300, study PRJNA289734) | marine metagenome | biome: seawater column; feature: ocean; material: water; isolation source: Red Sea water column Station 192 - depth 100m | place: Saudi Arabia: Red Sea | collected 2011-10-15 | depth 100 m
CACGCAAGATAGCGATGCTATAAATACTCACGGAAACTTACCTAAATTATTAGCTAACACTCCACAGCATAAAAAAGTTGTAGAGGGATTGCAAAATGGTTATAAGTTAGAAGATGTGAAAAAAAAATACACGCTAACTCCAGAAATGGAAAATGAGTTAAATAAAGTAACAAATATAAAAGTAAAATTATGAGTTTATTAATTAATGCTAGTATAGCTGTGGACAAATTACCAAAAGAAAAATTTGTTAAAGCTAAAAATGGTAGAGTTTATTATAACTTTACAATATCTGTAAACGATCAATCTAGATTTGGAAACAACGTCTGGATTTATGATTCTCAATCTAAAGAAGAAAGAGAAGCTAAAAAGTCTAAACATACTCTAGGTAATGGAGCTGTTGTTTGGACAGATGGAAATGTTATCTTAGCTGAAAAAGAAAAGAAGAACACAGACCATATAGTTGCAGGTACAGAGGATGCCTACAAAAAAGAGGATTTACCATTCTAAGATAAGGGCGATTGCTAACGAATTAGGGGGTAAAGGTATAAGTATCTTTCCCCCTTTTTTTATATATTTAATCTATGAGAAGTGATCTTGCAAACTTAATGCAAAAACTAGAAAAGGAATGTTACATAGACACTTCTGAAGAACTATCTTATCCTCCAGTTGCTTTATCACTTGGAGAAAAATTATTACAATCAAAATTAGGAGACCAGTTAGTTCCTATACCTATTGGAACGTATGGTAACTTTTCATTTATTCAAGCTCCTCCTAAGACAAAGAAAACTTTTTTTATATCTTTGTTAAGTTCTGTATATTTATCAGGACAAAATAATTTTGGAGGGAATATAAAAGGACATAGAAACGGTAGATGCCTTTTACATATAGACACGGAACAGGGAAAATTTCACGCTTTAAGAACTTTTCGTAGGGCGTTAGAATTAAATAAAGGTTCTATACAAAAAGGATGTTATCATACTTTTGCTCTTAGAACTTTAAATCCAAAGACCAGAATAGAATTTATAGAATATTGTTTAAAGACTAAAGATAATATAGGTCTTTTAATAATTGATGGAATTGCTGACTTGGTAAACGATGTAAATAATATAGAAGAAACAAACGAAGTTGTCCAGCAGTTAATGAGCTGGTCAAGTAATTTTAATATTCATATTATTACCGTTATACATAGCAATTTTAATTCAGACAAACCAACAGGACATCTAGGCTCATTCCTAGAAAAAAAATGTGAGACACAAATTCAGCTTGAACAAAACACGGCAAACAAAGAATGGATAACTGTTAAATGCAAAAGAAGCAGAGGTTATGCTTTTGAAACATTTAGTTTTGAGATAAATACAACAGGACTACCAGAGGTTATAGGACAAGAGTTCCTTTATGATCCGTTAAAAGGTAGTTATGGAAGTACAAAAAACAATGGAGAAGTTATTTGAAAAGAATAACGATTGGATAGATATATGTAAGTCTTTTGGATTAGACGAACCAACAGCACAGGATTTGGTTCAAGAAATGTATATTAAAATACAACTAAAACTAGAAGATGGATTAGATATATCTTACGGAGAAGATGACGTTAATACTTTTTATGTATTTAAAACTTTAAGAACTTTATTTCTTGATCTAAAAAGAAAAGGAAAAAACATTATAAGAGTAGGAACAGAATCTTTAAAGGCAAAAGAAGGATTTTTCTGGTAAATATAAAATGGTTCAAGAAGAACTAAAAAAAATGTATTGGTATGACCGTAAGGTATTTGATATCATAAATTCAGGAGAATCTATTGCAGAATTATCTAGGAAATCTGGAATACAATATTATTCTCTATACAATACGTATAGAAAAGTTAAAAAAAGATTAAAAGATTTATTATGAGATTAGGAGATTTAATTGAAAAAATTACTACTTATACAGGAATAAAATGGATAGTTAAAAAGATATGGGGAGACGATTGTGGATGTGATGAACGAAAAGACAAACTAAATAAGATTAAGATTAAACGATGGTAAAATTTAAAAAACAACACTATGAAAGATGGACAAAATTTAGAATGGGAGACAAGCACAGTATCAGCGAATCCGAACTTAAACTGGTATCAAAGCTCCACGCTGAATACTACAAACATAAATATATTGTACCTTGCTCCTGCTCCCCTAAAAGAATAAATAGTTGGATTGCTGATTTAAATAAAATTTGGGAAAATGGGATTGACTAATATACACAAATGGGAAAAGGCTGTAATAATGATTCTCAATATAGATGGATGGGAATTAGAATGGACAGGAGAAAACTTTGAACATTATGACGCTAAAGGTAAAACTCCTAAAGGATTAGACTGTGTTATAGAAATGAAATTTAGAACAAAATATTATGAAGAAAAAATGTTAGAAAAATATAAGTTTGATGAATTGATGAAACTTCCAAAAGATATTGTAAAACTATATTTTATAAACGATCCTAAAGGCAATTATTTATATTGGTTAAACAATCTAGAAATGCCAGAACCTACTAAGTTATATTGTCCAGATACTACTATGTGGACTAAAACACGACTAGACAAAGAAGTCTATCTCTTAAAGGAAAATCAAGCCAGTAGAATAAATCTTAACTCTACTTATTAAATATTTGTTAATAATTTTGTATATTGCAAATAAAAGATTATGGTTATAAGTAATGAAATATTTGAAACATACAGATTACAAGAAAAAGCAAAAGCTATAAACAACGCAATAAAACTTTTAATAAAACATAATTATACGATATTAGATTTAGAAGGAAATATTTTAAAAAATGAGATTGTTAATAGACGCTGATAGTTTAGTCTTTGCAAGTTGTTACAGGACTAAAAAAGAAGGGGAGGTATTAGAAGATATTTACCATAGAAATATTGAAGATGCTATTGATAAATTTGATGAACAGTATATGAAGATAGTAAATGACTTAGACGAAATATATAATGTTACCGAAGTAATAACTTTTAATGGTAGCAAAGGAAACTTTAGAAAAAAAATAACTCCTACTTACAAAGCAAATAGAAAAGGTCAAGAGCTACCTCCATTATTATTTGATATGCACCAATACGTAAAAGATAATTATAATAGTGTTTATTCTTACGGAATAGAAACAGACGATTTAGTTGCTTCTTATTGGTTTCACTTAAAACAAGAACACGGAAGGGAAGGCGTTATGATAGTTTCACTAGATAAAGACTACCGACAATTTTCAGCTCTTATATATAACTATCATTATAATCACAGAGAGGTTTTAGATATAACTCCAGAACAAGCCTTATATAATTTTTATGAGCAAATGATTGTAGGCGATTCTGCTGATAATGTAAACTACTTTAAAAGAAAAGGTAAAAAGTTTGCTAAAGAATATTTTAAAGATTGTAAAACTAAATACCAATACACGAAAAGAATGTATGAATTATTTAGACAAGAATACAAAGGTAAGGCACGACAGAAATATGTAGAATGTTATAATTTACTTAAATTAAGAACAAATGAATTTAAAACCTATTGAAATAGCAGATAAGATTAAAGAATTATCTGGGATAAATATATTTGAAAATACAAGGAAAAGACCAGTTGTAGAAATGAGGTCTTTGCTTTGTTATTTGCTTAGAGAAAAACTAGGAATGAGATGGACTAATATTGCGTTGTTTTTTAGATCACAGGGAAAGCCTATAAACCACGCTACGGTAATACATAGTAAGAGGTTATATAAACTTTATAAAAAAACCAATAAACAATTAGAAGAAATAGAAAAGATATTTTCTTTTAGAAGTGATTTATCTGTTGATGAAATAGATAGGGTTCATTATTTAGAAAACAAATGTAGAAACCTACAACAAAGATTAGATAGTCCTTTAGTAAAATTAGTGTTAGATATTCCAGCACAAAAACACGACAGAGCAAAACACGACATAGAAAGAATCATAAAAAGCTGGGAATGGAAAGACAGAGTATTAGTAGAGATGCCTAAAGGCAAATTAAGCACAGCAGAAAAAACCTTATTACTAGACGGACATAATGGATAAAGATACTTTATTAGTTTTACTTAGGTTAATTCTAAAAGACTTCAAAAGAAGATGTGAACAAACCTACGATGAACACGAAGCTGATAAATGGTCAGAAAACCATAAACAGATAAATAAGATAATAAGACAAATAAAACAAGGTGGAATAAAATAATGGAAAAGAACAAAGACAAAAGAAAACAAATACCTATATATACAGGGGTAATAAAATACTTTCCAGATGCAATAGCAGAAATAGCTAAAGTATCTTACGCTGGAAATCAACAACATCATCCTGATAAACCTTTACATTGGGATAGAGCTAAAAGCACAGATGAATTAGATGCTCTTATGAGACATCTATTAGAAGCTGGTAAAATAGATAATGACGGAATGAGACATACTGCAAAAGTAGCTTGGAGAGCTTTAGCAAATCTTCAAAAAGAAATAGAAAATGAAAAAAATACTAAAAAAAATAGTTAGATATTTTCAATGGTTATTTAGACCTAAATGGATTTGGTTAAAAATACCAACAGAATACAAATCACAAAAAGAACGTACTAAATGTTTATTAAAGACAGAGAAACATATATTGCATAACACTAAAATTATTTATTAAATTACGTTATATGATTTTGATTAATCAAGTTTTTTTCAAGTTATGAGTACACACGGAGGTAAAAGAGTAGGTTCTGGTAGAAAGCCTAAAATAGAAGAAACCAAGCTAATAGAGAAGTTAGATAATATTATAAACAATGAAGATGTTATTAAGAAGCTAGGGGAGCTAATAATGAAAGGAGACGGTAGAGCTTTAAATCTATACTTTGGTTATCGTTATGGTAAGCCTAAAGAATCAGTAGATATAAATTCAAGCGAAGGTTTTAATATAAATTTCAAAGACCTTATCAAGTTTAAATGATAGCAATAAATAAGAAGTATAGTCCTATTTCAAATGAGGATTCTAGATACTTCATTATTACAGGTGGTAGAGGATCAGGAAAATCTTTTAGCATAAATGTTTTATTGGTATTATTAACATACGAAAAAGGACATACTATTTTATTTACTAGATATACTTTAGCTTCAGCATATATATCTATTATTCCAGAATTTATAGACAAGCTAGAATTACTAGACATATTTGACGACTTTTATATAACAAAAGACGAAATCAAAAATAAGCGTTCTGGGAGCAAAATAATATTTAAGGGTATTAAGACGTCAAGTGGAGATCAAACAGCAAATCTAAAGTCCTTACAAGGCGTTACAACCTTTGTTTTAGATGAAGCAGAAGAATTAACAAATGAAGATACATTTGACAAAATAGATTTAAGCGTTAGACAGATAGGAGCTACTAATAGAGTTATTCTTATATTAAATCCTGCATCAAAAGAACATTGGATATATAGAAGATACTTTGAAGATAAAGGAATACAAACAGGCTCTAATTTAACTAAGGATAATATTACATATATACATACTACCTATTTAGACAATAAAGAAAACTTATCTGAAAGCTATTTAGCACAAATAGAAAATATTAGGAAAAGACGACCAGAAAAATATAAACATCAAATGCTTGGAGGATGGTTAGAAAAAGCTGAAGGCGTTATATTTACTAACTGGGATATTGGAGAATTTAAAGAGATAGGCGTTAGTGTATTTGGACAAGATTACGGCTTCGCTTCTGATCCTAGTTGTTTAATACAAACAAGCATAGACCAAACAAATAAAAAGATATATTTAAAAGAATGTTTTTACCAGCCTAGACTAACTACCAGTCAGCTTATAAAACTCAATAAAGATTTTGCTGGAGAGTATTTAATTATAGCCGATTCAGCAGAACCTAGACTTATCTCTGAGATGAAACCTCATTGTAATATAATGCCAAGTATAAAAGGTCAAGGAAGCGTTACGTATGGAATTAGTTTGATGCAAGACTTTGATTTAGTTATTGATCCTAAAAGTATTAATCTTATTAAAGAGTTAAATAACTATTCTTGGTTAGAAAGAAAATCAAATACTCCAATAGATAAATTCAATCATTTACTAGATGCTGCTAGATACAGTATTTCATATCAGCTCCAAAATCCCTCTAGAGGTACATATTACGTATCTTAAACAATAGTTATCAAATTATTTGTTAATATCATTATAATTGTTTTACTTTGTTATGTCATAAGACACAGAACTAAAATTACTAAAATGAAATATTTAGATAAACTTAAAGTTGGAAGTAAAGAAATTTACAAAGGCTTAACTGTATATAGTACGGAATATAAAAAGGGGGATGAGTTCTATAGGAACATAGTGAGGGATATTCAAGTGGAAGAGGATGGAAGAATATCAGTAAGTGTTATTCATCCTGATTCAGATGCACCATTTGATAGTGGTTCTTATATAGATGATTTTATAGAGGAATATAAATGGTAAATAAAATATGGAGGGAGCAATCCCTCCTTTTTAAAAAAGATATTATGAAAAAAGAATTAATAGAAGGAATATTGTTTATGATACTATGGACAGTATTCACTTGGTTAAGTTTAACTATAAGCTCGTTGTTATGATTAAGGCAACTTTAAAATTCAGAGACAAACTAGCTAGAGATAAATACTTTAATAGAGAGTTTAACAATAAAAGGCATATAGATAATTTTATTAGATATGCTGAAAGAGAATGGGATTATTTATTAGATGAAATTTGGTATGAGTAGATTTTATACAGTAGAATATTGGTTTCACGATTATCCTAGCGAATTGTATGATTATGATAGAATTGCAGTTGAAGCAAGTAGCGAAGAAGAAGCCATAAAAAAAGCTAAAGAATCTCATAATGTTCCTTTAGATGCTAAGGCTTTTAGAATAATTTATTAACTTAGTGTATGGACAAAATAGAGAACTTACACGATCTGGAATATTTAGGCAATATCCAGTTGTGTTTGGAATTGTCTCTTAAATGGAGCAAATTAAGACCTGACAATAAAGAGATACAAGCATTGAGTAAGGCAGTTATGGGTATATCTTTTTATGTGCTTAGAACTACTAAAGATTTGCAAAAATATAAAGAAGCAATTTCTCAATATAAATACGACAAAAATAAAGCACTATTAGAGCTGAAGGACTTAAAAAAAAAGTATGATAATTTACGAAAAACTGAGCTAAACATTGAATAGAGTATAGTATGTTATTTTTCATAGATTGTTAAGTTAGTTAATTTAGTAGTTTGGTTTGGATAAGGTGGACAGACAGGCGATTTCCTAAGTGGTTTAACGCTTGTTTGGTCTGCCTTTTTTTATGTTTAAAAATGTTTAATTAAATACGTTATAATATTATGAAAGCTAAAGTGAATGTTCCTAGCGATTTAAGTGAGATAACCTTAAATCAATATCAGGAATTTTTAAAAGCAAAAGAGGAGATAAAAGATGCTTATAAAATTCAATGTAAAATTATAGAAATATTCTGTAATGTAAACGAACAAATAGTTAGAAATATGAAACTTTCTGACGTTGAAAAAATAAGTATTATTCTCAATGAGATGTTTGAGCAAAAAACTCCATTGATAAAAAGTTTTACTCTAGATGGAGTTGAATATGGTTTTATATCTGATTTGCATAGTATATCATTTGGCGAATATATTGATTTAGATACAAATATCGCTGACTGGCAAAATATGCACCTCGCTATGAACGTACTCTTTAGACCGATAAAACAAAGGTTAGGACATAAATATATAATTGAAGAATATAATATAGATAATAATACTGTTATAAAGAATATGCCTTTATCAGCAGTTATGGGTTCAATTTTTTTTTTGTTTCGTTTAGGGATGGACTTGTCAAAAGCTATGACGAAATCTTTAACAAAAGAGGAGAAAAAAGCCTTGACGCAATATCTAATTTCGGAAGGAAATGGGGATGGTATCAATCAATTTATGCACTCGCTGGAGGAGATGTTACAAGATTTGAAGATATCACAGAATTAGGACTTCACAAATGTTTAACGATGCTAACTTTTATGAAAGAGAAACAAGAGCTTGAAAGCAAACAAATAAAAAACAAATTAAATAAATGAGTAATCAAGGAATAAGAGGTTTTTATCAGGTAACAGAAACTATTAAAGACCAGTTACTAAGCGACAGAAATATTAGTACAGTAACGACAGGAGATATATCAGACATAAACCTAAGAAAACAAGACATATTTCCTTTAGCTCATATTCTTATAAATAACGTAACAATACAAGAACAAGTATTAAGATTTAATATAACGGTCTTAACTATGGATATTGTAAACAGGTCTAAGGCTCAAGTAACGGATTTATTTACTGGAGACAATAACGATCAAGATATTTTAAACACTCAGTTAGCTGTAATTAATAAATTAATTCAAGTATTAAAAAGAGGAGGTTTATATGATGGTAGTTCTGGCGTTGCACAAAACAACGCTTATCAATTAGATGGCGATCCTAGTTGCGAACCTTTCTATGACAGGTTTGATAATGAATTAGCTGGATGGTCTTGTAATATGGATATTTTAATATATAACGATATAACTATTTGCTAATGGATTTTAAAGAAACAGAAAAAGAATTAGGAAAGTTTGCTAAATATGTTATTCAACAAGCAAGAAGAAATCTAACTAGAGAAGGAAAAAAAACAACAAGCTCTTTATATGATTCTTTAAATTATGAAATTGAATTAGAAAAAGGTGCTTTGCTTGTAAACTTTATTATGGAAGATTATGGAGAGTTTGTAGATCAGGGTGTTAAAGGTAAAAGTCCTTATAGTTTACCTAAAGGTGCAAAATGGCACGGTATTCAAAAAGCTCCTACAAGTCCGTTTAGATTTGGTAGAAATAAAAGCAAAGGATTAAGAGCTGCCATAAACAGATGGACAATTAAAAAAGGTATTCAAGGAATAAGAGATTCTAAAGGCAGGTTTATAGGCAGAAAAAGTTTACAATTTTTAATTACTAGAAGTATATATTTATCAGGTCTTAGAGCTACCTTATTTTTTACAAAACCTTTCAATAGAGGATTAGAAAGATTTACAGATAAATTTTTAAACGCTTTTGCGTTAGATGTAGAAAACGGAATAATACTAGGAACAAAAAAATAAGAAAATGGCAGTAATACCTTTAAGAAGTCCAAGATACGAAACTTTAACAACTCCAAGTGGAGCAGTAAGTGCTAAACTAGAATTAAGTATAGACAGCACGTTAAGATATACAATTATAAAATCTTGTACTGCTGGAAGTCCAGTATTATTTGAGATTGCAGAATTATGTAGAGATTATTTAACTCCAACCGTAACTTTAACTCCTCCTGATTATCCAGAAAATGAAATAGCAATATCTAGAGTAATAACTTTCTATGATGCTGCTAATGCAACAGGTAGTGTTGTAAGTGGTGGTAATACTGTAACACATAAAGGCGTTGATGGATATGGTACATATATGGAAGGTGCTAATTCAACTATTGCAGTAAGTCAATTTGGATTTTCAAAAGATTATGTAAACAATGCTTATAACATTTATGTTCCAACAGGAGAAGCTGGTGCATATCAATTTTTTGATGGAAGTGGAGAGATAGCAACTCAGGATTTTGAATCTACTGATACTTCAGATACACAGGCTTTTGGAACTGTAACTATTAATAGAATAGATTGTAGTAAATATGGAGCTGGAAGAAAAATAGTATTTTTAAATAAATATGGAGCTTTACAGGAATTATGGTTTTCTTTAAAAAATGTAGAAAGCGTAAGTGTACAATCAGAAAAATATCAAAGAAATATTATAAGCACTTCAGGTACGTATGATTCAAAAAACCATCCAATAAGAACATTTGACAAACAAGGCAAACAAACTCACAGTTTATCGTCTGGCTATTATCCAGAATTTACTAATACTTGGTTTGAACAATTATTATTAAGCGAATATTGCTGGATGGTTAGACCGACTTATACCGATCCAACAAACGATGAAATAGTACCAGTAACCGTTAAGACTTCTAGTATGACATTTAAGACTTCATTAAACGACAGGTTAATAGAATATACAATAGATTTTGAAGAAGCATTTGACTATATAAACAATGTTAGATAATGCAAAAATTACAATTATTTATTAGTGATACTAGGGTAGATTTATTTAAAGACGAAAGCGTATCTATAACACAAACTATACAAAACATAAAAGATATTGCTAAAATATTTACTGAGTTTACTCAAACATTTACTATTCCAGCGTCTAAAACAAATAATATATTATTTAAACATTATTACAATTTTGACATTTCAAATACTTTTGATGCTAGAAACAAAGTAGCTGGAGAAATACAATTAAATAACATACCATTTAAAAAAGGTTTTGTAAAATTAGAAGGAGTTGAATTAAAAAAAAATAAACCTTACGCTTATAAAGTTACGTTCTTTGGAGAAACAGTAAACCTAAAAGATTTATTAGGAGACGACCAGTTATCAGCTTTAGATTTAAGTGCAAATGATATTGACTATGATTATAGTAATGTAAGATCAAAATTAATAACTTCAACAGGAGGATTTATTGTTCCATTAATCACTCATACACGACAATTATATTACGATAGTACAGCAACAGCAGCAACAGGAAATGTATATTATGCAAGTTCTTCATCTGCTAATGGCGTGTTCTGGTCTGATTTAAAATACGCTTTAAGGTTACACGAAATCATACAAGCCATACAAACTAAATATAGTATAACATTTAGTAATGATTTTTTTAGTACAAGCAATCCAACTTGGTATAATTTATATTTATGGCTACATAGAAAAAAAGGAGACGTTGAACCAGCTCAACAGGTTTCTATGCAATTTACAACTGTAACAGGATTTAGCTTATCTAGTGGAGACAACAAAACAACAAGTTCTGGAAATGGTGTTAATGTATCTTCAACTTATACAACTTATCCAAACTCAATAGATGGATTTACTTTTAGTTTTATTCCAGCTACTGCAAATACTGATTATACTTTAAGGATATTTAGAAATGGATCACAGGTTTACCAAGCTGAGGATGTGCAAAACACGCAATTAGTTACAGAATCAGATTTTACACTATCCTCTGGTACTTATACTGTATCTATTGGTTCTACAAGCACAGTAACTTTTAATGCAGGTAACGTAAGATTTGCAGTAAGTGGAACTTTAGGAGGAGAAGAAATTTCAAGCACTTGGAGTGATGACTGGAGATCAACAAGTTCAACTACAACAGGAACAACTTTTGAGTTTGTAATAAGTGAACAAATACCTAAAATGAAAGTTATAGATTTTCTAACAGGAATTTTTAAAATGTTTAATTTAACTGCCTACGTAAATGATGCTGGAACTATTGTAGTACAAAAATTAGACGATTATTATGCAGCTTCTTCTGTAACTCATAATATAGATGAATATGTAGATGTTAAAAAAAGTAATGTAGATGTAGCCTTACCATTTAAAGAAATAGTTTTTGGTTATGGTGGACTAGGAAGTTTTTTAGCAAAACAATTTGAACAATTAGAAAATAAGGGATGGGGAACTATTGAATATCAAGGAGACGCTTCTTTTGATGCACCTGCCGAAACCTATAATGTAACAGTACCTTTTGAACATTTACAATATCAAAGATTAGTAAATGCAACAGGAGGAGCAAATACAAATATACAGTGGGGATGGATGGTAGATGACAACAAAGAATCTTTTTACGGTATGCCTTTAATATTTTATGCGATACATCAATCAAGTGCAACAGCAATATCTTTAAAACAAACAGCAACTTCTAATTCTTCTGAAAATGCTTATTGGATTCCTAGTAACGCAAGAGCTTTAGCGACTTCTACATCAACAGAAAATATTAATTTTAATTTAGAAGTAAACGAATATACAGGCTCATCTACTTTTACAGGCACTTTATTTGAGAATTGTTATAAGACTTATATACAAAATGTCTTTAACAACGCAAGAAGATTAACTAAAGTAGAAGCTAATTTACCTTTAAAAATTATTTACAATTTAAAATTAAATGACAAAATATCGTTAAATAATAAAACGTATAAAATTAATAGTATAACAACTAATTTAATAACAGGTAATAGTAGCATAGAATTACTAAACGAAGTATGATTAAATATTTATTAGAACTTTTAGACGAAGTACAAGGAGATACTGAAAATATTAGAATAGCTCAAGGAAAATACAAATTACCTGAGACATTTAAAGAAGGATTTAAACAAATTAAAAACGAATACAGATGGCTAAAACAATCCAAGTAGAATTAGAAGCTAAAACCGATAAGGCTATAAAGGAGTTAGAGGGTTTACAGCAAGAAGTTAAAAAATTAAATGAACAAGTAGAAAAAGGAAATAAAGATACTGCTAGTAGTTTAAAAAAAGTTGAAACAGCTTCAGAAAAAACAGCAGGGGGTATTGGTAAAATCGGAACAGCTTTAAAAGCAGCAGGTATTGGTTTAGCTGTGGCAGCGTTTGCTAAATTAACAGAAGTATTTAACGAAAATCAAAAAGTAGCCGATTTCTTTAACACGACATTTGAAACACTAGCTTTAGCTTTTAATGACTTTTTTAATTTCTTAGACCGAAATATAAGCACGGTAACAGGATTTTTTAAATCTATATTTGATGATCCTGCTCAATCTATTGCTGATTTTGGTACAGCTATAAAAAATAACTTAATAGAAAGGTTTAATTCTTTTTTAGATACTTTAGGTTTTGTAGCAAGTGCTGTGAAAAAGGTATTTAGTGGAGATTTTGCTGGAGCTTTAGAAGATGTTAAAAGTGCTGGTAAAGAATCTTTAGATGTTCTTACTGGAGTGGATAATAGTTTTGAAAAAACAGTTGAAACAGTAACAAACGCTACAAGTGCTATTGTTAATTATACTAAATCTACAATTTCTGCTGCAAAAGAAAACGTAGAATTAGCAAAAACTGCCGAACTCGCTGGTGCAAGAAATCAAGGTTTAATAGAACAATACGATTTACAAGCTGAAAGGCTAAGACAAGTTAGAGACGAAGAAAGAAACACAATAGATGAAAGAATAAAAGCAAACAATGACTTAAAGGCTGTTTTAGATGAACAAGAAAGAGCTATGTTAGCTAATGCTAATGCAATTTTAGCAGCAGCTCAGGCTCAATTTGAAAAAAATCAAAACACGGAAAACGAACTTGCTTTATTAGAAGCAGAAAACGAATTGATAGCAGTACAAGCACAGGTAGCTGGCTTTAGATCAGAACAACTTGCTAATGATTTAGCTTTAAACAGAGAAAAATTAGAGTTAGAAAATTCCATAAAAGATGCAGAAGCTGAAAGACAAATGGAAAACAGAAACTTCTTAGCTGAAATGGAAGAAGGAGATGTGTTAAGACTACAAAGAACTCTAGAAAATTTACAAATAGAAAATCAAGCTGAAACTCAAAGGCTTTTACAAAAAAGAAATTTATATCAACAAGGCACTCAAGCGTATGTAGATGCAAATAATGAATTGTTAGCTTACCAGCAACAAAATGCACAACAACAAATACAAACAGAAAAGCAATTAGCTGAAGCAAAAATGGATATGGTGTCAGGAGCTTTAGGTAGTTTAGCTAAAATTGTTGGAGAAAATAGTAAATTTGGTAAAGCCTTAGCAGTAACACAGGCTATAATGGATACATATAAGGCAGCTAACTTAGCTTTAAGTTCTGCTCCACCTCCGTTTAACTTTATACAGATGGCAGCAGTAATAGCTTCAGGTTTTGTCAATGTGAAAAATATTTTAAAACAAAAACCACCACCAGCACCAAGTTTTGCTAAGGGAGGAGCAGGAGGAGATGTTGCAATAGCAGCTCCGTCTCCACCACCAACTCCAACTCCACCAGACATAAACACGGTAAATGCAAGTGGTATGAATCAACTAGCCGATGCTATTGGAGAACAGACGCAACAGCCAGTTCAAGCATTTGTTGTAAGCAACGATGTAACGACTGCTCAAAGCCTTGAAAGGAATATAGTAGATGGTGCTAGTATATAAATACAAAATTAAATAATTTAGACGTTATACAATTATGAAAATCATTGAACTTATATTAGACGAAGCTCAGAATATGATGGGTATTGAAGCAATATCTATTGTAGAGAATCCAGCAATAGAAGAAGATTTTGTTGCACTTAAATCAAATGAATTAAAATTAGCAGAAGTAGATAAAGAAAAAAAGATATTAATGGGAGCTTTGCTAATTCCTAATAAACCTATTTACAGGAAAAACGAAAAAGACGAATACTATATTTATTTTTCAAAAGATACTGTAAGAAAAGCTAGTCAGCTTTATTTAAAAAATGGCAACCAAAATAATTCAACTCTAGAACACAAACACGACCTTAACGGTCTTACATTAGTAGAATCTTGGATTGTAGAGGATGAAAAATATGACAAGTCTAGAAAAAGTCTGGAACGAATATGTTAAGACTGGAAAGGTAAAAGGTTTTTCTATTGAAGGATACTTTGCTGATAAAATGCAGCAACCTAAAGACGAAGATATGTCTGAAGAACAAGCTGATTTATTACTTAGTCAAATTGCAGATATTGTAAAAGGAGTAGAAATAAATCTTGACAAAGTAGTTGATGATAATTTTGCTATTATTGCAGATAGACTTGCTTATTCCTCAAAAGAAAAAGCAGAAGAAGTTGCACAGGATATGGGATGTGAGGGATCACACGAACACGAACTAGAAGATAAAATTTGGTATATGCCTTGCGAAAAACATATTCTAAAAAAACCTTGCGAAGCTGGATACGAACAATATGGAATGAAAATGAAGAACGGTAAAAAAGTTCCAAACTGTATTCCTATACAAAACTCTTATGATTTAGTAGATGGTAAATGTCCAGAAGGTTTTGAAAAAAAAGAAGGTAAATGTGTTAAAAAGAAAAAATCTAATTATGAAAGACAATAAAATAATAAACAATATAATTAATCAATTAAATACTGATAAAACAGAATTAGCTAAAGTTAATCTTGCTTTAGTAGATGACATTGATAAAAGATTAAATTCTATAAAAGAATTAACAAAAATTATAAATACTTATACCGATAAAACATTAAAAAAATATGATGATATTAATAAGTTATTTGATAAACAATTTAAAGGTAATGATGCACTAGCTGATTTATCTAATAAATATGAAAAATTTGAAAATAATGCAAAAAAAGTTTTAGCTAAAGCTGAAAAAGCTGCTGAAGGTTTAGGTATTAAAACTTCTGAAATAAAAGGCTATAATAAATTATGGGATATGTTAGACGACACTAAAGTTATGTCAGATAAAGCATATAAAGAAAGTCAAAGATTAGCAGGAGAATAAATTTAATAATATGAAATCAATAAAAGAATTAAATAATATTTTAAAACAATTATCAACAGATAAAACTGAATTAGAAAAAGTAGAATTATCTATTGCTGATAATATTGGTAAACAATTAAATATTGTAAAAGCCTATAAAGAAAAATTACAATCAGAAATAAATGCTCAAATAAAATTTAAAAGTATTATAGCTAAAGAAATGAAAGCATACGGTAAAGAAGAAAAAAAAGCTGATAAGTTAGAAAGTCAAGGTTATAAAGAAAGAAATTTGGGTTATAAATTGTTAGAAAAAATAGATAAAGCTGCAAAAGATTTAGGGGTAAATCCAACTTCTATTAAAGGATATAAAGAATTACAAAAAGCGTCTGATAACTTAGACATTGCTACTAGTTATGTTAGTGATGTAAAAGTCTGGAGGAACTTTAAATAAAACTAATTAATGAAAAAAAAAAATTATATACCAAGTAGGACAAGTCCAATAGGAAGTAACAGAGCTTGTTATTGTAAAGATACTAATACTTATAGCATTGATTGCTGTAATGGCGATATATGGTCGCAAGGAATTGGAGTTATAAGTAGAGTTGCATCGTGAAAATGCAAAATTAATTTTAATAACCGTTATAAGTTTAATTATGAAATCAAGTGAAATGATAAATAAAATAAAAACACTCCTTGACATTCAAGTAAGGCTTGAAGAAAGGAAATTAGACAATGGTACAGTTGTAGAAGCTGAATCATTTGCTAAAGGCAAAGAAGTTTTCATCAAAACAGAAGATGAAAAAGTCGCTATGCCAGCAGGCGAATATACTTTTGAAGATGGCGAAGTTATGCTAGTCGCTGAAGAAGGAATAATCGCTGAAATGAAATCTTCTGAAAAAGAAAAAGAAGAAGAAATGAGAGACGATGGCAAAGAAGCTGCTGTTGATGATTGGGCAGGTATGGAAAAAAGAATTAAAAATCTTGAAGATGCCGTAGCTGACCTAAAAAGAGATAAGCAACCTAATGCTGAGGATGTGGAAGAAACTGAGGATTTAGAAACTACTGAAGCTAGACATCCAAAGTCTAGAACTGTTAAAGAAGAATTTGAATCTAAAGAAGATATTAAAGAAAATCTTGACGAACAACTTAAAGAAGAAATGTCAAAGCCTGCTGCTGATCCAATCAAGCACAGTCCTGAGAAAGAATCTAATAAAGTTAATATGACAAGATATTCTGAAAAAAGACGTAATTCAGTTATGGATAACGTCTTAGATAAATTAATAAACTAATATAAATTATAAATAAAAATGGCTTTATCAATTACATCAACGTATGCAGGAGAATTTGCTGGAAAGTATATCGCTGCTGCTTTATTATCAGGTAACACAATCGCTAAAGGAGGGATAGAAGTGCGACCTAATGTTAAATATAAAGAAGTTATACAAAAAGTAGCAACTTCTGGACTTATTGTAGATGCTTCTTGCGACTTTACGTCAGCAGGTAACATCACACTTACTGAGAGAGTTCTTCAACCAGAGGAGTTTCAAGTAAATAATGAATTTTGCCTAACTCCGTTTGTCTCATCTTGGCAAGCTGAAGAAATGGGCTATTCTGCTTACGAGAAAATCCCTAAGTCTTTTTCTGACTTTTTAATTGCTCACGTTGCTGCTGAAGTAGCTCAAAAAACTGAGCAAAATATCTGGGTAGGAGACACAGGAAACTCTGGAGAGTTTGACGGATTAATAACTAAATTCAAAGCAGATTCAGATGTTTCTGATATTACAGGAACAACCGTAACTGCTAGTAATATTATTGACGAAATGGGCAAAGTTTTAGATGCTTGTCCTTCTGCTATTTATGCAAAAGAAGATTTGCATTTATACGTTTCTAGAAATGTAGCAAAAGCGTATGTAAGAGCTTTAGCTGCTCAGGGTGGTGGATATGAGAACAAAGTTAATATGTGGTACAATATGGATTCTCCACTTAGCTTTGACGGAGTTAGTATTTTCCTTTGTGAGGGTATGAGTGATAACCAAATGGTTTTAGCTCAAAAATCTAACCTTTACTTTGGTACTGGATTACTAAACGATATGAACCTTGTAAAAACTCTAGATATGTCAGACCTTGATGGCTCTCAAAATGTAAGAGTTATTATGAGATTTACTGCTGGGGTACAATACGGATTTGGAAACGAAGTTGTATTATACGATCCAACAGTTTAATATAGACTAATATTATCAATGGGTAGGATAGGATTGCTCCTACCTTACCCATTTTTTTTAACTTTTAAAATAAAAAATTATGGCGTGTGCTTTAACAACTGGTAGAGAATTACCTTGTAAGACTGGATTTGGAGGTATTAAATATGTTTACTTTGCAGACTATGCAAGTCTTGGAACTGTAACTTTTGATGGCGACAATACTATTTCTGCTTTTTCAGGTTCTCCTGCTTGGTATCAATATGATATTAAAGGAAATTCATCTTTAGAAACTACAATTAATTCAAGTCGTGAAAATGGTACGACTTTTTATGCTCAAACACTTAGTCTAACACTAACTTATTTAGATAATGCAACAAAAGAAGAAATACAACTTCTAGCTGTTGGCAGACCTTATGTAGTTGTAGAAGATTATTATGGAAATCAATTTTTATGTGGATACGAAAATGGAATGGAATGTACTGGAGGTACGATAGTAACTGGAGCTGCTGCTGGAGATTTATCTGGCTTCACTTTGACATTTGAAGGTCAAGAAGAAAAAGCTCCATATTTTGTAGATGCAGGAGTAGTAACTGCTAATGCAACTCAAATCACTCCAAACTAGGATTTCAATACTTAGTAATATTCTTTTAAAAAAGCATCCTTTTTAGGGTGCTTTTTTTATTATACAAATTGAGTTATAATATTCGTTATATACAAAATGATAGTTTTAACTACAACAGCGTCTCAAACTTTGACTATAATACCTAGAGAGTATTTAGGTAGTTTCTATGTTAAATTTAGAGATACAAGTTTAAACAAAACCTTTAGTTATTTTGAGGATTCTACCACAACGAGTGGAGATTATTTGAGTTTTACAGGTAATTATGTAGATGCTTCAGATGCTAGTATTTTTATAGAAGGAAGATTTTATGATTTAGACGTATATGCTGACTATAATTTTTGGAATACAAATTTAAGTCTTTGGGAAGATTATGACGAAATCTGGCAAACAGATTCAAACCAAGAATCAAGAGTATATAAAGACAGAGTATTCTGTACAGATCAAGATATAGACCAAAACGATTTTGATATGTATAGTATAAATAAGGATCAATATAAAACTAATGATTCATATAATAATGAGTATATTGTAATATGAAAAACAGAAAAAGAAATCAATTAGGGCAATTTATGGCTAATAACAAATCTGAAATAAGTTTTGTTAATTTAAGCACTTATACAAGTCCTGAAATACAAGAATCGCCAAACAAAGATTGGATTGAATATGGAGAAGATAATAACTATTTCCAATATTTAATAGATATGTATAATGGCAGTCCTACAAACAATGCTGCTGTTAATGGAATATCTCAACAAATATACGGTAAAGGTCTAAACGCAACTGATTCTAGTAAAAAACCAGAAGAATATGCTAAGATGGTATCTATGTTTGACAAAGACACGGTAAGAAAGCTATGTTATGATCTTAAATTGATGGGACAATGTGCTATGCAAATAATTTATTCTAAAGACAGAAAAAGTATTGCAAAAGTAGAGCATTTTCCTATTGAAACATTAAGAGCTGAAAAAGCAAATAAAAAAGGAGAAGTAGTAGCATATTATTATTGCAAAGACTGGTCTAAAATTAAACCAAATGACAAGCCTTTAAGAATACCAGCTTTTGGACATAGTAAAGAAGCAATAGAAATTTATTATGTACAACCATATAAAGCAGGATTTTATTATTATAGTCCAGTTGATTATCAAGGTGGATTGCAGTATTGTGCTTTAGAACAAGAAATATCTAACTATCATATCAATAATATTAAACAAGGATTAAGTCCTTCAATGTTAATTAATTTTAATAATGGTATTCCTAACCAAGAAGAAAGACGACTATTAGAACGCAAAATAGCAGAGAAGTTTAGTGGCTCTAGTAATGCTGGTAAATTCATATTAGCCTTTAATGACAATAAAGAAGCTCAGGCAGAAATAACAAAAAAATAATGGTAGCTCACAGGATAGTAAGTCCTATGTTATTTGGTATAAAGGATCAGTCTGGTCTTGGTAACAATGCAGACGAAATCAAGACTGCTGCTCTTTTGCTTGATAACACGGTTATTAGACCGTTTCAAGAACTTTTAATAGATTGCTTTGATAAGATACTAGCGTACAATAATATCGCCTTAAAACTCTATTTTACAACTTTACAACCTTTAGAGTTTACTGACCTTGACAATGTAGCCGATATGGAAACACGAGAAGAGGAAACAGGGGTGAAGATGAGTAAACAATGCTGTGAGGTATCAAAAGAGGACTTGACAGATGAAGAATTTGATATCATCCTTGACGAACTTAGGGGCGAAACCATATCGAACCGATGGGAAGCAGTAGATGTAAGAGAACACAGCGATGATAATGAAAGTATAGAGGATTGGGCTGTTAAGCACATCGAATCAAAAGAAGAGAAATTAGAAAAAAAGTCAATAGATTCTAAAAAGAGTGGGTTTAGCTACTTAGACAAATCCCTATATAAAGTAAGATACAGATACGCTGAAAAGTACAGCTCAGGTAATTCAAGACAATTCTGTCGTATTATGATGAGCAGAAGTGGTAG
>LUMU01000629.1_pt1 | contig 20137 bp, 19 predicted proteins | sample 729751 | NCBI WGS metagenome assembly LUMU01 (sample SAMN03860300, study PRJNA289734) | marine metagenome | biome: seawater column; feature: ocean; material: water; isolation source: Red Sea water column Station 192 - depth 100m | place: Saudi Arabia: Red Sea | collected 2011-10-15 | depth 100 m
GAGAAGGACTTGGGCCTGATATGGCCGTTAATTTTCCCTGGTGAGGAAATCTCTTAGCTAGACGAAATCGATTGACTCCGTCGCGAAAGTATGTAGGTTAACCACAGTGAGAATACACGGCTTTGGTTGGAATCCCAACATTCTCTGGAAATCTGTCTGATCCTGCCAAGTGGAGCTGTGCACCATGAGTGTGCCCTTGTGATCCCCGACAAAATGCCCATGCACGTGCCCGGTCACGAAAATATCTGGAACTACTGGAATAACCATCCTATCCTCTGGCTCAGGAGAAAGCGGCGTCTTGCCACCCCAAGAGGGAGCTAGGTGCCTCCTCTCAAGCATGGCACGCATGGCCATCTCCGGTTTGGAATAAGTGACTGACCGAAGCGTGGCTACGAAATCGTCAATGCTCTTTCCGTGGTAGGAAAGTATCCTGACGCCATGGAGGCTGAAGTCGCAGGGATTACCAACAAATGTGGTATTCGAATAGTCCTGTTGAACCTCCGGATCCAGGGCTGGTTGGGGCTCTGCTGGTCGGACGGCGTCATGATTTCCGGGTAGCATCACTACATCGACCCAATCGGGTATATCTTCTAGCATCCTTGCCAGCTCCCCGTATTGATTGAATAAGTCGGTGATGGCTAGATGCCTCTCCTGGCCGGGATAAATTCCTACCCCATCTACTCCATCACCTGTGAGAACGAAGTATTTGACGGTCTTAGCCAGAGGGTCGTTCTTGAACCATTGAACCATCTTCTCCCACTGAGGTGCGAGGAAAGTCTTGCTTCCCAGGTGTACGTCGGACAGGAATGCTGCGGAAACGGCCGACTCCTCCCCTGCTTGGGATTTGGAATGCTGTCCTAAGGGAGGTTTGTGTATGTTCTGAACCCACAATATGGGTTCTCTCTCGCCGGAAGAGAAATTGCCACTAACTCCGACTATCTCGTCATCCATCAGTCCGTCTAGAGATGGATGCAAGCTCATCCTCCAAAACGAAGCTCATCCAACCATTCTTAGTCCACCTTACATCACTTGATAGACCGATGATTGTGAATTCTGATTCCTTATTTGTTAGCCTCCGGCGATTCCTCCATGCTTCAGAGTTGCTGATTGGCCTTCTTGGGAGAACTCCGTGAGAAATCATCATGCTTCTAATCTGCGCAAGTCTACTCTTGAAGCAGGATTGCATATCTGAAATTCTCCCCTCAGTAGAAGATTGCCCGGTTATATCGAAATGAATCTCGATCTCCGAGTCGACTTCTCTTGCTTCCAGTGGGAAGTCGGAGCTGTTGAATCCTGAAGACGATCTGGGCCTGGGGATTGTTTTGTCTGAGGTGGGAAGAATGGGGGCTAGGACCCTCCCATGAGGGGCATCTTGCTCGGGCCTAGGTAAAGTCGACTGAGAGAGGGATTTTTGAGTTTCATCGGGGGACTCTGTTGGAGATGAAGAGATGGCCAGCAACTCATCTACCGTTGCTCCATTTAGTAACCTTACACCTGATGAATTAGCGGCTTCAATCAGAGGGAGGACATTCTGTAGTTTTTCCAGTTTCTCTACCGCACTAGTCTGAACGATCAACCCAGCAGAGGAAAGTTGGTTGTGCATATCTTCCCAACTCGGCGAGCGCATACGATGGACGTCATATGTGAACGCCCTTGATGGTATCTGTCGATGGGATTCTTCCAGATGAATTACTCGTCCCAATCGATTAGTGATGCAAGATCTATCTTCTTCAGAGATTGAGAGACGGTTTTCTTCTCGGAACCCCATGAAATCCCCCCTTCCCACTCGTCCGTACCCAGTAATGACTGACCTACTGGGCCTTCTTCCGTGTTGACTCCCGCGGGATCGCTACTTAGTGAGGTCTCCTCCTTTGATCCATCATCTAGCCTATCAATAGCCTCCAAGGCCAATCTTAGAGCGAACGAAGCGAATGAGCGCTTGTTATCGAGACGATCGTTATCTCCGAAATCCATTCTTCTGACCAAGAAGTAGTCCTCGGCAATTACTGCAACGTGAACCCTTCCGACTTCCTTATCTTCGGAAGACCCGCTAGGACCAGCGATTCCTGTCACTGCAATAGAGATGTTTGACCCAGACTTGTAACGTGCCCCACGGGCCATTTGAACTGCAACCTTGTGAGAGACTGCCCCATGACCGCCCTCATCAAAGGCGGAGCTTTCCACGCCCAGTTCCCTCATTTTTGACTCGTTGGAGTACACAATCCAACCTTGCTTGAACCAGGCACTAGCTCCGGAAATGTCGGTAAGCAGTGATGATATCATTCCACCAGTGCAAGATTCTGCGGTGGAAATTGTCCAGTCCCTCTTGATTAGACGGTGCTTCAACCTAGAAGCGAGGGCAGCAGCCTCTTCGACCACGAAATTCTGTCTCTGCACACACTATTGACCTTTTTCTGTAAATTTGGAGACGAGCATGCCCCCCTATCGATGATTATTGGTGGGTCCGGCAGGAATTGAACCTGCGATCTTCGCTTTGTAAGAGCGACGTCATAACCCCTAGACCACGGACCCCGGGAGGTCCGAAGAGCAATGCATTCAAATCCTCTATGGTGGTTATCACTGAATGAGGAGGGTTCTGAATGTCAATGTCCGAGTTGGTTGAGAGACTCGAGGCTGCAGGAATACCAATAGACGATTTGACTAAATCTGCCATGATTGATATCGATCCAGGGCATTTCACAGATTATGATTTGGAGGGTTTCTGGCATGATAGGCCGATACCCTTCCTATTCACTGGTTTTGGGGCAACTAGAACGATCTCAGCACCCCATATGATAGCGACTCTTCTCCATCATCTTGAGATAAATAAGGGACAAGACATCATGCTAATTGGTTCTAAAGGGGGATACCTTGCTGCAATAATAGATAGGATGGTGGGGGAGGAAGGAACAGTTACCATCGTTGAGCCTCACGAAGAGGTCAGGTTACACACCGAAGATAGGCTAGCGAGTCACCTATGCTCTGGAATGATCAGGGTTCTGCGACCAAATGACGTCGGTGAAATAGAGCATCTTTCTGAAGGCTTCGAAAGGGTCCTGATTACTGGCTCAGTAAGAGAGATTCCGAATTCCATCGGAGAGTTAGTCATAGATGGTGGTTTCGTACTAGGTCCTTTTGGCGGACCCGTGCACCAGAGGCTATTGAAGAGGGAGAAGCAGGGTGGTGATTGGTTTGATACCGATCTAGGAGGGGTAGTTTTCGGACCGATGGATGTTGGAGAGTCTGAAACCAGTCCGCTTGATCCGATTTCCTTAGCCAATCACATCGAGGATGCATTTGATCTGGTTGGCGGGATGATCGAGATTGAAGAGAGCACTTGCGCTAGAGTTAGGAATCTCATTCTGGCATTACGAGAGATGCCACCGGATGTCCCATATATCGACGAGGAGTCTTCTGAAGAAGAGGTAATGGAACACCCAGTAGTAGACCTCCTGATGTCGGAAATTGAGTGGTTGGGACCATTGTGGCCAATATTCAGTGAGTTTCTTTCGATAGATCTTGCCAGCCCCGGTTCTCCCGAAGAGACCCCCGATTTCGCTGGCGGTCATGAGGATCTGATACCCTAATGTGGAATTCTACTCTTCTACTGCTGGTAGAAGAAGCCTATCCAGAGAAACTGAGATTGGCGGGAGGTGGTCAGATAGTCTATGTCGGCTAGTCTTTGGATGAAAGAGTTCTGCACTAAGTCCTGCTTGAACCTCCTGCTTGAACCACCTCTTCCTTAGTTACTGAATCCCTGCCACAATTTGGCCACACGTCTAACTCGATTGAGTCATCTCCCTGATAGTCGACCAAAACGCATGGAAGGCATTTCAGGCCTATTCGCAATGCCACCTGGTGACGATGGTGGCCATCTAGGATTACACCCGTATTCCTGTCTACAACTAATGGCAGGACGTAGGCCTTCCAGCGATGTGTCATTTTTTCTAATTCATCGACCTTCTTGGGTATTGTCAGTTCATGAGGGAGAAGTATTTCCATGGGGACCAAATCGACCTGCATGACTTCGCCACGAGCCGTGATTCAATATATCTGCTCCTGCTGGGAGATTCGGGGTGTAGAACTTGGATGTTGACCTAGGTGACCTTTGCGAGGGGGCAAGAATAGTCCTCGATAGACTCGGAGAGGAGGGGGACGTATGGATAGTTGGCGGTTGGGTCAGAGATATGATAGCTGGGAAAGATAGTGAAGACTTGGATTTGGCTACCAATTTAATCCCTTCAGAGGTTAAGAGTGCGTTTCCAAAGTCGATCATGGTGGGAGAGGAGTTTGGCACTGTCTTAGTGCGCGTGGAGGACTCAAAGGGGAGAGATTTCCAGTGCGAGGTGACCACCCTCAGGAAGGATGGAGGTTACACTGACGGGAGGAGGCCGGATAACGTAACCTTCGGGAACGACATAGCGGAAGACCTTGCAAGGAGGGATTTCACCATCAATGCGATGGCGATTGAGCCGATGAAGGGACTATTGGGTGAAGAATGCCCATCTGGAAAACTGATTGACCTGGATGGCAGGGGAGTAAAAGATCTTGAATCCGGGCTCCTCAGGACTGTAGGCCAAGCAGAAGAGAGAATCGGAGAAGATGGTTTGAGGATGGTAAGGGCTTTCAGGTTCTTGGACCTAGGAGAAGGAGGTCTTAGAGAGTTTGATCCGGAACTGAGTGCCGCAATATCTTCCAATCTTCCGATGCTGAGCAAGGTATCTAAAGAAAGGATTTGGAATGAGTTTCGAAGAGTCCTTTCCTGTTCGAATTCGATGCGAATAGTCGAGTCCATGGTAGAACACGGAATATTCGAGGAGATTCTACCGGGAATCTCGATTAACACGAATTCCAATCCGTCGGACGATCATATCGTAAATCTAGCACTAATCTGCAGGGATGAAGTGTCCGATGGGCCCGAGATGTCAGATAGAATTGCGTCTCTTTTGAGGCTGTCAAGGAAAGAGAGTTCTGAGTTGTCGAGCCTACATGAATGCAGAAAGATAGACCTGGACCCCTCGGTAGAGAGTGTGAGAAGATTCTCAGCGACCATGTCCGATACACAGAAATCTCAGATTCTTGACTACATGCGGGGATTGGGCACTGATACGGAGGATTTCGAGTCTGAATTAGAACAAAATTCCGATCTAAAGGCCGGTTCTAGTCCTCTTGTTGATGGGTCTCGAATTTCAGAGATAACCGGACTAGAGGGCGGAAAAAGGCTCGGCAGACTAAAGGATTGGTTGCATAGAATTCAAGTTGAAAGGGATTTGTCTAGCGAAGAGGAAGTAGTCGAACTTTTGGCGGAGTTTGATTGGAGAAATTCTGACTTTGAAGAGTGGCAAGGACTTTCCTGGCCTTAGTCAAATCTCGTTCAGGTACTCTATGTACTCTGATTCGTCAAGGTACATATCTTCGTCCCAGTCGTGAGGTCGAACTATCATGCACCATCCGTCTTGGTAAGCATCCTCGTTGACAAGATCTGGATTATCCTCAACATCTCCGTTAAGTTCCACTATCTTGCACGGAAATGGAGCATTGATCAGGACCCTGTCCTCTATGGTCCTGATTGTGATCATCAGATCGTCTGTATCTAGCTCGTCCCCCCTGGAAATAGGTGCAGCAGGGGCGTCATCATCATTTTCCGATTCTCCTTCGTCAGTATCAACTTGGAATTCACTATCGTCCTCTGGTTTTGAGAGAACAACACGCAGAATATCCCCGTATTCGGCCCTAATGAACTCGCTAATACCCAGCTTGACCGTCATATCGTCCTCATCGTCATCGAGAACCTGGACCCATAAATGGTCCAGAGTATATTTCCTGTCATGGGCAATGCTGAATTCGAAGTAATCGCTGCTACTCATCTATATCGTCCGCGGGCGCGGCAGTCCCCAATTTGAACTATTCGATTGACAGAGAATTCCTCTTCTCAGAGAGATTAACAATATCCTCTTACTCCGAGACACTGAGAGCATGGACTTCATAGAGACAGAAGAGCAAAGCATGATTCGAGAGATGGTGAGGGGGTTTGCCGAGGAAACATTGGCACCCACGTGCCTGGAACGTGACCGAGAGCAGCGAGCACCTCTGGAGGAGTGGTTGGAATTCTGCAACGCTACCGGACTCCAGGGAGTAACGATTCCAGACGAATACGGTGGAAACCAAGTGGACTCAGTATCTGAGTCAATAATCGTAGAAGAGTTGGCCAGAGTTGATCCCTCGTTCTCAGTAATGTACTGCGTCCACGTGGGACTTTGTTCGATGACGATCGCTCTGCATGGTAATGAGGAGCAGAAAAAACAGTACCTTCCAAGACTTGCAGGAAATGAGATTGGTGCTTATTCCCTTTCAGAGGCAGGTGCTGGGACGGACGCGGCGGCCCTAGGGTGTAAGGCAAAGATCAGTGAAGACGGTAGCCACTACATCCTCAACGGGGAGAAGATGTGGGTGACGAACGGTGCCAGCGCTGACATTTACGTCCTTTTCGCCAAGGACGTAGATCACCCAGAGTTTGGAGACAAGAAGCATGGTGGAACTACGGCATTCATTGTCGAGAAGACGTTCCATGGATTCACAGTAGGGAAGAAGGAGGATAAGTTGGGAATACGCTCCAGTGACACATGTTCGTTGATTCTGAAGGACTGCAGAGTGCCTATTGAGAATGTGCTAAAGGGAGTAGGGGAGGGCTTTCCCATAGCAATGAATGCATTGGATAATTCAAGAATCGGGATAGCCGCACAGGCACTCGGAATAGCTCAAGGATCATTTGAGGCTGCTCTAAATTATGCTCATGAGCGAGTCGCATTCGGGAAGCCTATAGCTCACCATCAAAGTGTAGGAAATTACCTAGCGGATATGGCAACTAGAACCGAGGCAGCCAGATTGATGGTTTACAAGGCATCCCTCTCGAAGCAGCTCCACTATGAGGAAGGTGCGCCGAGGCACACAATGGATGCCAGTATGGCAAAACTCTTCGCGGGCGACACTGCAATGTGGGTTTCGGAAAGAGCAGTGCAAGTACTGGGGGGGTATGGGTATACTACGGACTTCCCAGTTGAGAGATTCTTCAGGGATGCTAAGATTACTCAAATCTACGAGGGTACCCAAGAAGTACAGAGAATCGTGATAAATAGGTCAATTTCTCCTTAATGAGTCGATCAGGATGTACCCACTAGAGAAGATCAGAGGCTCTTTCCCGTCCCTCAGTAGAAAAATCGATGGAAGGGAAGCAGTGTACTTCGATGGTCCTGGCGGTAGTCAGGTACCACAATCCGTAGCAGATACGGTCAGTAATTACTTGTTGAATCACAATGCAAATACTGGAATGAGTTTTGCTACTTCAATAGAAACAGACGAAATAATTAGTGAAACTCTGAGTGCTTGCGCCGAATTCCTAGGGTGCTCCGACCCTAATGAGATTGTATTTGGCCAGAATATGACCAGTCTGAATATCCAACTAGCCAGCGCCCTTAGCAAGACATGGGGGCCGGGCGACGAGGTAGTAGTAACCAGACTAGATCACGACGGTAACGTCAGGCCATGGTCACTAGCAGCAGAGTGGTCCGGGGCTTCCTTGAAGAAAATTGAAGTAAATCCAGATGACTGCACTTTGGACATGGAATCGGTGGCTGAATCGATTTCCGAAAGTACCGTGCTCGTAGCAATTGGGGCTGCTTCGAATCTTTCTGGGACGATTAACAACGTCAGAGAACTGATAGGAATTGCACATGGTTTCGGTGCAGAGGTTGTTGTTGATGCGGTTCATTTTGCACCTCACTCCCTGATAGATGTGGAAGACATAGGGTGTGATTTCCTGCTATGCTCCCCGTACAAGTTCTTCGGCCCCCACCAGGGGATTCTTTGGGGGAAGAGGAGTAGAATGGAAGAGCTTCCTGTTGCAAAGCTTCGAGTGTCGACAGAGGAAGTCCCATTCAGATGGATGACGGGGACTCAGAGCCATGAAGGAATGGCGGGAACCAAGGCTGCGATTGACCATATCGCATGGATTGGTAGAGAAGTCTCAGGAAACGAAGGACTAGCGAGAAGAGAGGCCTTGAAAGTAGCATACACTGCTATAGAAGAGCATGAGCGAGAATTGTGTCTAAGAATGATCCATGGGCTGACAGATATTGAGGGTTTGAAAATCTGGGGAATAACCAATCCAGAGAGAATAACGGAAAGATCCCCCACTGTATCTTTCACTCATCCTAAGATGACAGCTAGCGAGATTGGTTCCTTGCTGGCCGAGAGGGGGATATTTGTCTGGGCAGGCAATTTCTACGCACTGGAGTTAACCGAGGCACTAGGACTTGAGCCGGAAGGGGTTCTGAGAGTGGGATTGCTACACTACAACTCGATGGAGGAAGTAGACTTCTTCTTGGAATCTGTAAGAGAAATCTTGGAGTAGCCTCACTCCACCCACTGGTATCTCCTCTGCCCTTCCAGATCTCCTTCTAAACCGACGCTTACCAAGGCGAACTCGGTACTGGGCTTTACCACCGAACGCTTTCTCTTGCCCATATGCAAAGCCTCGTAAACCGTCTTGTTGATGGCATGACGAGTGGATAGTCTCTCAAATAGGTGGAATCTAGAGGCTATCTCCCTCCAACCTGGTTGGACGACTCCCTCGAAAACCTTAGCCTTGGCCGAAAATTGACCCAGTATATTGGTTTCCAATCAGGCTAGAAGCTCTTTGTGTCTTCTCGATCCTCTGTTCCACGAAGGTCTTGAACTCCGGAGTCTTGGAAATGAGCCTCCTGTAGGAGTCATTCGCGGTTTCGAATTCTTCTATCCCGTCCGGAGTATCCGGGAATTCTGAAGGTAAAGGCTCAGGACCAATCTCCTCAACAATGCCCTCCCACATAGGGAGGTTCCTACGATCATGGCGGAAGACGTCGGGGAACATCCTCTTCCCCTGAAATGCATATGGAAGATGGACAATAATCCTGCTCCATTGGTTGGTTAGAATTTCATCATCCTCTGGATTATACCTGCCCTCCTCAATAGCCTTGCGACGGAAGTCGATGAAGGCCTGTTTGACAGATTCGGAATAACATCGATTGGAGAACTGTCCATCGAAAACAGGAGTATCCTTGTGAATCATTATTTTCTCATTCTCGAAGATGGTCTGGTTCTTTTTCTTGGATCTGGGGAGTAATTTGAGTATCTTCTCTGCTAGATTGGATGTGAACCTGGCACCGGATTCCTCTGCCAATTCCAGAACATTCTCGACTACGGTTCGCGTCTCGACCTCTCTCCGCGGCTTGAAGAAGTCATGAACTGGCATTGTGGAAACGCCCCAGATATCGGGAATTGCAAGTAATCTTGGATTATGGCGAATTAGTATCGCTCCCCCGCCTGCTCCCTGTGTGTACTCTCCAGAAGATCCGAGGTCATATTTCGCGTTGTCAGCGAAAACCACTATCCCTATCCTGTTTCTTTCCTGACCCCCCCTAGCCACCCAATCAAGGGTATTGTGCATCGCATCTACTGCACCAATGCAGGCGAATGTCATATCGACTACATCGCAATTCCTGAAGGAGTTAACCCCGAATTTCTCTGAATAGCGCTGCTCGAGCATGTCCATAATGTAAGTAGCGGTTGGCTTAGCGCCGTCCAAGGCCGATTCTGTACCAAGGTAAATCCTACCTATCGAAGAAGGGTCCAGTGAATTTCTGTCAATAAGTCTGGAAACAGCATTTGCACCCATTGTTGCAGTGTCTTCGTGCACATCTGGTATCGCCATTGCCTCTAGTCCGAGGCCTTTGCTTAGTTTGCCATAGTCGGCACCTCTGAACTCCGCAAAATCTTGCATTGCGAAATATAGTCTTGGGAAATGGAGCGCGATGTCATCAATGCCAACGACTGACATACTACCAAGGTGACGCGGAATACGCCTACATTATGATTACTATGGGGGCAATCCCTCGGGCATCAATTAGAACGATTCTACGATTCGCCGGAAATACTGTTTATTGACTCGATTAGCTCTTGCTTGTCTGAGAAATGCTGAGAGATGGGCTCTAGGACCTCAAATAGAGCATCGGCTACTGCCATTTTTGCATCCAGCGGGTGTATTTCTCCATTCGATACTGCATCTACAAATTGCTTTTGATCGGTCCATTCCGATGGTTTGCCGTACTTAGGGTCTGGAGATACTACTATCCTTCCAAGTTTAGGCATTATTACATTTTGAGAAATTTCGAATATTGGGGATTTATCGTTTCCCACCTCTAGGAAAGATTTCCTAATCTTAGATCTGATTGATTCTGAATCGTCATCCAAGAGGATCGCATTACCCGGATCTGACTTGGACATTTTATGATCGAAGGAGTCCATCCTCCCTCCTGGTCCCTTTAGGCCGGAGAGCATGGGAGTGTGGATGCATGTCGGCTTTATCCATTGATTCTTCTCCGCAACCTCGCGCATGTACATGTGCGCCTTTCTCTGGTCCATGCCCCCGAAAGCTATGTCCACCTCAAGTTCGAAAATATCCGCAGCCTGCAGAGCGGGATAGTAGAATGCAGCCAAGTCGTGATCGGAAGAGTCCTCGTCCCTACCCATTATGCTGAAGGTTCTCCTCACTCTTGAGAGGCTCATGTTCTTCGAGCATCTCAGGACCCGCTCCCAGTACTTACCGGAGTCCATAATATCAGATGCGCGAATAAATTGGATTTCACCAGGTCCGGTCCCCTCTCCAGGATTCTCCAAAATTGCCCTAAACATCTCGGACATGTATTCTGCGGCTATGGAAATCTTCCCCATGTCTCTTCCGAACTTGTCGTTCACCCAAGCGTGCCAATCTGCCAAAAGTATGATGACATTGACTCCCTCATCCAACAAATTCCTGATTGTATCTCCCAGAATAATCCAGCCAAGATGGGCTTTCCCACTAGGTTCCAAGCCAATGTAAGCAGAAAGTTGATCATCTCCGGAATGGCTAGCAGCGCCTCGAAATACAGACTCGAGATGTTCCACGCCAATTACTTCCTGGCATCCGAAGAACATCCTATCAATACGAGCCTTGGATTCGGAGGATAACTCTGGAAGAGTCACTTCTTCTACCATTGCCTCACCTAATTGAACAGTTTATTGAGCTTCTCCGCTCTCCCTTTGGCCTTGGTATTCTCATTTTCTTTCAGTAGGGACTCAATCTCCTCAATCAACGATTCCGCTTTCTCTATCTTGTCTGCAGGAACGCTATCAGACATCTCCATGAAATGTCGTGCTGACGAAACGGCCGATTTGGCCTTTGCAGCCTTCTTGGCCCATTCCTTCGCCTTGTCTCCCCTCTGTTTGGAATTGTACCCTGTAGCCTCATAACCCCGTGAGATCCCTCAAAGGATTCTGCAGAAGTCCTTTCCACCTTTTCGAAGAGCTCTTTCGCGAGTTCTGAAAGCCCTCCATTTTCTCCCACTTCTTTGATAATTCCTCTTCGAACGTCGAATCGCTCCATATGCCCTCGAAAAGACATTGTCACTTCAATACTGCCGAACACAGATGTTGGGAAGTCAGTAGAATACCTAAACGGTCGCCACCTCTCGGAGTCGTATGCACAGAGATATTGCGGCGGCTTTAGTCGGATTATCGATCATCCTTCTTGCACCATCATCACTGGCACAATCAACAGTGGAGCTAGGGGGTTCAATCAGTGTGGCAGAAGGCGATATGGGCATTGAAGGGATTTCTGTTTCTGAAAATCAAGATTTAGTCCTGGCTCATGGTGCAAACTCGGGCATTTTCCTTATCGATTCCAATTCTCCCGAAAACAATTCACATATCGAATGGAGTGGCGACTATTCGCTTCTAGACTCTTCATTCCACCCCGGGGGGAAAACGGCCATCATGGTCGGGGAAGGCGGGAATGTCTTGAGAATGACCTTGGCGAACTCAAGTATCGAGCAGGCCGGTGGCCCTTCCACATTCGGCGATACCCTGCTAACTTCCGTGTCTTGGAATGGGGATGGAAGTTGGGCCTATATCGGAGGGGAGGATGGATGGATTTGGAGGTTCAGAGGCACCTCTGACGGAGGAATTGAGGCGAAAGTTCTGGAAAATCGAGGAGATAGGGTCATCTCGGGCATCTCTTGTCTTAGAGGACACAATATCTGTGCGATAACCTCGACTTTAGGAGGCATAGGGATTATCGATCAGGAACATGGTTTGCACTGGATAGGCGGTTTCGGGACTCCATGGGTGGATATTGTCTGTCACTCTTCAGAAGTACCAGAATGCATCGCAATATCCAGCGACTTAACCATCGCAAGTATTGTTGTAGCCGTTTCAGAACCCTCGGAAACCAGAGTCTTTGACAACGACATAGTTCAACTCCAAGGTTTCGTAGGGGCAATGACAGGGATAGAAGCACAATCAGACGGAATTTCCCTAATCTCACTAGCTCCATTCGGATTAATTGAGCACGACAAAGAAGCCGGGAAGTCATTCCACTGGCTCGATAATATCGACGCTGTAGAATTTGACGTAGAAATCTCAGATCAGAGAATCGTTGGCACATGGGGGTCTGGATTCTTCGAGGGGTGGCTAATTACCGATAGGGGCACCTTAGTCTCTTTCGGACCCGTTGATCAGAACGAGGACAATTCAATGCTAGAAATTTGGATAGGGATAATTATCCTTGGCGGGGCCACATTGCTGGTGGCATCTCTGATGGTGAGTTCTTCGCCGAAACTAAGCAATTGGTTGACGAAAAGGATTGGTAGCGAGGAAGAGCGCAAAGATGTCCTTAGAAAGGAAAGGCGCCAGTCAAGGAAAAAAGGACGAGCATAGATTCATTTGCAAACTTGTTCGCGGCGGTTCAATAACATGGCATACGAGGCGTTGGACTTCTACGATATCGATTCACTACTGACCGATGAAGAGAGAATGATTAGGGATGTTGTACGGGACTGGGTGGAGGAAAGAATACTACCAGACATCGAGGATGCATGCAGAGAAGGTGTTTTTCCTGACGAATGGAGGGCTGAGATCGGAGAAATGGGGATTCTCGGGGCTCCATTGAAGGGGTATGGGTGCCCGGGACTCTCATACACCGCTTATGGCCTGATATGCCAGGAGTTGGAAAGGGGAGATAGCGGCGTACGCTCTTTCGCTAGCGTTCAAGGATCTCTTGCGATGTACCCAATATGGGACTTTGGTAGCGAAGAGCAGAAGGAGAAATACTTGCCAGGAATGGCCAGTGGAGAGTTGGTTGGGTGCTTCGGTCTTACTGAGCCAGACTACGGTTCAAATCCGGGTGATATGCTAACTAAGGCAGAGGATAAGGGCGACTACTTCCTACTCAACGGCGCCAAGATGTGGATTACAAACGGAACTATTGCGGACTTGGCGGTCGTCTGGGCCAAGCTTGACGGCGTAATCAGGGGATTCATTGTAGAAAAAGAGGATGAGGGCTTCACCGCTCCGGAGATGAAGGGCAAGCACTCGCTAAAGGCCAGCATTACCAGTGAGCTGGTATTCCAAGATTGCAAAATACCCAAGGACAGAATCCTACCCGATGTAAGAGGTCTTAGAGGACCATTTAGCTGCCTCAATAATGCTAGGTTCGGAATCTCTTGGGGTGCAGTAGGGGCTGCTCAGTCGTGTTTCAACTCGGCTAAGGAGTATGCATTGAGTAGGATTCAATTCGGACATCCAATTGCGTCATTCCAACTTGTACAGAACAAGTTATCTTGGATGCTAAGGGAAATAACGAAGGGGCAATTGCTTGCATATCACCTCGGTAAGAAAAAGGACGATGGGACTTGGATTCCAGAACAGATTTCTCTTGCAAAGATGAACAATGTGGATATGGCGCTTGAGATAGCCAGAATGTCGAGAGACATTCACGGAGCGAATGGAATTCTCGATGAATACCCTGTCATGAGGCACATGGCAAATCTAGAATCTGTAAAGACATACGAGGGGACTCACGACATCCACAACCTAATTCTGGGAAGGCACATCACTGGAATTCAGTCATTCACCAGAGAGCCGTGAATTGTCTAGAGAATACGTACCAATATTGAAAGGTCCAGAACCTGCCCAGAGGTCAGGGATTCTGATGGGAGTTGCTGTTCTTCTCAAGCAAGTCCCAGACACCACCGCGAAGATCAGCGTCTCGGGCTCGAGGGTGGATGAGTCCGCCATTACCAAGTGGTCGATTAGTCCCTATGACGAGTATGCTCTGGAAAGCGCGATAGCGCTGAAAGAATCAGGTGCTGATGAGTTGGTCGCGATAACTTGTGGGCCCCAGAGGGCCTCGAAATGTCTTACTGAAGCGGCAGCTGTTGGTGCGGATAGGCTGATTCACATTGTGACCGATGCGGATTTCATGGACAGTTGCACTGTTCAGTCTATTCTGTCCTCTGCAATCGAAAGGTCAGAGTGCGATATCGTCCTTTGTGGAAAACAGGCTGCTGATACGAACAGCGGTTCTACCGGCCCAGGAGTAGCTAGCCTGCTTGGGTACTCGTGCGTAGGCTCTGTTACAGAGGTCTCCATGGATGAGGGCAAACTCTCTGCAACTAGGCTTGGGGCTACGGGATTGGAAAGGATCGAGGTCAGCGGCCCCTGCCTGTTCACATTCGATAAAGGCGAAGTTGAGTTGAGGAGGCCTAACGTCAGAGGCATAATGATGGCGAAGAAGAAGCCGATAGAAAGCATCGGGATAGAAGAGCTGGGGATAGAAATTGGTAGCCCGAGAGCATCCCTACAATCCCACTCATCTCCTCCGGAGAAGCCCCCTGGCCAGAAGTTCGAGGGAGCCGGTTCAATCGAGATAGTCGTTGGCAAGTTGAGAGATGAGGCCAACGTAATTTAGAGGTGTGAAAATGGATATCGCGATAATTTCTGAAGCTAGCAACGAGTCTTTGCACCCCGTCACTGCGCAGTTGGTCGGGGCGGCGTCTTCTATCGGAGGGCAAATTAGCGTGATTTGCCCGGGAGGGGTTGGTTCACCAGAAGCCGCTAAGATTGCCGGGGTCAGCAAAGTCATCTCCGTTGAAGGGGATTGCTTCGACAGCTACGACTGTATGGCATGGTCTAATGCGATTGTACCCTTCATAGACGGGGATCTTGTGCTGACATCTTCCTCGGCAATTGGAAGGGAGGTGTCATCGGCCATTGCAGCGAAGAAGGGTTTTCCTGTGGTTCAAGACATCACAAGCCTGAATGATGGAATCTCAGTGTCAAGGTCAATCTTCTCAGGGAAGGCAATCGAGGAAGTGGAAGTGTCATTGCTCTCTGGTGGAAGGGGGATGGGCGATCCGTCAAACTTCTCACATCTCTATGAGGTAGCAGAAGAGATAGGAGCCGCAGTTGGAGCTAGCAGGGCCGCAGTTGACACATGGGAGGAAATACCCCATAGCATGCAGGTAGGCCAGACAGGGAAGACCGTGACTCCCAGCCTGTACATTGCAGTAGGAATCAGCGGCGCCATACAGCATCTAGCTGGGATGAGGTCCAGCAAATACATCCTAGCGATAAACAAGGACCCGGAGGCCCCTATCTTCGGAGTGGCCGACTACGGCATTGTTGCCACTTGGGAAGAGTCTATTCCCGCTCTGAAAGAGCACTTGTCCGCGATAATGTCAGACTGATGCCTGCTCTTTTCCTGAGTCGGAGCGAGTTCTACTTATCCTACTCAGGTACTCCTCAGTAATTCCGCCTGTGACGTAAATTCCATTGAAGCATGAGCAATCGAATTCTTCGATTTGGCTACCGCTCGTTCCTGTGCAGGCATCGACCAAGTCGCCCAGATCTTGGTATATCAGCCAATCAGCTCCGATTGCCTGGCAGATTTCGTCGTTGGTCTTGCCATAAGCCACATACTCCTCCCTAGCGGGCATGTCTATCCCATACACATTAGGATGTACAATAGGGGGAGAAGAGGAAGCAAACAAAAGATTTAATGAGATTTTATCTGTAATGGAATTAGAAGAAGTTACGTATATATCTGTAAAGATTTCAGCAATAGTTAGTCAGCTTCAGGAGGCAGACCATGATGGTTCTGTGAGTAGAGTTGCAGAAAAATTAAGAAAGATTTATTCCAAAGCACAAGAAGAGAATGTTTTTGTGAATCTTGATATGGAGGAATACAGAGATTTACAAGTAACGATTGATGTATTTAAAAAACTTCTTGATGAGGAAAGTTTTGAAAAACTTTATGCAGGGATTGTTTTACAAGCATATTTACCAGATTCTCATGCAGCGTTTGAAGATTTAATTGCTTGGGCTAAAAGAAGGCATGAAAAAACAGGAGCAAAAATAAAGATAAGGATTGTTAAAGGTGCCAATCTGGCAATGGAAAAAACAGAAGGGGAATTAAACGGATGGAAGGCAGCACCTTATGAAAGCAAAGAAGAAGTAGATGCTAGCTATGCAAGGTTAATCAATACTGCTATTGATTCAAAAATTAAAGATTTTTTAACTATTGGAGTAGCTAGCCATAACTTATTTCACATTGCTTTTGCACAAACACTTGCACAAATGAGAGGGTGTAAAGAACAAGTAGAAATTGAAATGTTAGAAGGCATGGCCAACCCAGAGGCTCTTGCAGTAAAGGAAAGATTTGGATCGGTGTTGCTTTATTCTCCAGTTACTTCAGATGAGGAGTTCCCAGCTGCTGTTGCCTATCTTGTTCGGAGATTAGATGAAAACACTTCTGAAGAAAACTATCTTAGAGCATCATTTGATATTGCTCCGGGAAATAAACAATTTAACCAACAAGCAAAAAGATTTATTGATTCAATACATATGTCCCATGTTGTTAATACCGACAGTAGAAGAAGAGCCGTACAAAATGATACAAGAGAGAATGCATTTAAAGAAAATATTTTTAACAATCAAGCAAATAAAGACTTAACCGATCCAAAATTTATTGAGTTAATAAAAAATAAAGAGTATGTTTTTGGAAAGACTCTTATTCCAGTTGTTGTTAGTGGCAGAGAGTATTTAAATTTGGAACACAAAAATGGTCTTGAACCAGGCAAAAATGGACAAACTCTTTATTCATATAATTAATCAACTATAGATCTTGTCGATGATGCAGTAAGAATTGCAAAATTTGAACAAAATAATTGGGAGAAAACAAATATAGAAAATATAAAGGAAATAATGGGTAAATGCGCAACAATAATGGAAGAAAACAGACCTCGATTGATTGCTGCGATGATAAGAGATGGTGGAAAAACTATTTCAGAGGCAGATCCAGAAATTTCAGAGGCTATTGATTTTGTTAGATTTTATTCTTTAGCAGCGGAAAAGCTTGATAAAGAATCTTCACCTTTAGGTGTTGTAGTCGTTGCACCACCTTGGAACTTCCCCTATGCAATACCAATGGGAGGAATTGTAGCTGCTTTAGTTTCAGGTAACACTGTTATTTTTAAACCAGCCCCAGAGACAGTATTGGTAGCCTGGGAACTAGTAAACCAACTATGGGAAGCTGGAGTACCAAAATCAGTTTTACATTTTCTACCTACAGACGAAAATGAAATTGGCAAACATCTTATTACTCATAATGATGTTGACTCCATTGTTCTGACAGGGTCTTATGAAACGGCACTCTTATTTAAAAAATGGAATCCATCCTTAAGATTGCTTGCAGAAACAAGTGGTAAAAATTCAATCGTTGTTACCGCAAGCGCTGACATCGATGCTGCAGTTAAGGACATTATTGATTCTGCCTTTGGGCATGCTGGACAAAAATGCTCAGCTTCAAGCCTTGCAATTGTTGAGCAGTCTATTTACAACAATCCAACTTTTTTTAAACAGTTAAAAGACGCTGTCACATCACTTAAAGTAGGAGACCCAGCAGATTTCTCTACGTCAGTTGGTCCTTTGATAAGTCCAGTGAATAAAAATTTATCAAAAGTTATAGAAGAGCTTGAAGATGGTGAGGAGTGGCTTGTTGAGCCAAAGCAACTCGAAAGTGTATATTTATGGTCTCCTGGTGTAAAAATTAATGTTCAGCCAGGATCTTGGGCTCATCAAAATGAATGGTTTGGGCCGGTACTTGGGGTAATGAATGCAAAAGATTTAGAACAAGCAGTTGATTGGCAAAATTCTGTTCCATATGGACTTACAGCTGGAATACAATCTCTAAATGAAAAAGAATGTGAATACTGGATTGACAATGTAGAAGCAGGAAACTTATACGTTAACAGAACAACAACAGGGGCAGTTGTTGACAGACATCCATTTGGGGGCTGGAAGAAAAGTAGTTTTGGCCCAACTGCAAAAACAGGAGGAAGTCACTATGTTTCAATGTTTCGTGAATACCAACCGGTAGAAAATATAGAAAGTTTAAAATATGAATTTAAATTGACATGGGAAGAGATTGGTAATAAGTCAATAAAACTAGGAGACACAGAGTCTGAAAGAAATTTCAAACGTTACGTTCCATACAAGAGTATCTTGTTAGTTACTGAAGAAGACTTTTCAAAAGATTTAGAAAGCTTTATATTTTGGATATCCGATTTATTGAATATAAACATAAAGATAATATCTCAAGAGACTCTATTAGGTCCTGATTCAAATTTAGATCTTTCTCTTTTTCAAAAAATAAGATGGACAGCAACGAGTCAAGAAATACCAACTCAGATATTTAGTTCAGGAGCAACTGTTGATGAGAGAGGGTTATCTCAAAATGGTAAACAAGAGCTTCTTTGTTGGGTGAAAGAACTTTAGTTGTTAACTAGTATTAACAAACAAAATAATAGAAGGAGATATAATTATGAAAAAATTCTTTACACAGCCAATTGGTGAATTTTCAAGGCAAAATTCTATGGTGTTTCTTATTTGCAACATTGTTCTAATAGCTATTAACTTTGGATCATTTGAGGTAGATGCATTAGGAAGGCTTCTAAACTTTGTTTGGGGATTTTCTCTTTTTGGAATAGTCATTTCTGGTTATTACTTAGCAGAAGACCATGTTCCTGATTTTTGGAAAGCTGGGTCTACAGTCTTAGCTTCTGTCATAGTAGTCGGAACATTTATTGAAATCGCAATGCCTGAGTACCAAGAAAATGGCTTTGGGCCAATGTACTTCTTCTGGGCTTTTAATCAATTAATATACGGAATAACCTTAAGGGGTACGGGAATATTTCGTCCAGTTTACGAAAATCTAGCTATTTTAGGTTCACTCATTATATTCTCAGGAACTACAGCTGGCGTATTTTTTGACTACACAATACCAGAGACATATCAACCAGTAGGCTTAGTTGGTTGGCTGGCCTTAGTAGTAGGAGTAAGTCTAGGAACTTATTTTGCTTGGGGTGACAAACTGTCATCAAGCACAGAATAAAAGAAAGGAAATAATATGACGCAACAAGAAAAGACTTTTGCAGTTCAGGTACCAAGAATTGCAGTGGCAGTATTTTTAGTAGGTTTTCTTAGTTTTTCTGGAGTAATCCCAGAAAGCGAGTTACTTAACACTATTGTTTGGAGATTTATTTCAATTGGTATTTTGACGGGCATATATTTTTCAAAAAGATTATATGACAGATCAGGTGGATCTAAAGTATTCAATCTTATTTACTTGATTTGCATGTTTGATATCTTATTCCAAGTTGTAGTTGGTTCAACAATGGATTTAGAGCTTAACTACACTTCAGGTATTTGGCAAGCAATACTTGTTTATATGCTTTTGACTAATGTTGGAGATCTTTTTCCAATATGGGGTAAGGCTGCATTTATTATCATGGTAGTTAACTTCTTACTTGAAGAAGCATCTGTAACATTTGGCGTGACCCTTCCTGAAGCTGCACAGTTTGGTTGGATCATTGGTTTACCTTTAACACTTTTAGCGTTTTCATATGTGTACAGCAAAGAGGAAGTTTTGAGTTAAAAAAATGAAAGATAGGAGATAAAATGAAACAATTCTTTTTACAAGATGTAAAAGAGCAATCACAACAATCAGCATATTTATTTATAGTTATAAATGTTGTTTGGTTTGTTGGAGGGATCGCTGAACTAGATTACGGCAATTTTGACAACGTACTACAGTTATTTTGGTCTTTCTCAATTGTTGGAATACTTTTAGGTTTAAAAGATTTGCACGGAGATTCACTTCCTGAAGACTGGAGACAGGGATATACAATGATGGCTGCGGCGGTACTTGTAGCATCTCTCTTAGGAA
>LUMU01000240.1_pt1 | contig 20051 bp, 18 predicted proteins | sample 729751 | NCBI WGS metagenome assembly LUMU01 (sample SAMN03860300, study PRJNA289734) | marine metagenome | biome: seawater column; feature: ocean; material: water; isolation source: Red Sea water column Station 192 - depth 100m | place: Saudi Arabia: Red Sea | collected 2011-10-15 | depth 100 m
CCGTTAGATGGAATAACAAATAATACAGTTGTTGTAGGCGTAGATAATAAAAAGTTTGTCTTGAGAATTCCCGGAAAAAATCCAGACGTTATAAATAGAAAATCTGAAAAACTTAATTCTATTAGAGCTTATGAGGCTGGATTAACGCTTCCGTTTATAATTTTTGATGAAATTACTGGAATTAAAATTTCAGAATATTTCGATATATATACATACAAGCAACAAGATTTTAACAATAAAGAAATGCGGATGAATGCATTCTATATATTAAATGAATTGCACAATTCAGATTTGGTACTTGAAGAAAATTTTTCACCTCTAAAAGTTTTTCATAATATTGCAGATGCTTCTTACTCAGTAGAAAAAGAAGCTATTGAAGTTGCTTCAAATGTTATAAAAAAGATAAACGAAATTGGAATCAAAAATGTACCGTGTCACCAAGATCTTTACCATGCAAATTTCGTAATCTATGAAAATAAAACAATTCTTATTGATTGGGAATACTCATCTATGGGAGATAGCTACTTTGATTATGCAGACTTATTTTGGCAAAATGAATTTGATCATAACGACGAATTTAAAAAAAGTTCATTAATAGAAATAGGGATAGAGTCTGACGAAGATATTGAAAAATTTGAGTACTTTGAAATGCTCTCTATGATTACTTGGGGCCTATGGGCGCTAAGAAGGTCTCCAAATGATAATGATGGCTTAATGGCAATAAATAATGCAATAAAATTAAGCAAAATTAAAAAACTTTGAAAAGATTTTCAGTTAATGGTGAAAATCAGTTAGAATTTCGCAGTTAGGAAAAAAGGAAAAAAATTTAGAAACATAGTCAGCTAGGTCTTGAGAGTTCTCCATAGCTTTACTTATTTTCAGTTCAAACTGCTGACCTTCACTTTGTATGCCAGAGTCATCAATATCAATTTTTAATATCTCAGAAGTTTTGTTTAAAAGTGCGCTCATTCCTTTAGGATATCCACCACTACTTAAGTAATGCGGAACAGCAGCCCAAAGACCAGAAGTCTCAATTCCATTATCTCTTAAAGATTGTCCAACAACACTTGTTATGCCTGTTGGTCCTGAGTAATTAGGATTGAGAACATTAAAGCGAGAGTGAAATGTAGGATCTCCACTAACGCCGAAAATTGGAACAGGAAGAGTATGTGCTACTTGTCCAAAAAAAGCTCCTAAGGTAACAGCTTTTTTGACACCTAGCTCTAAAAGGGTTTCTGTTATATTTTTTGAATATTCTTTCCATCTCATTGATGGCTCTTCTCCGAATACCAAAATTAGATCACTTTTGAGTTTGTAATCCTCAATTGAATAGAAAGAAGTTTGAGGCCAATGAAAGTTTCTTTCACCAAAGTCTTTAACCTCAACAATCGGCCTTCTCATTTGATAGTTATAGTAAGAATCAGAATCTAGCTCAGCAAAAGGATCTACGTCATATGTGCAGCTTAAATTCTCAACACAGCCAGTAGCTGTATTGCCTGCATCACTCCACCCTTCAAAGGCAAGTATTGCTACAGGTTCTGATAAAAGTGGCTTTCTATACCAAACTACATCTTCCATAATGAAAGATTAATGTTTTAATAGATTTATTTAATATAAATTTTTATAGTTTTCTTGATGAATTCAAAACTACTGAAATGCTTGATAGTGCCATGGCCAAAGCTGCTAAATTTGGAGTAATTACCCCAGACACAGCCAATGGAATCATTGAGGTGTTGTAAACAAAAGCAAGGAATAGATTTTGATAAATTCTACTTTTAGATTTTTTTGATAATTTAAAAATTTCAGAAATTGTATCTAAACCGCCCTTGTGAATTAAAATATCACCAGCTACTTGTGCTATTTGACTACTACTAGAGGTAGTTATACCAATATCCGCTTGTTTTATTGAAGGGGAATCATTTACTCCATCTCCAACATAAATAATTTTTTCTTCTAGTTGTTTATTTTTAATAAAGTCTAACTTTTCTTCTGGAGATTTATTTGAATGATATTTGTCCACCCCGATACTTTTAGCAAACTTTTCAACATTTACTTCTTTATCTCCAGAGAGAATAATTATTTCTTTTTCATCTTTCAGTATATTTAAGAAATTTGACGATACGGATACCTCTTCTTCTAAGTAGAGGTCAATTTTTTGCTCGTCAATTTTAACAATGATTGAAGACTCGTTAGAGTCTTCATTTTTTTCAATTAAAACTTTTTTCTCATCAACTATACCTTGTATCCCTAAGCCAGGAACTTCCTTGACATTATCAGCTTTAAGCAATTTCAAATCTCGTAATTCTGCTTCATAAACAATACTTCTTGCAATCGGATGCTGAGAATAGCTTTCAAGACTTGCAATAATTTGTAAAATTGTATTTTCCGTTAGAGATGTATTATTGTCGATCTTTGATATTTTAAAAATACCAGAAGAAAGGGTACCTGTTTTATCAAAAATAAGAGTATTTATATCACCAAATTTTTGCAAAATATCAAAATTTTTGAATAAGTATCCCTGTTTTTTACTGAGAGTTGCAGTCTTAAACAAAACTATTGGAGTTGCTAAGCCTAATGCACAAGGACATGCAATCACCAAAACTGCTATTGAATTTTTTAAGGCATCTAATAATGTGAAATCGCTTATAAAGAGTCTAAACAGGAAAGTTAGAAGACTAATAAAAAGAACAACTGGAACGAAGTATTGAGTTACTTTGTCCAATGATTTTTGAATCTCTGGTTTAGTTGCTTGAGCCGTTCTAATTAATTCTTCAATTATGTTGTAGGTAGATTTTTGATAAGACTCTTGGACAGAGACCTTTAATGCACCATCTAAATTTATACTTCCACCTACAACTAAGTCCCCAGGATTTTTAACTAGAGGAATTGACTCTCCAGTTAATAAACTTTCATCAACAGTTGTTGAACCTTCTAAAACAACACCATCAACAGGAATAATCTCTCCGGGGCTTACTTTAAATAAATCACCAATTGTAACCTCTTTAATAGGTACTTCAAGATGCTCCCCACCTCTTTCCACAATTAAAGTTTTAGGCATTCTGCTTTTTATTGATTCAGATTCATTTACGGATTCCTCTATAACCTTATCTTCTATTGCTTTACCAATTAAGATAAATGAAACTATGAAAGCTCCGGTATCTAGGAACATTTTATTATTTGTGATTGATAAATCAGAGCTAAGAACAGTGCTTGGTAACAATGAAATAATAAGCGCACTCAAGCTACCGATTGAAATTAGAGTATCCATATTAAAATCAAGAAATTTAATTTTTTTAAAAGCAGAAATATGAAAATTTCTACCAAGTATCAAGATAACAAAAGAGCCTATTGCATAAGATAAGATATCTAGCCCAGCCTCAAATGTAAATCTGAGAATGTAAGTAAGAAACAATGAAAATAAAGGTATTAAAAATTTAAATCTAACTTTACTTCCTGAACTAAGGCTGTCTGCTTCTTTTGCCTTATAGCCAATAGTGTTTACTTTTTTAATTAAATTATCAACATCAAATTCGTCATTATTTTTAATGTCAACAATTGCAGACTTTAAAGGAAAGCTTACAGATACGTCTAAGACATCTTCTTGTTTTGAAATTACTCGTTCTATCCGTGCAGCACATGCAGCACATGTCATGCCCTCGATGTCTAAATTTAAAGTATTATTCTGACTGGACAACTGTGTAGCCTTGTTCATCTAACAGTTGAGAAACATTCATCATGTCTAAATCAGAAGATGAGATAACTTCAACTGATTTTTTCTCAATATCAACTGAAACGCTTTCTATTGATTCAACATTATTTAATGTAGATTCAATCGTATCCTTACAATGACCACAACTGATTTCAGGAACTGTAAATACAACATTCATAATTATCAATATTAATACTCGGCGGGCTATAAATAAGCCCCTAATTTCTTAGGGGCTTATAAGAAATCTCTTGGGGGAGATTTCGTTAGGGGGGTCTTTAAAACTTAAGCAGTTTCTTGTAGAATTCTGCCTCTAACTCTAGGATATTTCACAGGAGCATGATTGAAGCAGTGATCTCTCTTGTTATAAATACTTAATTGAGTACTACAAGATTCATCTTTGCACACTCTGCCCTGGTCAAAACTCTTTGATGGCCTAATTCCGCCCTTTATTTGACTCGCTTTTAATCCGTCTGTCATTTTATTCCTTTATATACTTTGTGAATATATTCACAAGCTTAACATAAATATTTTAGAATACAATTTTAAATAAGCAAGTTCTTTTGAAATAAAAAAGCTTCATCATCCCACTTTCTACCTAGGAAGCTTTCCACCATATTTTCTGCAGGAATAGTACCTCCAGGCTTGAGAATCTTATTTTTGTAATCAACACCTACTGAATTTGAAAGCACTCCTTCATTTTCAAATCTGCTGAACAAGTCATCACCAATAATTTCTGCCCATAAGTATCCATAGTAAGCAGCATCATATCCACCAAGTAAATGACCAAATGCTGCCAAATGATTTGTATCTTTGGGGTAGGTGATATTAGTTACTAACTGAGAAGCTTGTTCGATTTGTAAAAGGTCATCATTGAAATTCTCACCATGCATATGTTGATCAGCAAGTCCAAAAGATACTTGCCTTAATGCCAACAAACTAACTCCAATGTTTTTTGATTCGTTTAGCTTTTTACATAGTTGTTCAGACAATGGTTCTGAAGTTTCAATATGTTTTGAAATCCTTTTTAAGCACTCTACTTTCCAAACCCAGTGCTCCATAATCTGACTAGGAGCTTCCACAAAATCCCACTCACAATTTGCACCCACAAACCTTGTATATTTTGATTTACCAATTCCATTATGTAAGACATGACCAAATTCATGAAACAAGGTTTCAACTTCATCAAAAGTCATAAGTCCATCTCCTGTATTAGGATTTGGAAAATTTGCGACCATTGAACATACTGGTAGCTCTTGCCTTTCGGAACCACCAGAAGAAATATCAAATACTGCTGCATGGGTAAACTTTCCTTCTCTTGGATAGAGGTCTAAATAAAAGTAAGCTAGTTGTTCACCATTTTTTTCCCATAAAGACCAAAGTTCAACATCTTCATGCCACGCAGTTTCATTTGATTCTGACTTAATTTCTAAATCAAAAACTTCTTCACAAACTTTGAACATTTCATTTTTTACATCATGAATAAAAAAATATTTTTTTAGTTCACTATTTTCTATATTGCTAGTTTTGCTTCTTTTTGATGAAATAAAGTATCGAATATCCCATGGTGAGATATCATTAATTTCAATATCATCTATTACAAGGTCTTTTTTTTCTTTCTCAGCAGCTTTTTGCAACTTAGGAATTAAATCTTTATACATAGCATCAACATTTTTTGGATTTTTTGCCATTCTGTTTTGCAATCTATATTCAGCCCATGTTTCAAATCCAAACAATTTAGATTTTTCATTTCTTAGCAAAACAGCTTCTTTAAGGATTGGAATATTATCTTCTACAGCCCGATTATTAAAAGCTTTCCAAACTATTTCTCTTGTGTTCCTGACATTACAGTTCTCAGATATTGCATTTACATCAGGATATGCCATTGTAATAATAAATTTTTCTTCATCTTTTTTTAAGTTGTTAAGTTCATTTTTGCTTAAACCGCTTAATTCAACCTCTGAAAATTTAAGCTCTGTTTTATCTTTTGCTATATTTTCTGAAAAAGCGATACCAAGCTCTATAAGCCTTTTATCAATTTCTATTAACCTATTTCTGCTTTCATCTGATAAACCATGACCAGCATTTTTAAAATCTATGCCTAAATCTTTGTGAAACTCAATACTCTCTTTATCTGCATCTGAAATATCAATTTCATTATATTTTTTGTAAAGATCATCATCATTAAATAGTTCAAGTGCAAAATTTTGTATTTTAGAATCTGCTTCATTTCCAAAATCTCTAATCTTTTCTTCTGGGTGTACATCTCCAAGAAAAGCAACCCTTCCTGAAACGTCATAAACTGTACTTTCTAAATCATTAAAATCATTTAAATTAACGTTTGTTGATGACTTTATGTTTTCAACTAATTTTTTACATTCTTCTAAAGTGCTATCCAAATCATTATTCAAGCTCTCTAAGTTTGCCTTAGAATAGTTAAACATAAACCTCCTTAATCTAAGTTATGATACTATTAAATTATGGAAATAAAATTAGAGTTTTGTGTAGTCTGAAACTACACCCCTCGTGCAGTTAGTACGATAGAAGACATCTTAGAAATTTACGGAAACAAAGTAACTTCGATTAATTTAATTCCAAGTGGTGGAGGAGTATTTGAGTTCCATCTAGATGACAATTTATTATTTTCAAAAAAAGAACTAGGTAGACATACTGAGGACGGTGAGATTCTTAAGCTCATAGAAGAAGCGCTTGATTGAGTCTACCTTTTGACCTAACCCTTTTTGAATTAATCTTTATTGCTCTATTAATCTTTATAGGATCATCAGTTCAAGGAATACTAGGATTTGGATTTGCTGTTATAGCATCACCTATAGTTGTACAAATTGAAGCACTGTTAGTTCCTCAACTCTTATCACTATTGGGTTTACCATTAGCAATTCGAGTATTTATAAGAGAAAGAAATAAAGTTGATTTAAGTTCAGTAAAACCTTTAGTTGCTGGCAGGTTTGTTGGGGGACCAATCGGTTTGTTGTTTTTATCAACATTAAATGAAAAATATCTTTCTATTTCTGTAGGTTTAATAGTTTTTTTAGCTGGAATAGCTTCTTTTTTTGGATGGGTAATTAAAAGAAACAAAACCAATTCTTTCATTGCAGGTACATTTCCTGGAATTTTCGGAATGATTGCCGCAATAGGAGGCCCTCCAATTGCTCTTCTGTATCGAGATGCCGATCCAGACGAATTCAGACCATCATTAAATAGTGTTTTTATAATTGGAATACTAATCACTTTGTCTTTGCTTGCCTTTACTGGAAGAATCTACATTGATCACATTTATTTATTATTGATCAATATTCCATTTGTTTTTTTAGGAATTAGATTATCAAGCTTAATTTTTTCTAAAGTTTCTCAGAGTTTTCTGTCTGCGTCAGTGACTTATTTTTCTATTTTTTCTGGTTTATATGTGATATTAAGAAATATAAATTAGTTTATTTCATGAGGTCTAATTATTAACATAAAAAGATATGTTAATACGAGCATCCTTAGCAGGGGTACTATATTTTTTAAGCTTTCCTCCTTTTGACTTTTGGTTCTTAATTTTTCCAGCACTGTATTTTTTTTACTATTCGTTGTTATCGGATGAAAAATCTTTTTTAACAGGGTTTATATTTGGGAGTGTCACCTATGGTGTAATTTTATTAGGAATTCAATCAATAGGACTTGAAGCATGGATTCCATTAACAATTTTAATGGGATTGATGTATGGAATATTCGCAAAACTGTTTTCTTATCTAAATACAAAATCTGATAACAATTTCTATGTATTGTTGTCAGCTATAGCAATTTTTGATTTGATTAGAGCATATTTTCCATTTGGCGGTTTTCCTTGGGGTTTTCCCTCAACGGTTTTATTAACTGGTCCTATAGACAGTTGGTTCATGCTAGATGCTCGTTTATCTTTTGAAGGCTTTGGACCAACGGGATCTTCTCTTTTACTACAATCCTTTTCTTTAATAATTGCACTTGGTGTCTTTTCAAAAAACAAACAAAAAAATTATTTTAAAAATTATATGATATTTTCATTAGTAGTTTTTTCAATATACGTTTTCAGTCTTGTAATTATTAATACTGATTACGATGATGCTCAATTAGGAGCATCAGAACTAAACATCGCAATCATTCAAGGAAACAGCCCATGTCCTGGTGCCAAAAATAGATGTAGTAATGAAAGACAAAAAATATACGATAGCCATTTAACTCAAACACAATCTCTTGACGGAAATTTTGACCTTGTAGTTTGGCCCGAGAGCTCAACAGGATTTAACAATGATCCTGGAATACATAGTAGAGTTCAAAACGATATTGCTACCGAAGCTTTGAGGCTAGATTCATATTTTTTAATAGGAGGAGACAGACCTATACAAAATCAATATTTTGAAAATTATGGAGTCTTTATAAACAAAGATGGTGAGATTATAGATCAATATTTAAAACAGCACCCGGTGCCCTTTGGAGAGTATATTCCATTTAGAAAATATTTAGACTGGATTCCTCCGTTAGCACTAGTTCCACGTGACATGATCAGGGGTGATGGTCAAAAAATATTTATGGTAAACAATACGAAAATTTCAACTGTTATCTCATTTGAAGGATCGTTCCAAAGATATATCAGGAATAGTGTTCAGGATGGTGCAGAATTAGTTGTAATACTTACTAACCAAGCAAGTTATGGAGAAAGCGGTATGTCAGATCAATTTATATTAATGTCTAGGGCAAACGCAATTTCAAATGGGAGGCCGATTGTACATGCAGCTATAACTGGTAAATCAGCATTTATAGATCATAACGGAAAAGTGATTGCTAAAACTAAATTATTTGAAACAGGAGTACTTACTGAAAAACTTGAGGCAAAACAGAAAGAAACACCTTACAGCAGATATGGAAATTATTTAAATTATATTTTTATATTATTTGGGGTCATTGTTTTTAGTAAAAAATTTATTCGTCCAACTGATTAAAGGGTAAATTTTTAACAGCTACTGCTTCAAGCAGTCCATTCTGAAAAACTCTTAGGCCAAATTTTGGAAGAATAGCAAATAAGTGATCAAAGATATCAGACTGAATTTTTTCATACGCCTCCCACTCAGTCGTATTTGTGAATGTATAGATTTCTAATGGCACACCTTCTGGAGAGGATGGAAGTTGCCTAACAAGGAAAGTCATAGTTTCAGTATTTAAGTTTGAATTTTGTTTCAAATAGCTTTCAACATAAGCTCTGTATGTACCTATATTCGTCAATTTTCTAGTTTCAATATTGTTATCAGGATTTTCAATAGAAGCATTAAATTCAGATAATTCGTTATTTTTAAAAGATATGTAATCCTTTAATGGTGCTAATTTTTCTAATTCCGAAATTTCTTTGGCCGTTAAAAATTTGATACTTGAAATATCTATAAGTAAAGATCTTTTAATTCTTCTTCCACCATACTCAGACATTGCCCTCCAATTTTTAACAGAAGTGTTTACAATTTTTGATGTCGGAATTGTTGTTATTGTTTTATCCCAGTTCTGAACTTTTACAGTATGAAGAGCAATGTCTACTACATCACCATCTGCTCCAAATTCCGGAACTTCAATCCAGTCTCCAATTTTTATTATGTCATTTTGACCTATTTGAACTGAAGCTACAAATGACAAAATTGTATCTTGAAAAACTAATAGTAAAACAGCTGTAAGAGCGCCAAGTCCACTTATGTAATAAGCTACAGACTGTCCAGTTACGATTGCGAAAATAATAATCACCACAAAAGCAGAGATAATAATTTTTAAAATTTGTATATGACTTCTAAAATCGTCAATCCGACTAATAGTGCAAATGCAGCATCTATTAGTCTCGAAACAATAACATTGCTAAATAGGTCAATACTAAATTCTGGCGTTGCGGTCAATATATTGAAGACGATAAAAACTACAACATAGGAGAGCCTATTTAAAAATTTTTTATCAAGAAATAAATCATCAATAAACGTCGATGTCCTATTTGCTAATTTTTTTACAGCTGGAAAAAAAATAGATCTTAAAATTCCATAAGAAACAATCAATATCCCTAATAGAATTAAGGCGGTTGTTGCATCTGAATTTAGTAAATTATCCATAATTTAATAATAACCTTAAAATCCTTTTTGTTGACTTGTCCATGGCTCAGGTGTGTTGTTTAGGAATTCTTCCACACTTGGCCCATTTAATTTCTGTAGTCTTTTTTGACCAACAATATATGTAACAACTAACAAAATTAGAGTGCTTTGATTAGAAGTTGCAAGCTTTATTACTATAAGAATTTCTGGGGTGTTGTAAAAGTAAATCTGTAGACCTGCCTTTATTAAAAGATACAATGTCCAGATAATAGCTACCAAAGTGTACGCTGGCTTTACTTTTTTATGTAAGTACCATTCTTTTGGCCAATTTCTAAAAGCTTTTGAACTATATATTGTAAAAGGCCTACCTAATATGATTGACACAACTCCTACAAAAGCTATTGCGCCATCTCTAATAATTCCTGGCAGAAAAAATCCAGATGCACTTCCTTGTATTCTGGCAATAAATAAAGCAATTAAAGATCCGATAAAACCATAAAATACATATTTTAAATTTTGTTTTTTGAATACTCTGTAAAAAAGAAATGCAGATAATAATGCTGCTGTACTGTATATCGCTTGATTCAATTCTAAAAAATTAGCACTTATAACAAAAAATATCGGCGCAATTATTGAATCTGTAATTGATTCATTGTTAGGATTGAGATTTTTAATTTCATCTTTAATCTCTATGAATTTGTTTTTAAAATTTTCCAAATTAAGTTAATTTATCCTCAAAAGATTCTTTACTGATGTTTTGATTATCAGGAGTGTCAAAATCAGGAAATTCAATACTAAAATGTTTTTCGAGGTTGGTCTTAATTTCGTTCGGGCTTAAGTTTTTAAATGATTCTTCCTGAATCACCTTGTAAGCCTCTTCTCTATTAACGCCTTCAGTTACAAGATGAGATAACATTTGTTGACTCATTGATTTACTTTTTGCATTATTTAAATTAACTTTAATTTGTTCATAATTGATGACAAGGTCACTAATAATCGATGTTAGCTCTGAAGTCATGAAGCAAATTAAATTAAAACAATCTGGTAGCGCAATTCTTTCTACTGAAGAATTTGAAATATCTCTTTCATTCCAAAGCACCATATTTTCTAAACCACTTAATGTGTATCCTCTCATAATTCTTGCAAGCCCAGTAATTCTTTCACTGCCTATAGGGTTCTTTTTATGTGGCATTGCAGAGGAGCCTTTTTGTCCATCTTTAAATGGTTCATACATTTCAGAAATTTCTGATCTTTGATAACTTCTTAAATTAGTTGAGATTCTCTCATAGGTTGAAGCAAGAATAGACAGGGATGTAAATACTTCAGCATACCTATCTCTATTTACTATTTGACTTGCAAATATTTCAGATTTGAGTCCAAGTTTTTCTAGCGTTAGCTCTTCCATCTCCTCTGTAAGCATATACCCCGTGAGTCCTGCCAATAATTTTGGTATCCTTTTCATCTATTGCTTTTAATTTGAGTTCTTTAAGCAAATCATGAATCAATTCTTGAGCTACTTCTATAGATTGTATTATAAGTAAACTATTTGCAGTATCTACAATATCCGAACTAGTGAGACCATAGTGAACCCAATTAGAGCCCTCACCAACTTTATTTTGAAGTATGTCAACAAATGAAGCTAAATCATGATTAGTAATTTCTTCCTGTTTATAAACTTCTTCCTTTAACACTTCAGCTTCTTGAATTTTTTTTGCAACACCACCTTGAGCTATTTTTAGCTGCTCAAGGGTTTCAACATACTTCTCCTGTATGAGCTTCCATGTATCAAATTTGTTTTGATCATTCCAAATTGCATTAATTTTATTATTTATGTATCTATCAATCATTTAAATTATTATATTTTCTGTTCTCTCTGGCCCAACAGAGATAAACGTAATAGGCACTTCTATAAAAGCTTCAATCGCTTTTATATAACTTTGGGCATTATTTGGTAAATCTTCAAAAGATTTAACTGTTGAAATATCATCTGTCCAACCATCGAAGGTTTCATAAACTGGTTCAGCGGTATTTAAAACATTTTGATTAAATGGATAGTCAGTGATAACTTCATCGTTATCTTTGTAACCTACACAAAGTTTTAATTCTTCAAGACCTGAAAGTACATCAAGTTTAGTTATAAAAAGCTCTGTCAAAGAGTTAACTCTTACTGAGTATTTAAGGGAAATTAAATCAAGCCATCCGCACCTTCTTCTTCTCCCAGTGACTACTCCAAACTCTGCTCCTTTTTCAATAAGAAAATCTCCAATTTCGTTTTTTTGTTCTGTTAAAAAAGGACCACTACCAACACGAGAAATGTAGGCTTTTGTAACACCAACTATTCTATCTATATTTTTAGGACCTACACCTGAGCCAATAGCTGCATTGCCAGAAGATGTATTTGAACTTGTCACAAAAGGATATGTCCCATGGTCAATGTCTAACAATGTTCCCTGAGCTCCCTCAAATAAAATTGTTTTTTTATTCTTTATTGCATTGGCTATTAGTAAAGATGCATCTGCAACATGATTAGTAACGATATCTTTGTAAGTGCTAAATTCATCAAGAATATCATCAACTACTAATGGAGAGTGGTCATAGATTTTTGTAAGAGTTAAATTTACATCTTCTATATTTTTTCTAACTTTTATTTCAAAATTTGTTTCATCTAATAAGTCTTGAATTCTAATTCCTTTTCTTTGAATTTTATCTGCATAACATGGACCAATACCTTTTTTTGTTGTTCCAATTTTATTTTCCCCCAAACTTTCTTCTATAAGTTCATCGAGTAGTTTATGATATGGCATTACTACATGAGCATTTGCAGAAATGACTAACTTATCTGTATTGATATTTTTTTTATTTAACATTTCAAGTTCTTGCTTTAAAAATCCAATATCTACAACACAACCTGATCCAATTACTGGAGTGCAGTTAGGGTAGAGAACTCCAGAGGGTGTTAACGACAGTGCAATTTTGTTTTCTCCAACAACAATAGTGTGTCCAGCGTTGTTTCCACCTTGAAAACGGACTACATAATCAGCTGTTGAGGCAAAAAAATCTGTGACTTTACCCTTACCTTCATCACCCCACTGGGCTCCGAGAACTACGGTAGTGGACAATTTTTCTCCTTAGATACAACATAAGATAATAATGCCCTTTTTTTACAATCCGTAGAGGTTTCTTAGCGAATTTAAATAAAAATGCAAATTTTTTAATTTTTTCACATTAAATTCATTGATTCAAAATATTAACCATATTAAATTAAGAGCATGTCGGCTTCTTAACGAAGCTGTCTACTTTTAATTAAAAGGAGATAAAAATTGAATAAAAAATCAATCGTATATCTGCTTGTTTTTGCATTAGTAGCAGTTGCATGTGCTACTGAAGCAGCAGAAGAGGTCACTGTTGAAGATGATCACGATCATGAGGGTGAATCAACTCTTGAACAAGTTCAAGAAAGAGGATTCCTTAAGTGTGGTGTTTCAGGTTCTGCAGTTGCTTTCTCTGAGACACAAGCTGACGGTTCTGTAACAGGAATTGACGCTGACTACTGTTATGCAGTTGCAGCAGCAATTTTCGGTGATTACAGCAAGGTTGAATTTACAGCACTAACAGCTGCTGAAAGATTCACAGCCCTATCAGCTGGTGAAGTAGACCTATTAGTCAGAAACACAACATGGACTCAAAGCCGTGATACCGAACTTGGTAACGACTTTGGACCAACAACCTATTATGACGGACAACAATTAATGGGTAGAAATTCTGATGGTCTTTCTGCTTCTTCTACTCTTAAAGACATTGATGGTCTAAGAGTATGTACTAATGCTGGTACAACAACAGAGAAGAACATTACTGAAGGTGCAAGATTAGCTGGAGCAGCAATTGAGCTTGTTACAGTTGAAGCATTCCCAGAAGCTATGGAGAAATTCAAAGCTGGTGAGTGTGACCTTGTAACCACAGACGGATCTGGTCTTGTTGGTAACAGAGCTAAAGAGGGTGCATTGAATGACTGGGCAATTTTCCCAGCATCACCAATCTCTAAAGAACCTCTTGGTCCTGTATATCGTTCAAACGATAGCCAATGGGCAGACATCGTTAACTGGACTGTTTATGCTACATTCATCGCTGATGAATATGGTGTAGGTAGAGCCAACGTTGATTCTTTTGACTATGATGCAAATCCAGAAATGGGAAGACTCATGGGCAAGAACGACGGCGAATTGCAAACAGTCATGGGCCTAAGTGCCGATGCTTTCTATAACGTTATCAAGCAAGTTGGTAACTATGACGAGATTTATTCTAAAAACTTAAATCCTGTCGGACTTTATAGAGAAGGTTCTGCAAACGCACCTTGGACTGAAGGCGGATTAATTTACGCACCTCCAGCAAGGTAAAAAAACTTAATTGTTTTTTAGAAAGGGGCCGTGAGGCCCCTTTCACATTTCTTCTGTAAGACGAATGGAAATGAAAAAGTTAGAGTGGTATTATCAATTTACTTATTAAAATATGAATAAATTTAAGTTAAATACAGCGTTTTGGCGAGATGTTAGGTTCCTTAAATGGGCAGGCCAAATTATATTCTTACTAATAATTTTTAACCTTATCCGCAACTTTTTTGGTCAAGCAATTACAAATCTAAATGCAACAAACTTACCTTTTTCATGGAGATTTCTAGGTTCTACCCCAGGGATTCAAGTTTCAGAGGGTTTCGTAACTTATCCTGAATCTGGTTTACAAGCTCTTCAGATTGGAATGGCGAACATGCTTAGAATTACTGTTTCCGGTATTTTCTTTGCAACTTTCCTCGGTACACTAATGGGAATCGCAAGACTTTCCAAAAACTGGATTGTAGAAAGAGCTACTACCGGCTTTGTTGAGACCGTAAGAAATATTCCCTTGCTTGTTCAAATATTTTTCTGGCAAGCAGTCATTCTTTCATTTCCAAGACTTGAAGAAGTAGACAGAGGTCAACACGTAGTACATATAAGTGCAAAAGGAATAGCATTTCCATGGCTTGATCCAGGAGAAGCAAGCTGGTTATTTGGAGTATGGTTTTTATTATCTTTTTCTATCGCTAGAAGAGTATTTAAATTAAGAGTCGCAAAGCTTGAAAGAGAAGGTGTAGACACACGACCCGTATTATTTGCTGTTGGTGCATTCATTATTTGGAATGTCGCAGGTTGGTTTGGTGGCTATAAGGCGGTTGGGGTTATTGGATTTATTGCTTCTTATGTTTCAATGTTGTTTGACTTACTTCCTAGGATAGGACTTCAACTTACTTTTATTATTGCTGCTTCATTTTATGCTTATCGCTATATCGCTAGAGAAATTAAAAGAACAAGAAGTGCTGAGAATAGAGGAATATTAACTGATGATGACATATTTAGAATTATTATTGCTGCCTTACTTGTACTTATTTTAATTGTTGGGTTATTTTTGCCTCTAGGCAACTCATTAATGGACTTTCTATTAGGAAATGAATTATTTTTTAAAGCAGATTGGGGAATACCACAATTTTTTGATGGGATTCAAAATAGGCTTAACTGGGAGTATTCTGGATCACCTTTTACATTTAGTTATCCTGAAGCAATCCAGGCAGGCTCTTCGAAGTTTACTAGGTATTCACCTGACGTAGGAAAAATTATGTCTGTAGGATACTTCGCTACATGGGTAGGTGTAATTTTATATACTTCAGTTTTTATATCTGAAGTTGTTAGATCTGGAATTATGGCTGTGGCTAAAGGCCAAAGCGAAGCTGGACTCTCACTAGGTTTAAGAAGAAGGACTCTCTTAAGGCTGATTGTTCTCCCTCAAGCACTGAGAATTATGCTTCCACCAATGGGAAACCAATATTTAAATTTAGCCAAAAATACTTCGTTAGGAATAGCTGTCGCATATCCTGAAATAGTCGCGGTCGGCCAAACTCTTTATAACCAGGAAGGGCAGACTATTGCTGTATTTATTGTTTGGATGGCTTTTTACTCGACAATTAGTTTAACCCTTTCAACAATTGTTAATTATTACAATAGAAAAATGAAAATTGTGGAGAGATAATGGCAGATAATGTAAACATTCAGGAAAGCCCACCAGAAGTACAATTTGCTGGAGTTAACAGGTGGTTAAGAGAAAATCTTTTTTCTAGCACAGGTTCAGCAATTCTTACATTTGTTTCTATTGGTGCATTGATTGGATTATTTAGATCTATAATCGGATTTTTTATTTCACCTGAACGGGAATGGACAGCGATTACTTATAATCTCAGGCTTTATATGGTTCAAGCTTATCCTGAATCAGACTTCATAAGAGTATGGATAACAATTGGTTTGGTTATGGGATTACTTGGTTTAACTTGGGGATTTAATAGTGTAAATGAAAAATCAAGCTTAAAATCAACTGGCACAACTTTAATGAAAGTTTTCTCATCTCTATTCTTACTTGTCTTAATTGCTCCAACATCTGTAGTTATTGACAAGGTTGAAGGAACAGTTGTTGACGTATTCCAACAGGAGTTAAGGATTTATTTACTTGCAGTTTTGGCAGGATTAATTTTGGTGTCTGGCTATGTTGGCCTTTTAGTAGTTTCAATTTGGTTAATTAAAGTACCTACTGTAACTTTTGATTCATCAAATGTCAGAATAGAGCCTGACCCTCTTTTGCCTCTCGCAGCTTCAACAAAAAATCCATGGACAGCTCTATACCTGCTACTTGTAGTTACATTTTTTATTGGTAGATATTTGAATTCAAAAAATTTAACTTCATTCAAGAGAATTCTACCTGTTTCTTGGCTCTTAACACCATTAGTTGTTGTAACTTGGATTTACAGAAAACCTGACTTTACGCTTTCACAAATAACTACTCTTGACTTGCCAGTTATCCTTGGTTTTTCAGCAATAGGCTATTTAGTAATAAATTATTTAAATTCTGAAAAACTCATGCAGTATCAGAGATACTTTGTTTATGGTTCATTAATAATTGCAGTAGTTGTTTTTTCACTTCCAGTACTTAGACAATTGAAACTGCTTTTCTTTCTATTATGGATTTTAATTTCTGTTGCTCCTACAATTGCAAACTCTAAAGAATCTGCAAGAAGCTTATTTATTGTTTGGTCTGTAGCTATTACAATTTTAATCTTACTAATGAGAGGTGGAACTTCAGAAACTCTGATAGTTGTACCTGGTTCTTCAATCTACGGTGGCTTTGCTTTGACTTGGGTTTTAGCATTTTTTGGAATTGCAATATCTTTTCCTTTTGGAGTCATGCTTGCTTTAGGACGTACTTCAAGCTTGCCTATTATTAGAATAATTTGTACCGCCATAATTGAACTTGTTCGATCTGTACCTTTCATTACATGGCTTTTCTTTGGAAGCGTTATGTTAACTTTCTTTTTGCCAGCAGGAGTTGAGTTTGATGAAGTTGTAAGGGCAGTAGTTGTTACATCTATTTTCAGTGCTGCATATTTAGCTGAAAATGTTAGAGGTGGATTACAGTCTATAAGAAAAGGTCAGTTTGAAGCAGCTGATGCTGTTGGCCTAAGTACTTTACAAAGAATTTCCTTAATTGTGATGCCTCAAGCATTGAGAGCAGTTATTCCACCAATAGTGAGCCAAGTCATAAGTTTATTTAAAGACACGAGCTTAGTTGCAATTGTTGGACTGTTTGATTTGCTTTATATAGGTTCTAAAGTTATTCCAAACCAATCTCAAGGAGCTAACTTTCTTGGAACAATACAAGAGAATATTTTATTCTGTGCAATATTTTATTGGATTTTTACTTACAGCTTTGCAAGAAGAAGCATGAAAATTGAAAAACGATTAGGATTAGGAGAAAGATAATCAAATTATGAGCATAATACAATCAATTGACGTAAAAAAATGGTACGGCGACTTCCAAGCCTTAAAAGGCATAACAATGGATGTTGCAGAAGGAGAAGTACTAGTTATTTGCGGTCCATCAGGTTCAGGCAAATCAACTTTTATTAGATGCATTAATAGACTTGAGCAACATCAAGATGGTCAAATTATTGTTGACGGAATAGAGCTTACAAATGACTTAAAAAATATTGAAGCGATTAGATCCGAAGTTGGAATGGTGTTTCAAAGCTTCAACTTGTTTCCACACCTAACAGTTTTACAAAATATCACATTAGCTCCAATTTGGGTTAGAAAGAAAAGTAAATCTGAAGCAGAAGAGAAAGCCATGGAATTGCTTGAAAGGGTAGGTATACCTGAGCAGGCTGATAAATTTCCTGGGCAACTTTCTGGTGGTCAACAACAAAGAGTAGCTATTGCAAGAGCACTAGCTATGGAGCCAAAGATTATGCTTTTTGACGAACCTACTTCTGCATTAGATCCTGAAATGATCAAAGAAGTATTAGATGTTATGAAAGAATTAGCACAATCTGGTATGACAATGATTGTTGTTACTCATGAAATGGGCTTTGCAAAAGAAGTTGCAGATAGAGTCATGTTATTTGATGAAGGTCAACTTGTAGAGCAAAACACTCCTGAAGAATTCTTTAATAATCCTGAGAGTGACAGAACTAAGCTATTTTTGAGTCAAATTCTCTAAAGATTATCCCAGAGATTTTTTTCAGCTAAATCAATAATTGTAGTCCCCATTGCATAAGCACCGTCATATATAGCTTTGTGACCACCTGAAGTAATAGTTGCAGCAGCATATTCTGGTTGATGATTTACTGCGTTTTTAGCATCTATAGACAACATAGGATGAATTGACGGGAATACTTGAGAAATATTTCCCATATCTGTGGATCCTAAACCAGGGCTTGTAGCGTCTTTTTGCAAAATCATTTTTCGATCTATATCAGCAGAATTAGCTACATATAGTTCATACATTGTTTTATTATTATCAATTTCTTCATAGCGATAATCAGGAAAAGTTATTTTTACTTCACACTTTGTAGACAAAGCTGCTGCATTAGCAAAATTGTAAAAATCACTTTCAAGTTTGTCTAGCCCTTCTTTATTTAAGGATCTCAAATACCATTCAGATTTTGTATATGAAGGGATTATGTTTGGCTTAAAGCCGCCCTCTTTGATAACACCATGCATTCTGTTGCTCTGTACCATTTGTTGTCTATATGTTGATGCATTTACAAAAAGTTGGATTTGCGCATCTAGAGCATTAATTCCTTCTTGAGGTGCTCCAGCAGCATGAGCATCTTTACCAAAAAATTCAACAGTGTATTGCTGTATAGTTGTAAAGGTAGGGTTAACTACATTTTCGTATCCTGGATGAATCATCATTGAACATTTAGCATCCTCAAAAGCTCCATTATCAAGTAAAATAATTTTTCCTCCACCACCTTCTTCAGCCGGAGTTCCTAGAAGTTTTACTCTAATACAACCAGCACCAATTGATGCAGTTGCAATGATATTATGTCCACATGCATGCCCAATTTCAGGTAGAGCATCATATTCAACGCACAACACAACAAGGGGTCCAGAATCTCCAAAAGTTACATCGAAAGCCGTCTCAAGACTATGTGAAGGATAATTAACTTTTGCATTCTTGCTCTCAATAAAATTTACTAAATATTTTGAAGTTTCATATTCCTCAAAACCTAGTTCTGGGTTGTGGTACATCCAATCACTTACATCACAAAGCTCTTTGTATAGACTATCTAATGTATCTTTGAACTTTTCTTTATTGGTCATGATTCGATTTTAGTAAAATAATTTGCATCATACATACTCGAATTGTTCCAAATTATCCAATCGAGCCCCAGATCCTCTGCAGCTTTTATATTTAGTCTCACATCTTCTGAGGTATGCCAAAATCCTTGCAAATAAGGCCGCAACTGTTCAACCTTAGTTCCTCTATATAGTCCATCACTGAGTGCAGCAGTAACAACTTCATAGGGATGTTTGTTTGGATATTTATAACCGAAGGATCCATTTGAATAATGAGACGGATAAACCATCGGTGATATAAAATCTACTGACTTAACAATAGTTTCCAAATGTTGACCAATTCCATTATCAGACTCAGATTGTAAAACATATCCAAATATGTCTGCAGACACTAAACAGCCTTCTCCATGAAGTATTTTTGTTGCCTCATATAAAAATGAATTTATATTTCGTGTTCTATTTTCAAAATTACTTTCTTCTTCATAAACTAGATGGTTATTAACTGCATCTGGGTATCTAATATAATCAAATTGAATTTCGTCAAAACCTAAATGACATGCTTCTATTGCAATATTTAATATATAATTTCTACTTTTT
>LUMU01000468.1_pt1 | contig 19869 bp, 23 predicted proteins | sample 729751 | NCBI WGS metagenome assembly LUMU01 (sample SAMN03860300, study PRJNA289734) | marine metagenome | biome: seawater column; feature: ocean; material: water; isolation source: Red Sea water column Station 192 - depth 100m | place: Saudi Arabia: Red Sea | collected 2011-10-15 | depth 100 m
ATCTTACTCAGATACTGGGATGAATCATCAGGTTACGAAATGGGGCTAATAATAAATATAAAGACAAAAAAAGTAGTTGATAAGGTACAGCAACCAAATTTTTACTCTGAAGACAAAAATAGGATGAATGTATATGGTGAAAAACTAATTGACCCATGGGACACGTCTGATTACAGCTCAAGGGTAATTGGAGTCTACTATGCAAATAGAATGGAGAATATAGAAGTCTTCAAATCGAAAGCACCCACGAACTATTACTTTGAGTCTCTTCATTGGTCTCCAAATGGTGACTATATTGCTGCATTAGACTCGGAAGAAAATTTTATAATTTTTTCCAAAAATAAGAAATCCAAACCAGGAATAATACAATTTTCAGAAGTAAATTTGAAAATTTTTGATGATGAAGAAAGAGAAATACAAAATTTAATAGGTTGGACTGATTAATTAAATTTTCTTTTAGGCCTTACACCAATTTCACTAATAACATGTGCAGCACTTTTATTGGCAAAGTTAGCTGACTTGTCTATAGAAAATTCCTTTTGTAAACCATAGAGATATCCTGCTGCAAAAAAGTCGCCTGCGCCAGTCTTATCAACAACTCTTGTTTCGGTTGCTTCAAAAGAATGTCTTTCACCATTCTTTAAAATTACCGCTCCCTCTGATCCTAAAGTACAAATTAATTCTTTAACTTTAGGAAATTTTTCTCCAAAATATTTAAATGATTCATTTGTAGAACTTTGAAGAGTTAGAGAATTTAATTCATCTTCATTACAAAATACGTAATCAATATCATCTGTAATAAAACTTATAAAACTATCTCGATGCATCTCAACACAAAATACATCTGATAGACTTATTGAGTTTAGACCTCCAGATTCTTTATTGATCTTTGCAGCATTTAAGAAAGCAGATTTACTTGAAGGTTTATCCCATAAGTAACCTTCCATATATAAAATTTTTGCTTCTTTAATTGCATCAATGTGTAAGTCATCAACTGAGAGATGCTCACCAGCTCCAAGATAGGTGTTCATTGTTCTTTCACCATCAGGTGTAATAAAGATTGCACATAATCCAGTTTGATTATCTTCACTTTCAAAAACTGTATAATCATTCAGGCCAGAATCTTTTAAACTTAACTTAAATTGTTTACCTAAATCATCATTTGAGATTTTTCCAATAAATCCAGCATTGCCGCCCAATTGTGAGATCCAATATGCTGTATTGGCTGCAGAACCTCCCGCTTCGTAAATTGGATTTTTCATATTTTGAAGAAGAAAATTCGAACGTTCTTTATCTACTAAAGTCATTCTTGCTTTATTTAAATTTAATTCATCGATAACAAATTCTTGAATTTGTTCTAAAGAATCGACTAACGCATTTCCAATACAAATAATCACAAATAAAGTTTAAATGATTTGTCCTGGATTGCCTTCTGAGTCATAAATTTTTTTAGTAAAGTTTCTTAACTCTTTCATTCCACCAGACATGTTGTAGGCTTCTATATCTTGTGAAATCATAAAGTTAGTTACCCTGGCTGACCTTGAACCAGACCGACATACAAATATATATTTTTCATTTTGGTGAAAACTATTCATATTCTCCATTATTTCTCCCATTGGAATATGAATAGCATTTACGTGGTGGCCAGATGTCCATTCATCAATTTCCCTGACATCAACAAGCACACATCCTTCTTGAATGAAATTTTCAACCTCATTTGGTTGAACCGATGGAGTGCTATTAATACCTAATTCCACTTTGAGTTTGCCTTAATCTTCTTACTCTTTCAATCGTTGGCGGATGAGTTGAAAATAATTTACTAAAACTATTACCAGAAAAAGCTTTTAATGGATCAGATATAAAAAGTTGACTAACTGCAGGGTTTACATTCATCGGAACTTTTGAGTATCGCTCAATTTTTTCTAGAGCTGATGCTAAAGCTAATGGGTTACCCGAGATTTCTGCACCAGTTTTGTCAGCACCGAATTCTCTAGTTCTCGATATTGCCATTCTTATGATTAAAGAAGCTATAGGAGCTGCAATAAATGCCAAAATTATTATCGCAGGATGTGTGTTTCTATTTCTGTTTCCACCACCCCAAAAAGCCATCCTGGACATAAAAGAAACTGCAGCTGCCAACATTGCAGCAATACTAGATACTAAAATATCTCTGTTTTTTATATGTGATAATTCATGGGCCAAAACGCCTTCTAACTCATCTCTATTAAGAAGGTTTAATATACCTGTAGTTACTGCAACTTTTGCATTTTTTGGATTTCTACCTGTTGCAAATGCATTTGGTTGATCACTATTAATAACATACAGTTCTGGCATTGGCATCTTTTCTTTTTGCGTTAAGTGAGAAATAATTTGAGTTACTTCACTAAATTCTCCATCTTTTATTGGCTGAGCACGTGTTGATTTAATAGCTAAATTTCCTGAAAAAAAATAGATGAATCCATTAAAAATTAAAGCAAAAAAAAGTGCTGAGACGAGATCAAAACCAAAAGCTGTTGCAGAGAACATTACAACTAAAGTCATTAGCGTCAGAAGGGCTGTGGTCTTTACAAAATTTCAGCAGCTATATACTTTTCTTGCAGCTCATCAAAAAAAATATTGAATCCATTATCAAGTAAAAAATCTCTTTGAAATTTTAAAGTTACATCATAACCAAGGTATTTAAGCTCACTAGATATAGAAGAGAAGTTTACGTCGTAAGTAATGTCTATGTTTCCTGGATCATCAATGGGATCAACAGATAGATGATGATTTTTGTATGTTCTTAACAATGAACTATACATTCTCTTGTCCCTGTTGTTTTGTTCATAACCATAATCAAAAAGTAGTATTTTTCTCGGATTGATTTTTTTAATGACTGAATTTAAAAATTTATCAATATTGACTTGAATCTCGAACTCATAATCTTCATTCGGAACTATATTATTTTTATTTATCCAATCAAGTTCTTCATTTCTGATAGGTCTTAAGCCATATGCCAGTGAGTTCTCCTCTAATAACACTACTTTTTCATACCAACCTTCATCTTTATATAATCCAATAGAGCATGGGATATTGTCTAATATTTCATTTCCAAAAATTAAATCAGAAGTTTTAGTAGTCAATTCATCGATAGTTGTATGTGTGTCTATCCCTTTTTTAATTAAAATATAAAGCTTCCTCCATAAAAGTGTCGAAATATATAAATTCTGTGTCATATTTTTCATGTAAATAAGAGAAAAAGTTTTGTTTCGGCAAATCTTAATTGCCAAAAAATATCGAGGATACTTCTCCAAGATAACTGAAAATCCCTGGAAAAATTCCAGAAACGAATGTTATGAGAACAGTGAATACACCAACCACTTTAAGAGGGTTTTCAAATTGAAAAATTTTCTCCTCATTGATAGATTTAGGTTCATCCATCCATATAACTTTTGATATTCTCGCATAATAAACTAAAGCAATAACAGCATTTATTGCACCAATAACTCCGAGAGCAATTCCAATTGAATTTGCAGAGCCTAATAAGCTTCTAAACACTACAAACTTTGCAAACCAACCACCTAAAGGAGGTATTCCTGCAAGCGAGAAAAAGAAGACTGTTGTTAAGACTCCGGCTAAAGGTGATTTTCTCGCAACCCCTCCCCACTCATAGAAGTTTGTTGATCCGGCATAATTACTAAAAAGATGCACGGACAAGAATGCTCCTAAATTCATAAATGCGTAAATAATCAGATAAGTAACACTTGCAAAAATTCCATCTTGATAATCCCCGGTAATTCCAGATATTGCAATTGGGGCTAATATAAAACCAGCTTGTGAAATAGATGAATAAGCTAAAAGTCTAACTGGGTTATTTTGTTGCAATGCGACCAAATTACCAAGTGTCATAGTCAAGCCTGAGATAATCACAAGAATTATTCCCCAGCTTGATCCTGATCCTGCAAAAACTTTGGTTAATAAAATAATGAGAGCAACAAAACCAGTTGCTTTTGAACGATAGATATGCAGTTACAGGTAAAGGTGCTCCCTCGTATGTGTCTGGTGCCCATGAATGAAAAGGAACCACGGAAATCTTAAATCCAATTCCAGATATTACTAATATTGCACTCAGTAATACTACTGGAGAATTAGAAAGTGATGCACTAAGCAAATGTGAAGAGATCTCAGAAAAAACGAGTTTGCCTGAAAGACCATACAGAAGCGAAAATCCATACAATATAAGGGAAGCTGATAATACGCCTAATAGAAAAAACTTAATTGCACCCTCATTTGATTTTCGATCACCTTTTTTCCATCCAGAAAGTAAAAACATCGGAGTAGATGCAAGTTCAATACCAATAAATATGGTTAACAAATCCCTAGAAGAGCTGACTATTAGTGCGCCTAAAAGAGAACTTAATAATAGGTAATAATATTCTCCTTGGTAATACTTATCGCTTTCAATGAAGTTGATTGAGAGAAGGAAGGTTAAATAAGTAATTAGTATAAATAGTCCTTTTAAAATAATTGAAAATTTATCAACGACAAAGCTATTTTCAAAAGCATATATAGGTGACGTATAGTTTGCCCATTGAATTACTAAAGGTGCCAAAGAAAATAAAGTTCCAAGAAGTGCAAAAGCAGCTACATAATATTTTGATTTTCTTGGAAGAATCAAATCGAGAATTAATGTTCCAACTATGGTAAAAACTACAATAATAATTTATAGAAATTTTTAACCCCCAAAGGCTTTGGATAGCATTGCTATAACTGCATCATTTGTTGCACCAAATATTAATTTAGGAAACACCCCAATTAATACTGTTAAAACAACTAGTGGAATCCATGCTGAAAGTTCATAAATGTCTGCATCATGAAGGTCTTTGTCTATCCATTCATCTGATGGTTCTCCTAAATTAACTCTTTGTAACATCCAAAGTAAATAACCTGCAGTTAAGACAGTTCCAATAGCTCCAGCAACCATTGAGGTTCTAAATACAGTTATATTTAAACCATCTAGTGGATTGTAAGCTCCTAATAAAGCCATGAATTCTCCCCAAAATCCAGCAAGACCAGGAAGACCTAATGACGCCATCGCAGTAAACCCAAGCAATGCACCCGTTTTTGGAAGTAACTTCATGTTTCCTCCTAGTCTTCCCATATCTCTTGTGTGGTAAGTATGTGCCATAGAGCCTGACAAGAAGAACAACAGTCCAGTGATTACACCGTGTGCGACCATTCCTATCATTGCCGCATTGATTCCTATAGGTGTAAGAGAAGCTATCCCTAACATAACAAATCCCATATGACCAACTGATGAAAATGCAATGAGTCTCTTTAAATCTGTTTGCGCAAGGCAAGCCAAAGATCCATATATAATTCCGATTGCCGAAAGAATAGCTATTGCTGGAGCCCATGCTTTTGCCTGCTCTGGAAGTATAGGTATTGCAATTCTAACAAAACCGTATGATCCAAGCTTCAATAGAATTGCAGCCAGTAATACTGAACCAACAGTTGGCGCTGCTGTATGTGCATCTGGAAGCCATGTATGAAGAGGCCACATTGGGACTTTTACAGCAAATCCCAAAAATAATACTGCAAATACCAGCGTTGCAAATGTTCCTGTAAATGCGCCTGAGGTTCCCAGTTCAATTAACTCAGGAATACTAAATGTTTTATTTCCACGATAATAAAGCCCCAAAAAACCAAGAAGCATAAAAGCCGATCCAAATAGAGTGAAAACAAAAAACTTGATACTTGCATAAAGTCTTGTCTCTATTTGATTTTTAAATCCAGATACAGTCCTTACAGTCTTATCACCCCATATTCCGATCATAAAGTACATAGGTAATAATACAATTTCAAAAAATACGAAGAAAAGAATTAAATCTAATGCGACAAATGTTCCATTCATTCCTGTTTCAAGAACAAGTATTAAAGCTAAAAAGCCTTTAGGGCTTTTTGGCTCAGGTAAATGTTCTATGGAATAAATTATTGCTAACACTGTAATAAATGTTGATAGCACTAAAAGGGGAAGAGATATGCCGTCTATACCTATTTCATAATTTGCATTTATACTTTTAATCCACGATATCTTATTACCAAGTTGGAGTTTGTCGGCTGAGGAAAAATCAAATTGAAAAAGTAAGACTGCACTTAAAACAAAAGTAATTAGTGAAGAAACTAATGCAAACCCTTTAATTAATTGTTCCTGAGCTTTTGGTATCAAGGTAATTATAAATGCACTAATTAAAGGAAAGAAGACTACTACAGAAAGCCCCACACCATTTGTTAATAATTCCACTTTTCCCCTCCTATATTATAAATAAAATTAATAAACTAATTGTCACTACGCCACCTAAAAACAGCATTAAATATTGTTGTGTCTTACCTGTTTGTAATAATTTGACCTTACCGCCAAAATTATCAGTTCCAGTTGAAGACATGTTCAACAATTTATCAATTCCGTTTTGATCAAAATTATTGTACACAACACCACCCATTAAGGAAGCAACTTGTCCAAAACCATTTACAAATCTATCAATTACATTTGTGTTGAATTTATCTACTGCTTTGGAAATGTTAATTTTTACTGGATCGATTACAAACTTGAAATAAAAGTGATCTAAATAATATTTGTTTTCAAGAACTGACCAGATAGGTTGAATTTTAATTTTATCATCACCTGTTTCCGCACTTCCTTGTAGTTGATACAAATAATATCCAAGTCCGATGCCAAGCAAACCAGCTAGTAAGCCACTTGATAGTGCAAATAAGTCAAAGCTTTCCGGATGGTATTCAACAATTTTATTCTTCCTAGTTGTAACCCAGTCTGTAAATCCTGTGTACACTCCTGGAATATTTACCCAACCTGAGGCTATTGCAAAGACAGACAGAGTTAGAAGTGGTGTTGTCATGAGGTTGTGAGATTCGTGAGGATGGCCATGGCCTCTATACTCTCCAAGGAACGTTAAAGATACTGCTCGAGTCATATAAAATGCTGTTATAAATGCACCTAGAACTGCTATAAAAAAGAAAGTTGTTTCACCTTCATGGTTAAATGAAGCAAGAATTTCATCTTTTGAGAAGAAACCTGCAAATGGTGGAAGTCCAGCCAAAGCAACTGTTCCTATTATGAATGTAGCAAAAGTCTTTGGCATAACTTTTCTTAGGCCACCCATTTCCAACATACTATTGCTATGAACAGCGTGAATAACAGAGCCTGCTCCCAAAAACAATAGAGCTTTGAAAAATGCATGTGTCCATAAATGAAATAATGCAGCGGTATATGCACCTGAACCAATTGCAGCAACCATGTATCCCAACTGACTCACTGTTGAGTATGCAAGGACCTTTTTTAGATCATCTTGAACAACAGCAATTAATCCAGCAGCTAATAAAGTGATTACACCGAAAAGCATCACAACATCTAATGCTTCTGGTGCCATTGCTTTATAAAATGGAAACATTCTTGCTAATAAATAGACACCTGCTGTGACCATTGTTGCTGCATGCATAAGTGCAGAGACAGGTGTTGGACCAGCCATAGCATCAGGCAACCAAACATGTAATGGAAATTGAGCACTCTTGCCCATCGCACCAATAAATAATAAAATTGCAGCAACAAATGCAACAGTTGATAACTTTTCATAATTATGTGTTGACTGATAAAGAATTTCAGAAATTCTTAATGTTCCAGTGTTTAAAGCTAAAATAATTATTCCAATCATCAAACCTACATCAGCTATTTTGTTTGTAATAAAAGCTTTCATGGCTGCAGAAGAATTATCTTTTTTCTCCCAGTAGTGACCTATTAATAAGTAAGAACAAACTCCAACGAGTTCCCATCCAATTAATATTTGAATAAGAGTTGGAGAAGATACTAAAACTAACATGCTTCCAGCAAAAAGAGTTAATGATGTAAAGAAAAAAGTATATCTAATTTCACCTTCCATATAATTTGTTGCGTAAATGAAAACAAGTAATGCAACTGTTCCAACAACAAAATACATCATTATTGAAAGTCCGTCGACTACCCAGCCAAACTCAATATCAAATACACCAATACTTCCAACATTTATAAAAAATTCATTTACAACACCACCTGTAATGTGAAGGTACATAAGTGCGGCACTGTACAAAAATATTACTCCAATAGTAGTTAGAGCTACTTCTGCTCCCTTCAAAGGCAAATATTTACCTGTAAAAGTTATCACTAATGCAGCTACAAATGGCAGCACTACTAATAACCAAGCATATTCAGCTAAGATTCCCCCGTCGGTGTAAACTAATTCACCTTCAGCAAAAACAGTGGGTTTAAAATTTACCATTTCATCAAATCAAATTCGTTTATATTAGCTGTTTGTCTGTTTCTAAATAACATGAGTACAATCGCTAGTCCTATACCAACCTCAGCTGCTGCAATTGTGATAATAAAAATTGTAAAAATTTGTCCCTGCATTAAAACATCAGCGAGCATTGTATCAAACATAATGAAATTTATATTTACAGAGTTAAGAATTAGCTCAATTGATAAGAGAACCATTACAGCATTTCTTCTAACTAAGATTCCATAAATACCTAATGAAAATAAAGCAGCTGCTACCACTAACACAGGTTGGACAATCATACTTGATCCTCGTCTATTAGTGCTTCATCTTTTCTAGCTAATGTTATTCCTCCAATTAGAGCAGCAAGTAAAACAAACGATACTAATTCAAAAGGAAAAACAAATCTACTAAGTAATATTTCTCCTAATAGTTCAGTAGATGATCCAGAAGTTATAACAACTTCACCATCAAATCCATTTACCAATATATATGAAAACAAGAAAAATATTGAGCCTGCGATTGCCGCCCCTAACTTTTTGTTTTTATCATTATCAAGCTCAGCGTTTTTACCTAATGGTGCTCGAGTAATCATAATTCCAAATAAAAAGAGAACTATAACCGCACCAATATAGACAAGGACTAGTACAAGAGCAACAAACTCCGTTGATAGAAGTAAAAATAATACTGAAGTCAAAGCTAGCGTAAACACAAGCGAGATGGCTGCATGGATTACGTTTGAAGTTGTAACAACCCTTACTGCAGTTGAAACCAATAAAAGAAGAACGAAGTAAGTTACAATCTCAAAAATTTCCATTTTTAACTTTCGAGTCCCTCAGGATCTGGAACAGTTTGCAACCAATCGTCTAGGCGTTCTTTGTCGTGCAACATGTCGCCCCTACTTCTTTGTCTACCTCCAGGTTTTGAAGGAGGTTGTAATTCTTTATGGCCTTCTATATAAATACACCAATCAGGGCACTGTCGTGCACACAACATACAACTGGTGCATGCTTCTTGGTCTAAAGCAATAACCCCTCTTGCTCTTGGTGCGACTTTTTCTTTTTCAAATGGATAATTGACATTTGGTTTTGAATGGAACGGAGACAGAGTCTTAAGCATATTAACGATAACAATTTTTATTCCGATTAAAAATCCTGGTATTTTTGGCTTGAATGTCTTCATTAAAATCCAACTTTCATAATTGCAGTTACAAGAATATTAACTAAAGATGCCGGAATAAGTATCTTCCAAGCAAGGTTTTGTAATTGATCTTCTCTAAATCTTGGTTGTGACCACCTCACTGCTACCAAGATAAAACCTAAAATAGCAGTTTTAGTTAAGAGAACAACAGGTCCATAAAAGTTTACCCATTCTGTTGGTAGTAAAGGCACATGATAACCCCCAAGAAATAGTGTTGAAGCAATAGCACATAAAATGAACATATTCATATATTCAGAAATATAAAAAATAAGAAATCTAATCCCAGAATATTCTGTCATAAATCCCATAGTTAATTCTGATTCACCAATTGGCATATCAAATGGTACTCTCATCATTTCAGCTGTTGCGGCAACCATAAAAATTAGAAAACCAACTATCTGTCCACCAACAACAAAAGGAACTCCCCATTCAATTTGTTTTTCTACGATCCCAACTAATGACATAGTTTCAGCTTGAATAACAACCCCGACTACAGCAAGTATCAGTGGAAGTTCGTATGCTATAAGCTGTCCTGCTGCTCTTAGTCCTCCCATAAGGGAGTATTTATTTGCTGATGACCATCCAGCAGTTAATACACCTATGGTTCCTAAAGAGCTAATTGCAAGTGCAAAGAAAACACCTAATTCTAAATCTGCAACTACTAATGTAGGACTCATTGGAACTACAGCAAAAAGAGCAACACAAGAAACCATAACATACGCAGGTGCCCATTTAAATACTGGCCTGTCAACTTCAGTTGGAATTATGTCTTCTTTTTGAACAAATTTAAGTATTTCAGCTAACGGAAATATAAAACCTCTAAGTCCGACATGTAAAGGCCCTGGCCTTCTCTGCATCCAGGAGGCACCTTTAACATCCATAATTGTAAAAATGATTGCGCCATTTAATGCAGCAAGTGCAAGAAATCCAACTTTTACTAAGACGTCTGTCATCTGTCAACATCTCCCAACACAAAATCTAAACTACCCATTATTGCAATTAAGTCTGGCAGTAATGCGCCCTCAAGCATAATAGGTAAAATTGAAACATTGCTGAACGAGGCTGTTCGAACTTTTAGCCTGTATGGTCCAAGCCCTCCATCTGAAATTATGTAGTAACCCATTTCTCCCTTTGGATTTTCAGCTCTTACATAAGTACGACCTTTAGGGACTTTTATAACTTTAGGAACTTTTGTTTGTAGCGGTCCAGAAGGCATTGAATCAATTGCTTGCAAAACTATTTTTGCTGACTCAACCATTTCTTTTCCCCTGACGTCCCATCGATCGTAACAATCTCCATTCTCTCCAACAGGAATATCATAATCAAATTGATCATATGGCAAATAATCTGTTTGTGTTCTGAGGTCAGACTTAATTCCTGAAGCTCTAAGTATTGGCCCTGAGACACCATAGGCTTCTGCTGTCTCAGCAGTTAGTACTCCAACATTTTTTGTTCTTTTTTTAAATACTTCATTTCCACCTATTAAGTTCTGAAATTGATCAGCAGCTTCTATTACTTTTTCCATTGCAACTTTGGTATCTCTATAAAATCCAGCAGGTAAATCTTGAATATTTTTTTTCGAAGTAGGACCTGCTCCAGCTGCTGGTTTTACTCCACCTATTCGATTAAAGTTTGGATGAAAGCGACCACCAGTAACTGACTCAATTAAATCTAAAACTCTTTCTCTGTCTTCCATTGCATAAAATATTGGAGTTAACGCACCAACTTCAAGAGCATAAGCTCCATTAAAAACAAAATGTGAAGAAATTCTAGCCATTTCAGTAAGAATTAATCTGATATGTTTAGCTCTTTCAGGTACTTCAATTTCCATTAATCTTTCAGCACCAGCAATAAAAGGAATTTCATTAGAAAACCCTGCAACCCAATCAATACGGTTTACAAGTGTAGTTATCTGGGGATATGTTCTAACCTCTGCTAATTTTTCATATCCACGATGCATGTAACCAAGTACTGGTTTGACATCATGAACTTTTTCTCCATCTACTTTAGCGACCAATCTAAGTACTCCATGGGTTGATGGATGTTGAGGTCCAATGTTAAGCGTCATGTCTTCAGTTTCAATTTCTACTGATACAGATGCCTCAGAAAAGTTATTCATATTTTGTGGATCTAATGCATTAATCATCAGGTGTTTCATCACTTTCTGATTCTTCAGGCATTCCTTCTACATCAACATCTCCCGGCCAAGGCTTTACTTCCCTACTAATTAGTTCAAAAGATTTAAGCATAGGATTGCCTTCGTATCCATCAGGAAGATATAATTTTTCAAGATTTGGATGATTTTCAAAATTTATTCCAAACATTTCGTGTGCTTCTCTCTCATGCCAGTTTGCTCCTGCATACACTTCTATAAGAGAATCAATCTTTGGATCTGATTTATCAATACTTGTCGAAACAGTAATTAAATTAGTGTTAGCTAAGTCTGATAAGCATGTAATTATTTCGAAACAGGGTGAAACGCTTTCTTTAGGAGCTTCACCAACAGAAACATCATTGTCCCAATCTACTGCTGAAAGCCAGGAGAAAAATTTTAAATTAAATTCATCTCTAAGTTTTTTATGTGCTTCAATCCACTCTGTTGAATCAACTTTAATATTTATTGTTTCAAACTCTAATACAGCGTCTTTAAAGCTTTCTTTTATATTGTTAAAAAATTCTTCCATCTTAAATTGGCTCAGTTTGAACTTCTGTCCATTTTTCTTTCATATCTTCTCCGCGAATTTTTTTCTGAAGAAGAATTATGCCCTCTTGAAGTGCTTCTGGTCTTGGCGGACAACCTGGAACATAGACATCTACGGGAATTAGCTGGTCAACGCCCTTGGTGACTGAGTAAGAATCCCAATATGGACCGCCACTATTAGAGCAAGAGCCCATTGAAATAACATACTTTGGTTCTGGCATTTGATCATAGAGCCTTTTGACAGAAGGAGCCATTTTGTCTGTTACTGTTCCAGCTACAATCATGAAATCAGCCTGTCGTGGAGATGCGGGAAGTGGAATTACTCCTAATCTCATAAAATCGTGCCTGGGTCCACTAACAGCCATAACCTCAATGGCGCAACATGCTAATCCGAATTGAAAATACCAAAGTGAATATGATCTAGCCCAGTTAAAAACTGATGATATAGGTTTTGGAAGACCAAATTTGTCTATGACTCCCACTTAAGCACATCCTTTCTTATTGCATATATAAGACCAATTAAAAGAATGAATATAAAAACAAACATTTCAATTAATCCAAAATAACCCAGCTTTTCTAAATTGATAGCCCATGGAAATATGAAGACTGCTTCAACATCAAAAATTACGAAAAGTAAACCGAATATATAGTATCTAACATATGTTTGACTCCATCCTGTACCTACAGGGTCTACACCACATTCATAAGTTTGCAGTTTTTCAGGATAGGGTTTGTTTGGTCTGAGCACAGAGGCTACCCCGAGTAATAATACAACAAGAAATAAGCCGAATCCCAGCACTGCTCCTATGGTCACGTAGTCTTGAAAATAAGAAATCATAATTTATAGTTTAGTTAAGCCTCTAAAAAGTTTAGTTTTTTCTCAAACTTCAGTGTAATTTTTTTGTAAGATTTTTTATAAGTGATTAATAAAAATTTTTTAGAAGAACCCAACATAGTAGATCTTGCCAAAGAAATCTTTAAAGAGGTGGTTCAGAATAAATTAGCAATAGATACAAGATTTAGTCTATTGTCAGATGATCTTTATGAAGCAGACACTATAAACTTCATACTGGCTGACGGACTCGGTTATGAAAATCTAAACAGTACAGATTCTTATCTAAATAAAAATGTTACAAAATCTATTAATACAACATTTCCTTCCTCAACAAACGTGGCTTTATCATCAATTGCGTTTATGAAAAATCCGATTGAGCACGGGCTGATAGGTTACTACATGTATGACAAATCACAATATGGGCTAATAAATGCATTGAATTGGAATGAAGATAACAAAAATTTATTATTAAGTGATCATTTTCAAAAACAAAATTCAATTTGGAAAATTTTTAAAGAAAACAAAATTTATGCTTCTAATTTTCAGCCTAGAAATTTAGTAGGTACTCCTCTCTCAGATTGTCTATATGAGTTATCGAACACTATTCCATATGACGATGAGCAAAATCTTTTGGAATTATTGTCAGAATCTACAATTTTGGAAAATAGGTTTAATTTTATATATTATCCTTTAATTGATGTTACGGCCCATATATTTGGAGTGAATTCAGAAGAGTGGCAGATAGAAATAACTAAATTTGAAAAATTGGTTAATGAGATTTCAAATATAAGTAATAAGAAAACAAAAACTATTATTTCTGCTGATCACGGTCTTGTAAATATTAACGCAGAAAGTCGTCATCATCTGAATTACAGTGATGATTTACAAATATATGGAGACCAACGCTCTGTTTATATCAATGGGCCTAAAAAAAATGTTTTAGAAACTTTTTCTGAAATACCAGGTGTTTTATTGGAGCAACATGAGTTGTCTTATCTTCTAGGAGATCCAATAGATGAATTTTTGCAGTCAATTTATCCTGATTTTTGTTTTTTAGTTGAAGATAAAAATATCGTATATCCAAAACATCTTTCGGCAAAATTAAAGGGTTACCATGGAGGAATATCCGAAGAGGAGTTAAAAATTCCAATTATTGAATTCTCTAACTTCTAAGTTACTTATACTATGAATGTGAAAAATTTAAAAATTTTGCTTCTTCTGTTAACATTTTCTTTTTGTTCCCAGTCCAGTGAAATGACAATGGGAGCTCCTGAGCCGTATTTTGGAGAAGTAGAAGATATGGCTACTTCTGAAGTAGCTTTCTCAAGAGAATCTTCTTTTTCACAAGGTGACTATATCATTAAGACTGCTTATGCAAGCACAGACGTTAGTTCATCTAATTTTGAAAATACAATTGATGAAGTAGAACTCTTGGTAAAGAATTTCAATGGAAATATTTCTAATACGTATCTCTCAACAAATTACCAAGGACTTAAAAGTTATAACTTAACTATGAATATTCCAGCTGAGGATTTTGAGAGTTTTCTAAAGGCAGTAGAGGATATTTCAAAGTTTACAAACATAAATTTAAATGCAAATGATGTAACAAAATATGTTCTTGATATAGATTCAAGATTGAAATCATTAAATGATGAGAAGGAAGCACTTGAAGAAATTAAAGAAGAAGCTGTATCGACATCAGATAAGCTTCAAGTACAGTCTCAACTTCGTTACATAAATCAAGACATTCAAGTTTTGGAAGGACAAAAAGAATATTATGAAAATTCAGTATCGTACTCTTCTTTGACATTAGATATTAGAGAGGGTTCTGGAGTATCGCTGTTTTCATGGAATTATTATGTTCAAAGAGCATTAAATTGGATTGAATCAATTATTGGTTTTGTAGTATCTTTTGGAATAATTGCAGTTCCGTTGTTGTTGCTAGTATTAGGATTTAGAAAATTTAGATCTAAAATTGGTTAAAGTAATTGATACTCCAAATGTAAGCTCTTTCACCGTAAAGATAGTCTTTCCATTTACCTACTTGCTTATATTGCAAAATCATATTTATTGAAAAGGTATTAAAAAATAAAAATATACTGATAAAAATCCATACAACAAATTGTGGAACCCCTTGGGGATTAGAGTCGGTTGCTACACCATCTCCTATTAGATTAATAAATATAAAAATCCAAGGAGTAACACCAACTAGACAACCCATTATGTAACTTGTCCAATCAACTTTTTCTGTGTATTGATTGTGAACTTCCATCATCCATCCAAACCAACACATAGCTGCGTTCATAAAAAATATTCCAGCTAATGCCCAAATATCATAGATGCCAACTAGAAGTGCAATAAGAACAATCATGACTGATGCACTTATAGAGTATTCAATCCATCTGACCTTATTTATTCCTTTTGATAAGTCTTCTTTGTACTTTTTATAAAAAGGACCGGAAATTAAATAGTGAGCGACAGCTGATGCAAGTAAGAAAGTTGCAACTGCTGGACCAAAATTTGTAACTTCTGTCCAAATTTCTAATTCTGGAACAAGAGCAAAGCTTGATGGATCATTAGGTGAACCGACTCCAACAAGTTGGGTCAAGGTTATTGGAACAACAAAATCTGAATTAACAACTGTTCCAAGCCAAAATAAAAGCCCTCCCTGAATAAGGTGAACTGTTCCCATAATTAAGTTAAACTTTTTTAATTTTTGAATTTTTGTTTCCATGCTCCCCCTTTAAATCAGTAAGCTAAGTTTAGTTTTCTAATTAATATTAAATCATGGATAAACAATTAATTTTTTCAGAAATTGAATCACTAATTTTTGATATGGACACATTAATTAAGTCTCTTGCAAATTCTAGGGAATATATAGCAGAGGGAGATTATGCCCGTGCTACTTCAAAGCTTTCGGAACTTGAAATTGAATTACAATCTCTTGCAGGAAGAGTTTCTTATATTAAATCAAGCCTTTGAGGGGAATGTTGTAACCTCTGAAATATTTATATTTACCTTATCGCCAGATTCAAATATTGTATTAGGTAAAGAACGTGCTCTAAAAACTTCACCTTTACTATTTTGGAATGATATAACCTGATCATGGCCATAGAAGGTACATTCTTTAACCAAGTAACTTCCGTCTGAATCTAAAGTGAGTTCAATACACTCAGGTCTAATTGATACATCTAAAGCACCATCATAAGCAGATACAAAAGTTCCTAAAGATGTCTCAACTCTACCGTTAACTGAGTAGCCCTTTAATATATTAGGGTCACCTACAGAGTTCGCCACAGTTTGGCTAACTGGATTTAAATAAATTTCTTGCGGCGTAGCGCTTTGTATAACTTTTCCATTTTCTAACACACTAACTACATCGCACACTGACAATGCTTCCTCTTGATCATGAGTTACAATTATCGCAGTAGTCTCAGTTTTTCTTAAGAGATAAACTACTTCGTCTCTTAATTCCCTGGCCATATGAGCATCTAAGCTTGTAAATGGCTCATCTAGAAGAATTACTTCCGGACCAGGAGCTATCGCCCTTGCAAGTGCAACTCTTTGTTGTTGACCACCAGATATTTCTTGAGGATATTTATTTTTATAATTTTCTAAGTTACACATTTCTAAAACTTCTTGTAATCTTCCTTCATTTATTTCATTTTTGGAAAGTCCAAAAGATATATTTTTTTCAACATCTAGATGTGGAAATAATGCATAGTCTTGGAAAACCATACCAACATTTCTATCTTCAGGAGGTACAAAAACTTCATCGCTTGAAATGATTTGATTTCTCATTTCTATTAAACCAGAGTCTGGTTTTTCAAATCCAGCAATTAATCTTAATGCAGTAGTCTTTCCTGAGCCTGACATTCCCAACACGCCGACAATTGATCCATTCCAAACGTCCAAATTAAAATCTGACAAAACAGTCTCTTTTTCGTAAGACTTTGTTACTGATCTTGCTCGTATAATTAAATTTTCAAATGCCATTAGTTTGTTAAATTTCTAGTACTAAGTATATATGTAGGCAGTGCACTAATTGCTAACAAAATAAATGCAGAAAATGCTGCTTGTGTAAATAAAGCTTCAGAAGCGTTAGACCATATGTCAACAGCCATCGTGCTAAAGCCAGTTGGACGCAGTAGTAAGGTTTGCGGTAACTCTTTCATTGTTGAAAGAAAAACTAAAGCTGCACCAGCTAATAATCCTTTGTAAATAAGTGGAAATGTAATTTTTATAAATGTTTCCATCTTTGAAAAACCAAGACCAGAACTTGCTTCAATATAGGATAGTTTCACTTGTTCCATTGACGCTTGTCCTCCTCCAACAGCTTGAGGTAAAAAAACTATTAAGTATGAGATTATAAGTGTTGTAAAAGTTTGATAAATCGCTGGAACAATTTTAATAGTTATAAACAACATTGAAATTCCTACAGCAATATGAGGAAGCCCATATAAAGTAAGTGTTACTTTTTCGAATAAATCACCAAATTTTGATCTATATTGAGAAATCATTATAACTATTGGAGTAGCAATAATCATTGCAAATATTGAAGTTACAGTAGCTGCTGTTAGTGATCCTACTACGCCTGATAGAACGTTATTAACAGCATTGCCTTGTGACATACCTCGAATTAACCAATAGGAAAGAACACTTATTGGTATAACTAAACTGAATAAAATAACTAAAGCAAAAAATGCTAAAACTAAAACTTTATTTTTGTGAGACAATTTAGCTTTTACAATTTCTCTTGGTGTTCCAGAAACTTTAGCTGACCTACTTAATTCACTTCCCCTTTGAGCAAAACTGATTATTAAAGCAATAAATATCAACAAGGTCGAATAGAAAATTACAGGATCACCATTTATATTTATTGTGTAATAAGAGTAAATTGCCTTTGTTAATGTTCCATATTTCATTAAAGAAACAGCACCAAAATCAGAAATTACATACAATCCAACTAAAAGAGATGAATAAATAATAGGTTTTTTTAATCTTGGTAAAACAACACTGCTATACATCTTTATTTTTTTAACTCCAAGTGACCTAGCAGCATCTTCAACTGTTGAATCTAAATTTCTAAGTGCACTACTGCAAATTAATTGAACATATGGATAAGTAAACAAAGTAAGTACAATCCAGCTTCCAATAAAACCATCAATTCCAGATATTTCATTTATCCCAAAACTTGAAAAAATATCTACAAATAATCCCCTTGGTGAAAATGCTGAAACATATGTTAAAGCACCTATGTAAGACGGTATTACTAAAGGTAAAATTGTAAGAGTAAACAATAACTTAGAAGCAGGAATTTCATATCGAACAATAAGAATAGAAATTAATAAACCTAAAAATAGGCTTGTAAGAATTACTGCAATAAATAAAAATATTGTATTCAACAATAATGTAAGAACATCCCATGATTGCAAAAATTCAGTTAAATTTTTTGAAAAATTTGCAAAACGCAAAAACATATAAAAGATAGGCATCAAAAATATAATTAAAATAAAAGTATTAGTTATTATCAGAGGTTTTGGTGCCTTCACTCTATTAAGGATAAATAAAAATTATAGTTATTAAAAGAAAAAAATTCTGGCCAGAATTACCTGGCCAGAATTTTTGACTCATTTTGATACTAAATGAAGAATCAAAATCCTGCCTGAGCAATCATTGAGCCGCTTTTGAATGAAGGAATTCAATAAATGCTAACGCTGCTGGTTTATTTTGGCTTGAAGACAAAATACCAACACCAGCAGGCATAACCATTGCTCCACATCCTTCATCCAAATATACGTTCTTAATTGGCTCATTTCCGTTTTCAGCCAACACTCGCAATGTGTAATAGTGATTAATCATTCCAATATCTAGCTCACCGGCTGCAGCAGCTGCAACTTGGGGTGAGTTTTTAGGATATTCAGCATATCCGAGTCCATTTATGGTGGTTAGCCATTCTAAGACTTTTTCTTCACCGTCCAACTCAACCATACAAGCAACCATTGCTAGATTTCTAAACTTTTCATCTGCAAGACCATAAATATCATTTGGCAACTCCGAATCTTGAACGTCTCTAGTATCAACAACTAGAGCTCTAGATCTACCAGATGTTCCCACCCAGTAATTATTTTTATCTACAGCCCAACCGGGAACATTATCTAAAATATCAGCTGGTAGTCTCTCAAACAGGCCTTCTTTGGCGACAATTCCAAGACTTACTGGGTCTTGAGAAAAGAAAACATCAGCAGGACTGATTGCGCCTTCAAGTTTAAGAGTTCCTGCTAACTCCGCACTTTTAGCATATCTTACCTCGACTGTTACCCCCGAAGTAGATTCAAATTCAGCAATAATTTCTGATACTAAACTTTCTTTTCTTCCGCTATAGATGACAAGCGTCCCGCTTACTTCTGCTTCTTCCTCGGTTAGTGCTGCATTAACTGCAGCTTCAATTTCTTCTTGAGAGACTTCTCCTTCATTGATACGGACAAAACCGTGGCCATCATAGCTTCTGACATGGCTGCCTGCTATGCCTGCGAACACAGTATTGATATCACATTCTGCGATTCCCTCTGCTTGCTTGATTGCTTTTCCAATCGAATCCACTGTGGACTCAATATTTACAACCACACCTTTCTTTAGTCCTCGAGAGGGTTCCGTACCTACTCCGATAATCTTCAGCTCATTATCACCATTTATTTCAGCAATCAATGCTACGATCTTGGATGTTCCTATATCCACAGATGCAATGATTTCACTTGAGCCACTTCTTGCCATTTGAATATTTACTTTCTTTTTTTAATTGAAAAACCTTCTGTATATCTTAGGTC
>LUMU01000097.1_pt1 | contig 19756 bp, 19 predicted proteins | sample 729751 | NCBI WGS metagenome assembly LUMU01 (sample SAMN03860300, study PRJNA289734) | marine metagenome | biome: seawater column; feature: ocean; material: water; isolation source: Red Sea water column Station 192 - depth 100m | place: Saudi Arabia: Red Sea | collected 2011-10-15 | depth 100 m
TCTCTATACTCGTCATTCAGATTATGATGATAGTAATCTGAGAATACCACATATAATAATCTTCTAGCTAAAGATGGATCTAAGTTGTTAGGTGGATAGTTACTAGAAAAGCACATTTTAGGTACATCATCAAAAGGAATGACAAAACGCAAACCGTTTTTGTTATTCACCTCTAGATCACCTGTTATCCAACTAAAGAAAAAACCATAATCTAAATATTGGTTGCAATCATCCACCAGGACGTAATCTGTATCTGGTGTAATGCCATGCGTAATAAAGTCGTCTGATGTTTTCTTTTGGTCCCTTCCTGGTATGTAATGGTTTTTCTTTAGAATTTGCTGCAGTCCTTTTTGAAATACGGACTTACCAGATCCACCATGACTTTCATTTATATCTGCTAACTTATTGTCCATAGCATATACAGCCCAAGGTTTCTGAGGAGATTTAAATGTATGCAGCATGTACCCAATAGCATAAATCTTATTAATAAGATGTAGCTTTTGCTCATATTGCTCGTCTGCTTCTAGATTTGGACCAGCTATATTAAATTTGTGTTTTTTTAGATAAGCTTGTCTCTTTTCTTCTTTGTAGTTATCTATACTGTCTTCTAATTCTTTACGCCAGTGAATTCGGCTTGCATTAATTAGATAGTTAAAGTACATATTGTCGAAACGATGGATTTCTATGTCATCATTTCCGTTTTTATCTTTCTTAATTGTAAAGTGTTGGTCCTCTAAAAATATAGTATGGTCATGCATTTTGCTTTCCCATATATATTTGTTAACCTCTCCACGTTTTTTAAGGACAATATCATCTTTTGAAATTTCCATTATTGCATTATTAAAAAACATCCATTGATGCAATCTATCTTCTGAAGAGAAGTCTATATTAAAAGTGTCTAGCTTATTAAGTTTGTTTACAGATAACTGTTGGCCATAAACTAAGTCTCTTAATGGTATTGGTGCCTGACGTTCCTTAAGAAAATTATGCACAAAACTTTCTATCTCTACCGGAAGTACCTTCTTAACAATGTTTCCATTTACATAGGTAAAATGGTAACCATCTTTTGTGTACTCATCTTTTATTCTTCCAAAGCCTTGTAGCTTTAGGAAATTGTAAAATTGAGTGTTTCTGAAATAGAATTTTTTTCCTGTCTTGGTTTTTGTTTCATCCCAAAACTGAGCAGGAATAGCATTATTAATAATCTTTCTTAGCCTTGAGCTGAAAGATGCATCGTCTTTTTGATTATAAAAATGGACTACAAAGTCTTTAAAATCTTTGCAAGGATTTCCTCTTTTATCTCTTTTGGCAGTTAGATAATGAGGGAGCATCATTATTTTGATATCTAGATACTTTAAGGAAATATCTAGAGCATGCTTCAGTCCAGATGCATCAAGATCTGGGACATAAATAACTTCCTTTACGTATTTTTTTAATTCCTGGTATTCCTTAAATGAAATTTTCTCAGACTCTGAATTGAACCATACAGGGTAATAACCAAAGCTTCTAAGGTTTAGTCCATCACTACCACCCGACACAATAAAAGCATGTTCAAGTTTAGGATCTTCCATCGGCTTACCTGCTTCTTTATCATACTCTTCCTCAACACGTTCTTTGTTTTGATTGTAAGCCTTTTTTATGAGCTCTAAACCATACATAAAACGCTTAGGTTTATCACCCAGAAAACGGAACCTATACTGTTTTTTGTAGCTTAAAGGTTGGTAAATTTTTTCCCAAGTTGGACTTGTGAATGAAAAAATTGGATATTCAGCTGTAGATTCTGTTACGCTTGCTTCGTTTTCTTTGCAATACGTAAAACTTTTTAGACTTATAAATTTGAAATCTCTACAATGCTGTGCGTTTACTTTTGGACCAATAGATGCTAATTCTTCCTTTGTAAAATCTTTTTCTTCGATATCATAGTCTCCAGCTTCTTCATCTTTTTTTAAAGGTCTTGTTGACCATTTTGGTTTTATTTCGTTCCAGGTGTCCGAACCTTTCACTTTAAAAATTGCTGCTAAATACCTTACAGCTTCAGGAAAATCTTTTCCCGTTTCTAACATACAGATACCAAAAGCGTTTCGTTCCTTTTGGTCGCCACCAAAATCAGTTACGTGCCAACTGTCATTTTTTAATCTTAAAGCTGCTGAAGCAGTACGCTCTTCTCTTATTTTAAATTTTTTATCCTTTCTTTCAAGCGCATTCCTTGCGTCTGGATAGTACATTGAAATGATGTCTAATCCATTGTCTGTAGCTTCTAAAACGTCTTTGTAATCTATGTAGGCCATTAATTGGTTGTGGTTATACTATTGCGTTAATAAATTTTTTTAAATCGTTTGTATTGAAAAAGCAGAAGAAGGTTTTTACATCGACAAAATCACCTTCTATTTTTTCTAAATGAATCCAACCAGATTCAAACAATGTCACGAAGATCTGTTTGTCATCATATTTGCTTTTTTCTACATAGCAATAACGGTTCTTATCTTTATCTGAGAAGAGCTTGGCTTCTTTTTGCATATATGCTAAAGAGGCTTCCGACAGGTCTACCTCTAAGGGATATTTTTGTTTTATGATGGTATCTATCATGCTATATAGTTTTTAATAAAATGAAGTAAAAGGGTTGTGTTTGTGTTTTTATGTTTGGATACATCTTAAGAATGATATTTTTGGTTTCCTCAAGAGAGTAGCCTGTATCTAAGTGAGCGATGTACTCATTTATATCTTTAAAGAAGATGGTTTTGATACCAATTATTTCGGCTTTCTTTATTGGATTCTTCTTAAGGTTAATAAGGTATTGTTTGTTGAGCTGATACTTTTTAGGATTTTTGAGCCTTAATGTTGTAAAGCATTTGCAGTCTAGCTTATTATTCCAATTTGTACTGAAGTTTATTATATCCATATTCTGAATGCTTTAGAAAGTATTATTATTAGGAAAGCAGCAAATGCACTATAAAATGCAAGTTTCGCTGTAGTTTGATATTTTCTCTCGTTTCGTTTCATAAGATGTAGTTTTTAAAAAAGCCGCCACCGAAGTGGCGACTTACCACCAACCAACACTTCTAAAATTAGAAGCGAATGCTATTAATCAGTTCTAGTTGTCTTTATAAGGTTTAGTTCTGTAGCTATCAATGTTGCTTCTTGCTTGGTTTGAATATTACCAAGCCTTGCGTATAGATCCTTTTTGATTTTATGGTATTGCCCTAAGGATATATTTAGCTTTTCTGCAATAACTTCGTTTGTGTCACTTGTGCTGAGCAGTCTGATTAACTCTATATCTTCAGCTGTAAGCACATTTCCTTTGTACTTTAGAGCTTTGCATACAATTCCTTCACCTTTGCATTTACCTCTAAAAGGGCAATCGTGATATTCACCCTCTTGTAATTGGTTTCCTATTATATCTGGGGTAAAGTCTAAGCCACCAAATCGACATTCAGAGAATTTTTCGACCTGTTTAAGTTCGCTTTCAGGATGCCACTCTTTTAATATGGCATGCGCCTCTTTATTGTGAACCATACTCTCTTTGAGTGTTTGGTAAATCGGAGTAGGTATATCGTGAAAAGATATTACTGTACCTGAAGAAATTACTTTGGTACCAGATTCACTTTTAAAAATCTCAATCCCTTGGCAAAGCATGCCAGGAAAAACTCGTGGTTGTGTTGTTGTTGTCATAAATTTTAGGTATTAGATAAAAGTTTTTTGAACTTTTGCTTATTGGCTTCCGCAATAGCCTTATTTTTTTTTGCTAGTTCAATTAGGATATTTAAGATTTGAATATCAGAAACGCGCAAACCCTTAACCTGTCTAATAAATGAGTCAGACACGTTTCGGTTTTCGCTTTTTAACTTTTCTTGAGCATCTTTAACGTAACCGTATGGTAGATAAGTAGATAAAAGATAGTCTACTTTTACAGCTTCTTTTTCGGCTTCTTTTTCATCTGTATGCAAATGCATACCGTAAAGCTGTGTTAATTTGATTATATTTGTTTTCAAGTGTTAATATTTGTTAGAAATCGTTTTCAAATATATACACTATATGTGAATATAACAAACAAAAAATTTACTTATTGTGAATTTTAACAAAATTTCTGATGGTTTTGGCGAACGTTTCAAGACCGTATTAAAGAAGCATAAAGTCACTCAAGCAAAGTTTGCTGAAGACACCAACACACACAAAGGACTTGTGAGTAGGTATATTAATGGTGAACGACCTAGTGGTGATTTTATATTAAAAGCAGTCGCTTATTTTCCAAAAGAGATACAGTATCTTTTTTTTGAAGACAATTTGGATTTCGTCAATGAAGACGCTAGTTCTTACAACAGTGACCCTCAAAAAATCATCCTTGATATTGAGAACAAACTAAGGGATTTAAAGCGTGTTTTATCACAAAAATGACACAAACACTAAAAAATATATCTAATAATCAACCAGTTAACTTAGAAATCGGAGTCCCTTCGCGCCCACTTTTTACGCTTATTTGCGTACTACCACACACCAACACTTTCTAAAATACAGTGATTCAAAGCCTAGTAAAATAGGCAATTGTTGAATTAAATTTGATTTTAGATTGTTTTTAAGCCAGGAACTTCTTTTTGACACAATAGTTGACACAAAAAATATTTTTGTGACAATTCGTACTTCTTTAATATTACACAACTATAAAAATGCATGTGGCGAACAGCAGATTTTGTTGCGTATAAGCTGCAATGGAACTGAACGCTTACCTTTAGGATTATACATCAATCCTAAAGACTGGAACAAAAAGAAACAACTTGCGTTAGAAAGTTCTCAAGAACTAATTGATCTCAATCTCACATTAAAAAGAGAACTTGGAAAAATTAATGATCTACAAATCTTTTATAGGCTATCAGATATAAGACCATCTATTGAACGTGTTGTTAGAGATTATCAAAGTAATTTAGGATTTCAGGACTTCAACGTATTCTTTAAACGCATTTTAGATGAACGCAAGCCAACCATAAATAAATCCACCTATGCTAAGGAACAAGCAATACATAACAAGCTTAAAGCATTTAGGCGCAAAATTCCGTTTTCTGATATTGACAGAAAGTTCTTTTTTGATTTTCGCAATCACCTTGCAAGTATTGGTAACGAAAAAACAACTCGTAATGGCAACGTGAAGGTTTTGAAAAAATACCTTAGATACGCTGTTAAGTTTGGCGTGAAACTAAATATTGATTTAGAAGATATAACTGCAGGACCAACAAAAGGTCAAAAAAACTATTTGAATAAAGACGAAATTAAATTACTATACGACTACTACACCTCAAGCTTTATTACCAAGAGCAAACAAATTTGCTTAGGCTATTTCCTTACAAGCTGCTTCACTGGTTTGCGTATCTCTGACATTCTCAATCAAAAACGCGAAACATTGCTTAACGGTTACTTTCAGTTTACGCATGTGAAAACAGGTAAGTATCAAAATATGGAACTAAATAATAAAGCCATCGAAATTATTAATCATTGCGACGAGCTCTTTATTAAGTTTTATTCAGCTGGCCATATCAGAAGAACAGTTAAAGACATTGCGGCCTTTGTTGGTATCACTAAAGACATAGATTACCACACCTCTAGACATTCTTTTGGCACCAATGCCATAATTGTTGGTATTGATAAATATAAACTGCAGCACTTAATGAATCATAGTGACATTAAAGAAACTGAGGTTTATATTCACTTGGCAGCACATGAGCAGAATACCAAAGCCGACTTGTTAGATAACCTATGGTAAAGTCTCAGTTTCTATATCGTATTCCAGCTGTATGCCATTGGTTTGCGATATAAATGTTTTGCGAGATAACTTGCGAATAATATGATATTGCCTATAAGCATAAATGATACTTCTTATCTTAAGCTCTGCCAGCTCCTCATAAGAGGATTCAAATATCCAATTGTAATTTACACTGCTCATTAAGAAATTAAACCACAATTCATAGTCATCTAAATAGTTATTAAGATGACTAATAGCTGATGGATCCTCTGCTACATTTAAACTATTCGTTAAACCGCTATAGATAACTAACTGAAGTTTTGTAAAGTCATCTAAAAATCCATGAGCAGTTTTAATACCAAACGTTTTTAATGGTAACGCTAGCGCGTTCACAGTGATTTCCTCAGCATCATCTGGTTTCGTAAATTCATTAACCTGGTACCCATCATTGTTAATTAGTATTTTTTGAGATTTATACTCTTCGTGCTCAAAGTCGAATTGTTGAAACACAAACGACTTACCTCTATTAAAGTTTCGCTCTGGTGTCATTACTTCAAAATCTGAAAGGTCTACAGCATTTTGAGTGCTTACAGCATTGACATTCTTTTTGTTTATAGAAATTGAGCTCCCATCAATATCATATCCGTAATTGCGTTTTTTCATTACAGCAAAGACAAACTCACCAAAGGTCATATCTGGCACAGACTTAGATAAGTCTATAGATGTTGCTTCTACTAAAGTGGATACCAATTCTCCGTTAGCATCAAACTTGGCTAGTTGAGTTAGTGTTATATCCATAACCATAGCTTCTGGATCCTCGTCACCATTTACAATACCTATTGGGTATTGTGTAGATTGAAAACTAACATCACCTTCAGTACCTGTGTAGTCTACATTAAAATCTACAGAGTAAAATTTCTCTTTGTATCTTGACCCAAACTCAATCACATTACCAGACCATTTATTAGATCCATCATACATAAATTTAGCAGTAGCCGCAGAAATTTCGAAAATGCTATTGAAATTTCTTTTTGTTCTTACAACTACGTTTCCTGCTATTTTATATCTACCTGGTTCTGGTAATGGTATGTTTAAATTATAGACACCATATGTAGATATTTGAATAACATTACCAAATATTGATACATCTACAAGCTCAACTGTTGATGAATAATCATCTGCGTTTAAGCTATACATTTCACTTTGTGTTGTAAAGCTTTTATAAAATTCATTTAGGCTATAGATTACGGCCTTTTTATAATAAGTATCATTCAATATTTCACCACTTAATGTTACACCTACATCAGCGAAACCAACTTGCAAAACGTATAACAAGTATGGCATTGGCAGCATAATATTTCTATTGATCTGTTCATTATTTTCAGAGTCAAACTCATTAACAACAAAAGCGCCATCTACATATTTATTAATGATACTTTCAAAATATTGCCATTGCTCCGACTCTATATCTATACTGTCTGTAATGACCTGAGGAAAATTATAATTTACAGCTGGCCATGTTTGCGAAATAATTGTTTCTGCATGTGCATAGATAGAGACTAATAAATCCTCTTTATATAACGGAAGTTCTGATAGACGTTTGTTGAAGTTAGGAAACTCTTCTAAACCATAACGTATTTGTCCTACTAAGTTTCTTCCTATGATGCTTTCAATTTCAAATACAGCTTCGTGCACTTCACCAAAAACGTAAAATTGACCATCTAGCAAGGTGACATATTCTGTTAGATTTTCCTCACTAATATTGCCAAGTGCCTCATCCTCTTCGTTAGTAAGTTCTATCTCTACCGGAAAGGTGTATTTAGACACTGTATTATCTTTTATCCAATTATTTTCTTCAATGAACGTGAATTCATAATTAGATAAATCTAACTCTAGCTGACTAAGAATTAATTTTATTATCATTGTTTAAATTGATTTGAAATTCTACATCGAAAGCATAGAGCTCTTGATCACTATCGTAATTATTTAACACACTTGTATCTGGTATAAGAGCAACAGGATCATTGCCTTTATCCATTATCCAAGCTCGTTTAGAACTTAGTAAACTGTCTAATCGCTTTGGATTCTCCTGAAGCAAAAAACCAGTATTTATAACAACGTTTTGTGTTCTTTTGCTATCTGTTTTTCTAAGGCTTTCTTTAAAGCTCTTATAATCTTTAATGATGTTATTGTCATATCCCATTTTAAAAGCAATATCACCTGTAAATTCCATCATATCCAAAACGCCATATTCATCTTCCCATGCAACATGATAAGAACGTTTACCTGGTGGTAATACAATATATTTTTGACTAACATAATTATTGTAGTCATCATAATAGCCTTCTGGTATTGGTCCAGAGGTTGTTTTATAAATTCTTATTTCCACCACGTCACCAGGATCATAATCTCTAAACGCATATTTAAATAGCCATACATTATGGGTAGTTATAATACTATGAGGCAAAGCTTCATGGAAATCTCCGTTCTTATAAATTCTAAAAAAGTGGGTTTCAGTTTTATAAAAATTAAGTAAGGCAACCGAATTTGGAGTAACACGTAAGGGTTCAGCATGATAATTTAATATTGCTGTGCGTGGAAAAGATTTTAAAGGTTTACGACCTTTCAAAAACTCTAGATTATTATATCTCAGGTTAGCAATACCTTGCTCTGTAATTGTATTTAAAAATGTAATTTCTAAATCTACTTTTGCAGGTTTATAATAAGGTCTTAAAAAGACTAATGTATCAGTTGGTATTAGATTTTGAAAGTTTTCAAAATCAATGCTAGATAGACTTATTAATTCTGCCATAAGTTTCTTTAGCGTTCTGCCTACATAAAATTCTCCTTTATTATTAAACATCGGTATTTTATAACGAAGCTCTTTGTTTCGTTCAACTAAACTATTGTAATCGTAAGTAGTCATATTCAAAATAATAACTAATTGATTAGCTTGTTCGTTATAAATCCTTGTAATTGTATCTAAGTCATCCGTAAAATTAATACCATCTTCAACCATACCTAAATCAACACTATCTACAACAGTGTGAACTACTGGAACTAAATAATCTTGACTATTGGCAGTAATAACAATGTTGCCTTCGTACACACCTTCGCTCAAGTTTTCTGACAATAGTGGAACTACGTCTATATCTAAAAAGTAAGTACCAGAGCTCTGACTTAAGTTTAGCCAACTAGGAGCACTAATTGTAAATGGATATGGAGAAACTATGCTTAGTTGTTGCGACTCAGCTTCTGTAAATCCTTTAACTGCAGAAAATTCTAAACTCTCAGGAGTGGTTATTGTTTCTTCTGTGTCAAATACAATGGTTTGTATATCTAAGGTTTGAAACAAAGTACCATTATCATACTTTAACTGGCTATTATAATAACCTTGATCAAATTCATCTAAAGCAGAATTTGCGTCAATGCTAACGGTTTGTGAATTTGTACCTGTATATTTTTTAGTTGTACCTGGTCCAGGTAACCAATATTCTACTATTCCCTCATCTACCAAGTTACCTCCTGATAAGGTGAGATAAGACTTAACATAAATAGTAAATGCACCTGTAGCTGTTATTTCTAAACTCTGAGCCGCATTAGTTCCTGTGCCATCCACATACACAAATGTTAGGTTTCCTGGTGTAATACTAAATGGATCACCATTAGCCACTGCAATGTTGATTTGAAAAAAACGAACATCATGCAACACTATTTCTGATGTTGCTGTATTTTTTCTATACACCTGAAATCCTATAACATTACCATAATTACCTTCTGGCACGAGTTGTAAATTTTGAAAAGATACTGTTACAACTTGTTCTAAATTTGCTGATGTTAAAAGAAAACCATCACCAGTTGCATCGTTAATATTTCCAGAAAGCGCAATCATATCTGGAAGGTTTTGCTGTGGATTTTGTTGCGTAACAATATGTTTTACATAAAACTCATAGTCTGGATTTGTATTCTCAGCTAAGTAATCTTTTATAGTACAGGTAATATCGTCATCTGCAGGTAAGGCTTCTCCAATGACGTGACTTACATTAATAGGAGATAACGGACTAAATGCCCAATCTTGAACATTAGGCTGATTATTACTACTTGGTGAAAACTGAGGGTTACTATCAAAGGTTAAATTGTATGGCATATCTATAAAATGTTTGAAGGTATATCTGCATCGTCTTGTACTAAAAATCCTGAGACACTTCCAATAGTTCCTATACTAGATGTTTTCCAAACTTCTAAGTAATAAGATTGGTATTGTAACTGAATACGATCCTTAAAAATTACCGCAGTAGCTTTTAAATATTTTGGTAGATTCTTAGCGCAATAGTCATAAATAGCATCGTCATTAGTGATGAATGGTATGACTTTAATATCTGAAGCAAGTGCACCATTAAGGATTTTTGCCAAAGTGCCTGTAATGCAAAATTTTGTGTCTAAAACTACCTTTGTGAATTCTGTCTCTAAGGCATTATACAGCCTATTGCACAATACATTGGCATTATTGTCTGTAAAAAGGGTTTGTTTTATGAAATTATCGTAGACCATTAGGTATTAATTTTTGATTTTGATTCAATTTTTTCTAATCTATTAATGTCATCTCGTAAACGCTTTGCGTTAGTAAAGTTTCTAGTAACATAGGCTTCTAAACCATTTTCCTCAAGTCTTTCTAATACATCTGAGTATCTCTCTAATGCAGATATCATCATCATTTTAAGTTTACGGTCATCGTCATTAATAGGCGCACCTTCTACGTTTTTATAGTAGCCTTCTTCATAGCCTTTAATACGACCAATCTCTCTATAAAGTGATTGCTTTAGGTTAGGATCAAATTGTTTTAGGTCTGGACCAGAGATGATGAGCTCAGGGAAATTTTTACCACCTTCGCCAGCGAGGAACATGGTTGGCTTATCTACTACACCTGAGCGACTTTCACCACCATAGGCAGCATTAAAGACTTTACCATCTTGTTGTCTACGTACAGCTACAGTATTATCATAAAAGCCTTTTTCGTAGCCTTTAACTTTTGAAGCAGCCACGAGCTGAGCAGCACCAAGCGCAGACACAAAAGCCGTTAATAAACCAGCACTAATACCAAAATCTACTTTTGGCACTTGCGCCCAAATAGACATTATAGCTTGAGCAGTATTTAAAGCAATACCAGCCATGGCTGTAATTCTATCTCTTTTAGCTTGCTTTTTAGCGAGTTCTTCTTTTTGTTTTTCTAAATTTCTATCAATGGCATTTACAGCATCTCTATGCTGCTGCTCTGATATTAATTTGTTTGATAAGAGTCTGTCCTGATTAGACTTTTCTTTATTGGCTTCTCTCTCTAGTTTTTTAACACGTTTAGCCTCGTTTTGCGCTTGGAAATCGCTAAACATTTTATAGGCATTGAGCATGCCAGTAGCTGTCATTAAGACCGCTTCCATTTTTCCTTTAGTTGTATCTAAATTGCTGAAGGTTTGCTCCCAATCTTCTACACTAAAACCAAAGATATCTATGTTACCAGCTGTAGCTCCAAGTATGTCTACTTCTTCTTGGTTTCCTCCGTTTTTTAAGCCAGATAATAGTTTGTCTATTTCTGAAAGTGAAAAACCAAGATCCTGTAACCTTGTCTCGATTGCTTTCTTTTGGTCTTCTGTAAGCACCTCTAAATCGAAGCCTTTAAAATCTTCGGTATTTAGGATTTTATTAATCTCGTCTTTTAGCTCTAGGGCTGCTTCTTTTTCGCGCTCTAGTTTTTCTTTATTGAATTTATCCTGAAGTGCTTTTTTAGCTTCTTCATTGTCGCCTAAAGCAGCTAATTCATTATTATGAGCTATCTGGCGTTCGGTTTCTTCTTTTTGGTAACGCTCTTTTAATTTTTCTATATGGTCTTGGATACCATTTTCTAAAATCTCTGCTCGATTTTTAACGTGAATTTGTTCTTCTAGATCCATTTGGTCTAACACCTCATTGTATTGGTCTAACAAGGTACTAGCCAAGTCTGTGTTGCCTGCTAAAATTGCTTTATCATAAGCGTTGGATAATTCTAGTGCTTTATCTGAAAGGTCTGCGATTTTACGACGTTGCGACTCATCGTTTAGAGCCATTTCTCTAATAAATGCGTCTTGGATAATGGCTAAGCGTTTGTCCTCGGTTTCGCGTTGAAGTTGTAGAAGCTCATCGGCTTCGTTTTTGGCTTTAGATACTTTTGTTTTGGTATTTTTATTGGTTGTGGTTTTTAAATCATTAGTAGGTTTCTGTATAGGATCTTCTGGGAGCTGTGGTTGTGTTTCGAATAATGCATCTATATCACTAGCTGAAAAATTAAGTTCTTCGAGTTTTCTAGTTAAGTCTAACTCTCTTTCAGTTTGTTCGTTGATTTCAGCATTAACACGTTGCAATTCTCTACGAGCTGCTGCTAGTTCCTTGGCACCTTCACTCTTCTCGAGCATTGCCATTTCTTCCATTGCAGAAAGGGAACTGCTATTTTTAAAAGCTTCGATATCTGCTTTGTTTTGCTCTTCGTAATATTTCTTTCTTAAATCATATTCCTTCTGAGCCAGCTTTTGTTCTTCAGATAATTCTTTTTTGCGTTCTTGGACACCTTTTAATCTAGAAGCCATCGTAGAAGCTTCTTCATCTGCCGCTAATCGCTTAATTTTAATTTGTTCTTTTACCGCTTCGGTATTAAGAATGTATGCACCAGTTTCTTGGTTTATTGACATTACTGATTCGCCCAATCTATCCTTAAGCTGTAAAGTAATTAAATCTAACTCTTCTTTAGCCTCTTTTGTAGGCTCTACACCATCAGCTGTAAGCTCATTATATCTGTTTAAAAGGTTTTGGCTTTCATTTGCTAATTGACGATTAGCCTTTGCGGACTCATAGGATACTTTAGTTTCTTCTTTAAAAGCTTCATTTACATCTGTTATCGCACCTATTAGACGACCAAACATATTTGTGAGTGCCGCTAATGTACCTGTAACAATATCTGAAGAAAATGCCGCTTGAAAACGTTTTTTAACCTTATCTAATGTCGCTGCTAAGTTGTTATTCTTGAGATTGTATTCATTAGTTAACGATGTTGCTTCTTTTAGGCTGTTGTTGGCAATGGATTGTTTAGCTTCTAGATTTTCTATATTAGATGCTAATGCAGTTATGGCTTGTGCGCCTCTGGTTCCGCCTAGTTCTATGCCTTTAAGACGTGCTTGCATTTCCTCAAGGGATGGATTACCTTCTTTAAGCCCTTTTAGAAATAAAATCATGGCATCATTTGCATCTTCTTCTAAAAGTCTAGAATATTCTTTAATGCTAACACCTGCTATCTCTGCAAAACCTTTAATATTATCTGCGGCTGAACCAAAAAACTTGTTTATTGCTGTAGCTGATATTTCTTGAGATTGACCAGCTTCATCAAAAGCAGCTGCTAAACCTATCATATCTTGAGCTGAGATATTAGCAACATCGCTAATACCAGCTGTACGCTTTATAAAATCTACTAAGAAGGATGCTTGATTAGCACCTGAAGCTGACACTTCGTTTATTGAAGAGCCTAGCGCTAACATTGCTTCCTCAAAGTTTTTACCTTCTTTTTCTGCAACCTTATATATGGTTACCATTTTACCAACCTCTCTTATTTGCTCTTCGCCCAGATCGTCGCCTAGAGCAACTTTGATTTGATTGGCTACTTTAACAAAACTCAATACATCATTGACTCCCGTTTTGCCTAAACGACCAGCTTCCTCTGCTAGTTTTAATAGTTCAATACGTGCTGTACGTGTTTTGAATGTGCCAAATTTTTTGGTAAGTTCATCTACCTCTTTAGCAGTAAGGCCTGTTGTTTTTTGTACGTTTGACTGTGAATCGGCTAACTGCCCATTGTAGTCTATTATCTTTTGAGCTGATAATATAAGACCTGTTCCGGTAGCTATTATAGATGCACCAAGGGCAGCGTATTTATTAAATCCGTTTGCGAGTTTGGATATTGATGATTGGGCTGCTTTTGATCTAAATGATAATTTGTTCATTTGAGCAGTAATTTCTTCTAGCTCTTTTTTAAACTGTTTTCTTCTAGGGTCTTTTGGTAGCATAGAAGACATTTGCAATCTTAACCAAGAAGCTCTTTGGCCTAGTTGTCTTAAAGTTAAACCAGTGACACCTATTTCTTTTTGAAGCTCTCGCATTCTTGAGGCATTTTCTTTAACCTCTTTATTATTAGCAGTTATTTTTGCTGATAACTCTTTATAGGCTTGTGAGTTCTTTTTTCCTTGTGCTTCTAATAGTGCTTTTTCTTTTTTGAGAACAGTAGTAGAATCTTTTAAAGATCTGTTTCTTTTCTCTAGCTGATATAACTCTTTTTGAGCAGGATCACCATTTATTATAACAGAAAAGCGGATATCTTCATCACCAACTGTTTTTCCCATTGTTTTTTATGCCAAATTACAATGCGTATTTATTTACTGCTGTGACATGGTAATAAAAAAGCCCTCTAACGAGGGCTTTTGGTAAAAGATTAAACTTAATTAACAATAATGGTAATAAAAGTACGGGTACAATTTATCGTAAGCTTTTTGGTCTGTGTTTTTTAGAGATAAAATGACTTCGTAAACGCTATCAAAGGCATTTGAAGTAAGACGGGACAAATAATTATCTAATTCTTCACACTTACATTTGATATCATCTTTGATGTTTTTTGATAAACTTATTAAAATTTTTTTCATGTTATATAGTAAAGTAAAACCCTCTCAATAGTAGTCGTCGTTACTAAAGAGAGGGTTTCGGTTCTCGGTTCTCAATAAATATATTGTATTATAGCGACGACTCTATATGCCAAACATATGAAAAATATACATATAGTGAATAATAAAGTTTACAAAAAGTGAATTATTGTAATTTTTTGAGGTGATTAAAGAGTACAATTACTTCCGTACGCGGTTCTTTATCGTTAGCGTAATCGCTGGTGAGAAATGCTTCTAAAACGAGGTTAAGGTTTGATTGATGATTGGCCATAGAATCTATAGCCAAGAGGTCTTTGTGCCATTCTTTCATGTCATAAAAATGTTAAGGATTAATAGTTAAAGAATGTTATTGATAGGGTTAAAGGGGAATGTTGTATTCTTTAGCGAGCATCTTTTTCATTTTGTCAGTGTACTCGAACTGTAACCGTCTAAGGATATTATTAACCATACCAAATAGTGGTTTATTGTGTACTGGATGTGATTTTTTTGGTTTAGACTGGCCATTTTTCGACGTACGTTTCTTCATGTCGATAAAACGTAAAACTACAGGGTGGGTATATTGTAACTTGTTATCATCTATAACCTGAAAGCTTCTATTGTTGTAAAACTCGGTAGTTTCAAAGCCTCTAGACGCCATTAATTGCGTCTGAAACTGGTCTAGTTCTTGCGCTTCTTCTTTTAGGATATGGCCAATGAAACGTTTTTCTAAAACGTCATTATCTTGGGCAGTATCTCTTTTATTTAGAAGGTCCATCTTTTAATTTTAATTTACCAGCATTATATAATAGCTCTAACATTTTTGGGATAGAACGACGGTTAATAATATTCCTTCTATCGTGTTTAGTTACACCTATTTTCTTTCTCAATTCTAAATCCTCAAGAATTTCATCTACAGCTGTAATAATATCATTTTCTGTCATTGCGTTTATGTTTAGTATTCAAAAATACTACTTTACACAAACATATCAAAGTTTAACATTAGTTTCTTTAAGACTTTTTCAATCACAATGTAGGTTTCTTCATAGATTTCCATGAGCTCATCATGGTCCACTTCTGAATATGTGGTTTTTTTTAGGATATAAAACTGTGTTATATTAACAAGTTTGAAACTGTCTGCATCATTACCTTTACCAGAGAAGTCTGGAAGAATACCTAACAGCAGTAAGTTTTGATTTTTCTTATGACTATTAAGGAACTTTGTTAATTGACTTTTGACAACCACAATTCTATTTCGGTTGATTTCTTCAAACGTATCATCTAAAGATTGTACGTAATTTTTGAACCATTCTACTTTTCCCATTGGTGTATGACTAAAGGATTAATATTTTCTATTATCTCTAAGCTTCATTTTTTTTATTCGCTTTTATAGCTTTTGCTTCATCTAACTCTGTTTTTCTTAAATCATAGAGTAGGAGCAGCACTTCCCATAATGGTTGTTTTCTAGTATGTTCTAGATTACCCATAATACCAGACTTTGATATATGAAAGGCTAACGATTTGGTACCTAATCCTGGTAAATCGCTTTTAATTGAGCTATCTGATTTAAATAATATTGAAAGGTCTATTTGTTTGCTCTCCCAAATTACCTTAGATGATGTAACGTAGTTTTGAAATGCATCAAAAAACAAGAAGAATGCATAAGCCAATGCAGGATCTACATACTTTTTATAGTACGCAGCTTTCTTTTCAATAAACTTTGTTTGGTGTCTTTGAGGTTCTTGATAGTAAATTGCCATTAAGTTCCACAGATACTTAACGTCTGAAGTTCTGTAAAACATTTGGTACGCGTGGCTAGCATCTTCATACTGCCCAAATGTGGTATTTGTAAATCTGGCTTTAGGACCAGATATATTTAAAAGTGCTGGTTTAATTTTTGGAACCGGATTTTCTATAAGATTTAGTTTTATCTGTCTATTCTTATCCTTAGTTTCAATAAAGAAAGAATCCATTAGATAACTAATGCGCTCTATATTGCTAAAGGCATTCTCTAACTCTATTTGGTTGATTTTGCGTTTACCAGGTTTAAGGTTCAGCAATGCATAAATTGCCTGCACCCTAAACTCTTGGTAGGAGATACTGCCCATCTGCCAAGAAAATAGCAGTTGGGCAACATCTCTAAACTCATCATTATTACAAAAAGCTAGTTCCTTAGGAATGTATTTAAGAATGCCTTTTTCGGGAATTTCAATGATATGATGCGTAAGGTTATCCATTAAGCAAAAATATCTGAGTAGTTAAGATTGAGTTGTTGTAAATCATTACCGAAACGCTCTAATACAGCCGCTTTAACTTCTTCTTTATTTTTGAAATCTTTCGGGATGTATTTTGATTTTGCGTCTATACCAAAGTAACTTCTTAGCCACAACATGATATCTTTCTTAAGCTTTTTTCGTTTTATCAATTGCTCATCATTTGCCTTTTTCAGAGCTGGATACGCTTTAGCTAATATCCAACGTCTTTTAAGTTTTTGAAATATGCTTTTTATCCATCTAAATGGACTGAGCAGCCAGTTAATTAGTTTCATATTTAAGTTGTTATAAAATTGTCGTCTTCGTTAAATCCATAAATGTCCTCTTCAGTTTCTGAAACTGTTTTTTCTACAACTTCTGGAGGGAACATTTTTTTATATTGATGTTCTATAGCCATGAATGCACGTTCTGCATCTGCCATAAATTTTTGAGCCGCCTGATCTATTACAGGTACTTGTGGAACCACGCGCCCTCGAATTGTCTCTCGATCACTTCTCACAGCTTGCAAAATTCCTTCTGGAAATAATTGCACCTGCATACGTGGTAAAGCCCAAGACAACGCATAATAGGCACATGCTTCTCTTATATGGCTAATTAATTTCTCTTCGTCTTCACTTGGTATTTGCTCAGATGTTGGTGTATCTTCAATAGCTTGATTTTTGATTTTTGACTTTAAACTAGTCATTAATTCACTACCTATTCGCGGAGCTATTTCTCTCGTTTCTGATAATTTTAAACCTGGTTGTAATTTTAATAGCAGAAGACGTGATTTAATATCGTAATGCTCTGAATAATCTTTAACTGTTCTAATGAATAAGTTATAAGTTTCTGTGTTCTTTGCGGATGATTTCCAAACACTATAGCTTGCATCCATTAATTTAATTAATGTGTCTATAGCTTTATACGCTCTACGTTTTAGATTATCATCATCTTTAACAAGCATCCACTCAAATGGTGTTTTTTCATTCTCTGAAGTTCTCATTCTACGACCATTTGAGGTATGCGCTATGTCGTTTGCTGGCGCAAATTCCATATAGCCATATGTTGCAATAGCTCTTTTAAAAGCATCTACAATAGCTTCATCTTGATCTAGCGTATAACTATCCATTAACGCTGAGTATGTTTCTCCGCCTATAATGTCTATTAGCTCTGAAGCAGCTAATATTAAATCTGGTTTGATTTTTACCAGTGGTATGTCTATATCTGTAAAACCTAGAGCTTCTTTGAATTCTTCCTGGAATGTTTCGTCTATGGCGCTGAATGGTATATCCATTATACTTGGTTTTTAGTTCTTTTACTAGCTGTGATGTCTTCCTCTCTCTCAGGTGGTAAATGATAAAAGCCTAGTCTATAGTTTTTATCAGGGAAGTTTATTTTTAAAGCATAATTAATTGGCTTCATTACAATAGTCTCAGGTATATCTATACCTGTAAGTAAGTAATTCTTTAACGCATAAAGTTGTTCAGAACCTGAATCTGAACGACCTGATTCGCCTGCACCACCTAGAGCTGGATGCATGCCTACACCAGCTGCTACCATTCTGTTGGCTTGATCGCTTATTTTAATTTGAGATTCTACAAAGTCTTTGATGTTTTGTTTAATCTCTTTTATTTCCCAACCCTCTTCAAAAATTTTATGTCCTTCTACAGTCTGGTATTTAATAGAGTGCCAAAACTTACCTGTATTTTCTGCACCTGAAAGCACTTTTGAAACTTGTCTTAAGTATTCTTTCTTATAAGAAATTAACATCGATTCCTCATATTTTTCACCATGTTGTTCTTTTAGTTCTGAGGCTTTCTTTTCCCAAAACTTTGCCGGTGAAATAACATGATATTTAAGGTTGATACTATTTTTGGATAGCGCTTTTAATATTAATGGTATCGCTGAAGATCTTCTAATCCATTCTAAGCTACCATATAGATCTGGCACCGTATAATAATCAGAACAAAAACTATACATGTTACTATATAGTATTGATGTTCTGTATTTGAATGGATTTTTAAAATCGAATAAACCATACACATCGTAATCTGATACGTCAGCTACTCTTTTGAAGTTCCAATCTGTAATGATACATACTTTAGGTTTATAGCTTAAGTCTGACAATAGATTACCTAAACGAGCATATTCTATTGATATGTGCTCTAGTTTGGATATAGATGGTTTATTAACTCTAATTCCTTTTGATGAGTGAAACTTAGTGAACGAACCTTCTATGTCCGTGAAGTCAACTATACATTTCATTAGATATTCCTGATAGTCCCAACTATCTAACCAATTCTGTACTTTGTTATCCTGTACCCATGTACGCTGTAATTTATTGTCAACTATTTCTTCTGTATACAACTGTGGTCCTTTACCCCAAAGTAATTGCACTTTCTTTTTTAAAATACCTGGTGCAATTGAATTGTTCTGAACTACATCCTTTATAGTTTTTGGCAAATCATTGTTAGAACCGTAAGGAAATACTCTGTAGTTTCCTATTTGATATTCTTGATTTGTCCAATCTAAGTTATCTTGAGATATTCGGTACTTGTCAAACTCTCGTGGATTTTCTGCTGATTCAAACGTAAATGCGATATCACCAGTATCTACTAAGGCATTTCTTCCTTCAAATTCTATATTCATTATTCAAGTTCTATGTTATTATACTTTAATAATAAAGGCAGGTAAAACCATTTATTAGTATTATCGCTTAAGTCAGTGTAGCCAATCAACAAGTTGGCTTTATCAGATTCATCCTTGGATAAGCCTTTCCTTAATAAACACTTCGATACATTTTTTTCACCATTACTAGTGCCCTTGGTTTGATTCAAACTAACAAAGCTTATTGAAAAGGGAATGTTGTTAGCACTTAACCTTCTCATTTGTGATATTGCATCGTATAGTTTCATAGAGCAATAATACATAACAACAAACGCTTGTGCTGTGACATGGTTTGTTTTTTAAAGTGGTTGCCCACACCACCCACACTGGTTGGCGTGAACGTGTTATTGTGGTTAGATGTCACGTCATATATCTATGGTTTTTTGAGGGGTGCAATTGCATAC
>LUMU01000068.1_pt1 | contig 19638 bp, 15 predicted proteins | sample 729751 | NCBI WGS metagenome assembly LUMU01 (sample SAMN03860300, study PRJNA289734) | marine metagenome | biome: seawater column; feature: ocean; material: water; isolation source: Red Sea water column Station 192 - depth 100m | place: Saudi Arabia: Red Sea | collected 2011-10-15 | depth 100 m
GACAATGGCCGCCGTGACCGTCCCGAACGTCCTCGCCACCCGTTACGCCGCCGCCGACCTGGCCGAGATCTGGTCGCCCGAGCACAAGATCGTCCTGGAGCGCCAGCTCTGGGTCGCGGTGCTGAAGGCCCAGAGGGACCTCGGCATCGACGTGCCCGACGGGGTCGAGCTCACCACCCAGGGCTCGGCCCTGGAGCTCGGTGACACCGCCACGGTCGCCTACGAGGTCGACCAGTCGACCGTCGGCGTGCTGGCCATCACGGTCACCGACATGCGCAGGACGACGTTCAAGCAGTCCTTCCAGGGCTGGAAGCTCGGCAAGCAGCTGAAGAAGGCCAACCCCTACTTCGTCGAGGCGACCTTCAAGAACATGGGCGAGACCGACCTGGGCGGGGAGCGTCCGCCGCTCTACATCGTCGACGGCAACGACACGCTGGTGGAGTCTTCCACCTTCGTCAGCGACTTCGACGCCTGCCCGTCGACCGACTTCCCGAAGAAGTTCAAGCCGGGCAAGAAGGTCACCCGGTGCCTGGTCTACCTCGCCCCGGACGCCGGGGAGCTCGTCGCGGTGTCGTTCCGCCCGGCGCAGGCACCACACGACCGCCGGCCTCGGCGAGCAGCAGCCCGCCGGGCAGGTGGTCCCACGGCTTCTTCTTCACGTACGCCGCCCAGCCGGCCTGCCCCACGGCCAACCGGGGGTAGTCCACGCCGCAGCAGGTCCCCGTCGGCCGGAGCGTCCTGGGGTCGGTGGCGGGCTCGATCCGCACACCGTCCGCCCACGCCCCGGCCCCGTGCTCGGCGACGTAGGCGCGGCTGTGCTGGGGCTGCCAGATCCAGCTCCGCACGGTGCGACCGTGGCGCAGCTCGGCGAGCATCGTGGCGTGGTCGGGCGAGCCGGCCACGAAGTGGCGGGTGCCGTCGACGGGGTCGACGACGAAGGCGTGCTCCGCCGTCGAGAGGCCGCACAGCAGGGTCGGGTCCGAGGACACGGCCTCCTCGCCGACGACGAGGGCCCCCGGGTGGGCGGCGCCCAGGGCAGCGGAGAGCGCCGCCTCGGCCTCGCGGTCGGCGACGGTCACCAGGTCCCCGGGGCGCCGCTTGCTCGACACGTCGTCCCGCTCGAGCGCACCGAAGTGCGGCGTGACGTGCTCGGCGACGACCTCGCGCACGAGCTCGAGCACTGCGTCGGTGTCCATCGGCCGATTCACCCGCACAGCCTGACAGGCGGCACCATGGACGCATGCCCGCCACTCCCGCGCCGGCAGCCGGTCTCACCCTCGGCACCCTCCACGTGCCGACCCCGGTGGTCCTCGCGCCGATGGCCGGCATCACGAACGCGGCGTACCGCCGGCTCTGCGCCGAGCAGGGCGCCGGCCTCTACGTCTGCGAGATGATCACCAGCCGCGGCCTGGTGGAGGGCGACCAGCACACCAAGGACATGCTGGTCTTCGACGAGCTGGAGACCACGCGCTCGGTCCAGCTCTACGGCACCGACCCCGTCTACGTCGGCAAGGCGACCGAGATCCTCTGCGCGGAGTACGGCGTCGCCCACATCGACCTGAACTTCGGCTGCCCCGTCCCCAAGGTCACGCGCAAGGGTGGCGGGGGCGCGCTTCCATGGAAGCGCGGCCTGCTGGCCGACATCCTCGAGCACGCCGTCCGCGCGGCGGCGCCCTACGGCGTGCCGGTCACGATGAAGACCCGCAAGGGCATCGACGAGGACCACCTGACCTACCTCGACGCCGGCCGGATCGCCCAGGAGAGCGGCTGCGCGGCGATCGCGCTGCACGGCCGCACGGTCGCGCAGGCGTACTCCGGTCGTGCTGACTGGGACGCCATCGGCGAGCTGGCCGCGTCGGTGGACATCCCGGTGCTGGGCAACGGAGACATCTGGGAGGCCGCCGACGCGCTGCGGATGGTGGAGGAGACCGGTGCTGCGGGCGTGGTCGTGGGCCGCGGGTGCCTGGGGCGGCCGTGGCTGTTCCGCGACCTGGCCGCCGCGTTCGCCGGGGAGCAGGTCGCCACGCTGCCGACCCTGGGCGAGGTGCGCGACATGATGCGCCGCCACGCGGAGCTGCTGTGCCAGCACATGGGGGAGGAGCGCGGCTGCAAGGAGTTCCGCAAGCACGTCTCGTGGTACCTCAAGGGCTTCGCCGCCGGCGGCACGATGCGACGCAGCCTGGGCCTGGTCAGCACGCTGGCCGACCTCGACGCGCTGCTCGCCGACCTCGACCCCGACGAGCCGTTCCCCGTCGCCGAGCTCGGCACCCCGCGCGGGCGCCAGGGTTCGCCGCGTGACCGGGTGGTGCTGCCGGAGGGATGGCTCGACGACGCCGACGGGAGCGGCTGCGCCGTCGAGGAGGACCTGCACTCGGGCGGGTGATGGACCGTGGCCCCGGCCATCGACCGTGACGCCCGTCACACGAGGTGAGCGGGAACACCCGTGAAGAGCAGGTCAAGATTCGGACACGATTGTCGGCCTGTGGTTCAGTGATGGACGCGTACTGGCCGGTATCCGACCGGATGCTCGGCAGTCCACGCACATCCCCCGACCCCGACAGCTAAGGATCAGCGCTGTGGCAGATCGTCGCCACAAGCGGGACACCGATGCCCGCCGGACGCCGCGAGCGACCCTCGTGGCCGGCCCTCTCGCCCTCGTCGCCACCGCCTCGGTGATCTCCCTGGGAGTCGTCCTGAGCGACGCCCCCGACTCGGAGACCGTCACCGCCCGGACCACCGCCGCCGACCTCCAGCAGGCCACCGGCGGCTCCGGCCTCGGTTCCCGCGACTCCGTCCTGAGCCGCTCCTCGGACCGCTCCGGCCTGACCACGGTCGAGGGCGCCACCATCGAGAAGGCCGAGACCAAGCTCGACCGCGTGCTCGCGAAGAAGGCCGTCGAGAAGGCCATCGCGAAGGCCGACACCAAGCTCTGGACCACGGCACCGCTGAACCTGTGGACCGAGCCCGGCGAGAAGGCGAAGAAGGTCGGCACGATCGCCGCCGAGCGCAAGGTGCTCGTCACCGGTCGCGAGCTCTACGGCCGCGACGAGGTCGTCGTCGACGGCAAGGCGCGCTGGGTCACCCAGGGCTACCTGCAGGAGGAGAAGCCCGAGACCGGGCCCGCCGCCGCGAGCGCCAACGCCAGCTGCACCAACGGCACCAGCGTCCCGGCCGGGGTCAGCCCCAACATCGCCGCGGTGCACCGTGCGGTCTGCGCCCAGTTCCCGAGCATCACCAGCTACGGCACGTTCCGCTCCGGCGGCGGCGACCACGGCCGCGGCCTCGCCGTGGACATCATGGTCTCCGGCGAGCTCGGCTGGCAGGTCGCGGAGTTCGTCCGCGCCAACGCCGGACAGCTCGGCGTCAGCTACGCGATCTACTCCCAGCGCATCTGGTCGGTCGAGCGCGGCGGCGAGGGCTGGCGCCCGATGTCGGACCGCGGGTCGGCCACGGCCAACCACTACGACCACGTGCACGTCTCGACGTTCTGACCAGGACGCCCGGGCGGGGCACCTCCGCTGACGGTGCCCCGCACTAGGCTCGGCGCCGATGGACGCCCTGGAGCTGTACGACGACCACGCCCGTGAACGGTTGGTCCCCGAGCCGCCGAAGCGGGTCGACGCGCCCGTGCGGACCCCTTTCGAGCGGGACCGTGCGCGCGTGGTGCACGCTGCGTCCTCACGTCGGCTCGCCGCCAAGACCCAGGTCGTCGGTCCGCAGAGCGACGACTTCGTGCGCAACCGGCTCACCCACAGCCTGGAGGTGGCCCAGGTAGCCCGGGACCTCTCCCGGGCGCTCGGGTCGCACCCCGACATCGCCGAGACCGCGGCGCTGGCCCACGACCTGGGCCACCCGCCCTTCGGGCACAACGGTGAGCGCGTGCTGGCGGACCTGGCCGTGGAGTGCGGGGGCTTCGAGGGCAACGCCCAGACGCTGCGGCTGCTGACCCGCCTGGAGTCGAAGACCTTCGACCAGCAGGGGCGCTCGGTGGGGCTCAACCTCACCCGCGCCACCCTGGACGCCTGCTCGAAGTACCCCTGGGGTGCCGAGGAGTTGCGCGACGGCAAGTTCGGCGTCTACGCCGACGACCGCCCGGTCTTCTCGTGGATGCGGGCCGGCGTGCCTGCGGCCGAGCCGCCCCGCCGCTGCCTGGAGGCCCAGGTGATGGATCTCGCCGACGACGTCGCCTACTCCGTCCACGACGTCGAGGACGGCGTGGTCGCCGGCCGCGTCGACCTGACCCGGCTCGACCGGGCCGCGGTCTGGGCGACCCTGCGCGAGTGGTACCCCTCCGACCTGGCCGGCGTCGCCGACGACGAGCTCGACGAGGTCCTCGCCGACCTGCGCGCGGTGGGCTCCTGGCCGCACGCGGCCTACGACGGCAGCCGGGCCTCGCTCGCCGCGCTGAAGAACCTCACCAGCGACCTGATCGGTCGTTTCTGCGGTGCGGTCCAGCACGCCACCCACGCCGCGGGCCCGGGACCGTTCGTCCGCTACGAGGCCGACCTGGTCGTGCCGCGGCGCACCGGGCTGGAGATGCTGGTGCTCAAGGGGGTCGCCGCCCACTACGTCATGCAGGCCGAGGACCGGTTGGCCGTCATGGCCCGCCAGCGCGAGCTGCTGGGCGAGCTCGTCGCACTGCTGGCCCACCGCGGCCCGGACTCCCTGGACCGTGCCTTCGCCGACGACTGGCACGGTGCCACCGACGATGCTGGCCGGCTGCGCGTCGTGGTCGACCAGGTCGCCTCGCTCACCGACGCCTCGGCCGTCTCGCGCTGGGAGGCGCTGCGGGCTCCCCGGGTAGCGTCGCGGGCGTGAGCGACCCCCTCGTCTGGCTGCCCTTCGACCCCTCCCACCTCGAGGCCGCGGTGGGGGAGCTGCCCCGCGGGCTGCGCCTGGAGGTGGTCGACCCCACTCAGCACGTCCCGGACTCGGTCGAGGACGTGCGCTTCTACGTCGCGCCGTACCAGATGGGACCGGCCGTGGGGGACGTCCTGCCGCGGATGTCCTCGCTCGAGGTGGTGCAGGTGCTCTCGGCCGGCGTCGACAACGTCCGCGACCGGGTGCCCGACGGCGTGCTGCTCTGCAACGGCCGCGGCATCCACGACACCTCGACCGCCGAGCTGACCCTCGCCCTCGTGCTGGCGTCGCTCCGGGACGTTCCCGGGATGGTGCGCGACCAGGACGCCCGGCGGTGGAACACCCGCTGGCGACCCGCGCTGGCCGACAAGCGCGTCCTCCTCGTCGGGTACGGCGCCATCGGCCGTGCCATCGAACAGCGGCTGCTCCCGTTCGAGACCGAGGTCGCGCGGGTGGCGCGCACGGCCCGCCAGGAGGACACCGGGCCGGTGCATGGGTTCGACGAGCTGCCCGACCTGCTGCCGCACGCCGACGTGGTCGTCCTCATCTGTCCGCTGACCGACGAGACCCGCGGCCTCGTCGACGCCGAGTTCCTGGGTCGGATGAAGGACGGTGCCCTGCTGGTCAACATGGCCCGCGGCGCCGTCGTGGAGACCGACGCGCTCCTCGCGGAGCTGCGCTCCGAGCGGCTCATCGCCGCCGTCGACGTGGTCGACACCGAGCCGCTGCCCGCCGAGAGCCCCTGGTGGGACGCCCCCGGCCTGCTGATCAGCCCGCACGTCGGCGGCGCGTCCTCGGCGATGTGGCCGCGCGCCCACCGTCTGGTCGCCGAGCAGCTGCACCGCTACGCCGTGGGGGAGCCTCTCCACAACCAGATGACGGGCGCCTACTGACCTCCTCGCGTCGCCCGTAGGATCGGCCGCGTGGTGGGCCGGATCCGAGACGACAGCATCGCCGAGGTGCGTGAGAAGGCCCGGATCGACGAGGTCGTCTCGCAGTACGTCACGCTGCGCAACGCCGGCGGCGGTTCCCTGAAGGGCCTGTGCCCCTTCCACGACGAGAAGTCCCCGTCCTTCCACGTCACGCCGAGCCGTGGGTTCTTCCACTGCCTCGCCGGTGAGACCCGCGTGCTCACCGACCAGGGGGTGCGGGAGATCAGGGACCTGGTCGGCGGGACGCACCGCATCCTCGACCGGCACGGCGACTGGCAGGAGGCGCCGTTCAAGTCCTACGGCGTGCAGCGCCTGATGCGGATCACGGTCACCCGGAACCGCCAGCGCAAGGACATCTTCGCGACCGACGGGCACCGCTGGTTCATCCGCTCCGGCGCCGGAGGACGCTCGCAGAAGGAGGTCCTCACCAGCGACCTGAAGGCGGGCGACCGACTCGTTCCGAAGTTCCCCAGATCACGAATCCGGCGCAGTCGCCCTTCCCCGTTCGGGATCGCGAGGGGCTTCACGTTCGGCGACGGGACCCGCACCTACCGCGGCTCTCGTGCCCTGGTGTGTCCGCCGACGGACCTCGCCATGCTCAAGTGGTTCCCGCACAGCCACACCAGCTCGGTCGGCGAGAACCTGCTGGTTCACGACCTCCCGGCGTACTTCAAGGATCTGCCGGCGCTCACCGAGTCGGTGTCGTACCTGTACGGCTGGCTGGCGGGTTACTTCGCGGCGGACGGGTGCGTGGCTTCCGACGGGACAGTGATCCTCAATTCCGCTCATCGCGAGAACCTCGAGTTCGTCCGCGACCTGTGCACCACCCTCGGCATCGCCACCTACGGCGTCACGTCCCAGTCGAGGAAGGGCCTGGGCGTCGAGGACAGCGACCTCTTCCGCATCCACCTGGTGAACGAGGACCTGGAGCCTGAGTTCTTCCTCCTCGACGAGCATCGGCGCCGCTTCGAGACACAGCACAAGCAGTTCAGCCGTCGGGGCTGGGTGGTCCAGGAGGTCGAGTGGAGCGACCGCGAGGAGGAGGTGTACTGCGCCGAGGTCCCGGACGGCGCCGCCTTCACGCTGGAGGACAACATCCTCACCGGCAACTGCTTCGGGTGCCAGGAGGGCGGTGACGTCATCACCTTCCTGATGAAGATCGACGCGCTGTCCTTCGGTGAGGCGGTCGAGCGCCTGGCCGACAAGGCCGGCGTCGCGCTGCAGCGCGTCGACGGCGACGAGCGCGACGACCGGCCCAAGGGGCCGCCGCGCAACCGGTTGGTGGAGGCCCACCGGCACGCCCAGGAGTTCTACGCCGACCAGCTCGGGTCTCCCGACGCCCTGGTCGCCCGGCAGTTCCTCGCCGAGCGCGGCTTTGACAAGGCCGCCGCCGAGATGTTCGGGATCGGCTTCGCCCCGCGCGGCGGCGAGGTGCTCTACCGGCACCTGCAGCAGAAGGGCTTCTCGGTCGAGGAGCTGACGGTGGCGGGGCTCGTGGCGGTGGGCCGGTCGCCGTACGACAAGTTCCGCGGGCGGCTGCTGTGGCCGATCCGCGAGCCGAGCGGCGAGACGATCGGTTTCGGCGCGCGACGGATCTTCGACGACGACCGCATCGAGGCGAAGTACCTCAACACCGCCGAGACACCGATCTACAAGAAGTCCCAGGTGCTCTACGGCATCGACCTGGCGCGCAAGGAGATCGGTCGCTCGAGCCAGGCGGTGATCGTCGAGGGCTACACCGACGTGATGGCCTGCCACCTCTCCGGCGTCGGCACCGCCGTGGCCACCTGCGGCACCGCGTTCGGCGACGACCACGCGCGGGTGCTGCGCCGCTTCCTCCACGACCACGAGGAGTTCCGCGGCGAGGTCATCTTCACCTTCGACGGCGACGCCGCCGGTCAGAAGGCCGCGCTGCGCGCCTTCGACGGCGACCAGAACTTCGTCTCACAGACCTACGTCGCGGTCGAGCCCTCGGGCATGGACCCGTGCGACCTGCGGATGTCCACCGACGACCTGCCCACCGGCGAGGCGGCCGTGCGCGAGCTCGTCGCGCGCCGGGTGCCGCTGTACCGGTTCGTCATCGGCAACATCATCGGCAAGTACGACCTGGACCGCGCCGACGGCCGCATCGACGCGATGCGCGAGGCTGCCAAGGTCGTGGCCTCGGTGCGCGACCAGTCCAAGGTGACCGCGTTCGCGCAGGAGATCTCCCGGATGATCGGGGCCGACATCGACCCCAACACGGTGCTGGCCGAGACGCGACGGGTGAAGCAGCGCCCCGCGTCCGCCGCACCAGCCGCGAAGGCACCGCCGCCCGCGCCACGCGCCGCGGGCCCGGACCTCCGGGACCCGCGCTTCCGCCTCGAGCGCGAGCTGCTCAAGCTCGTCGTGCAGCGCCCCATGACGATCGGCCGACGCAGCAGCGAGATCGGTCCCGACGACTTCACCCACCCCGTCTACCGCTCGATCTGGGAGGTCGTCGCGGCCCTGGGTGGACCGGGCGCCGGCAACGGGGACCCGGCCTGGGCGCAGAGGCTCCGTGACGGGGCCACCGACCCCGAGGTGACCTCGGCGATCTCGGCGCTGGCCGTGGAGCCGTTGCTGACGCCCAAGGAGCCGGACGCGGCGTACGTCAACCACCACATGGTCCGCCTGCTCGAGCTCACCGCGGCCCGCCGCATCGAGGCGGTGAAGTCGCGGCTCCAGCGCACCAACCCCGTCGAGGACCCCGACAGCTACAACCGGATGTTCGGTGAGCTGGCCGCCCTCGAGCAGCACCGGCGGGGGCTGCGCGACCAGTTGGTGGCGGGGGAGGCGGCGCACTGATGGCCGGCCGCAACCCCCTCGCCAGGCTCACCGCCGACCGTGACCGGCACGGCCTGTCCCTGCCGCGCGGCGAACGCGTCCTCGCCTGGGCGCGCGCCACCGACGGCAGCGTCGTGGCCGGCTCCCGCGACGCGCTCCACGCGCGCGACCCCGAGGGCGGCGCCCTGCGCATCGCCTGGGAGCAGGTCGAGGCCGCCGACTGGGACCAGGAGACGAGCGTGCTGCGGGTGAGCGAGGTCGGTGCCTGGGGGAGTGCACGGCCCGAGCACACCTGGACCTTCAAGGACACCGGTCGCCTGCTCGAGCTGGTCCGCGAGCGGGTGACCGCGAGCGTGCTGTTCCAACGACACGTGACCGTCAGCGGTCGTCGTGGACTGCGGGTGATCGCCCGGCGGGCGCCCTCCGGAGGGTCCGACGTGCAGTGGGTCTACGAGTACGACGAGGGCGTCGATCCGTCCGATCCCGAGGTCCGGTCCGTGGCCGCCGCGGCTCTCGCGCAGGCCCGCGAGCAGCTCGGCGAGCTCTGATCGACCGCGATTTCACCGGCGTCTGGGCGCCTTGCTAGTGTGTGCGCGCTGCACCGATCCCCTGTAGCTCAACTGGCAGAGCATTCGGCTGTTAACCGGAGGGTTGTTGGTTCGAGTCCAACCGGGGGAGCAGAGAGAGGGCCGCTGACCACCGGGTCAGCGGCCCTCTGCCGTTCCTGCGGCGCAGACCTGCCCGCCAGCCCCACCCGAGCCACCACGACGCGGTCGAAGTACGCTCACCGTCGCGTCGTGACCCGGCGCAGGGGGCGGTAGCTCAGTCGGTCAGAGCAGAGGACTCATAATCCTTGGGTCGTGGGTTCGAGCCCCACCCGCCCTACTCGACAGCTCCACGTCGACGGCTCTCACTCCGAGGGCTCGGGCAGGTCCTCGGGGACCTCGCAGTCGACCTTCGGGTTCACGCCCATGTAGTTCAGGGGACCCGCCACGATGGTCAGGACCGTGTCGCCTACGCTCTTGCAGCTCACCTCGCGGTCATCGCCGAAGTAGCCCCGCTGCAGCGCCGCCACGAAGCCGATCACCAGCCAGATCGCCAGCAGGATCCCGATGATGCTGCTTCCACCACGTCGCATGTTGACCTCCTCGCCGTCCGGTGGACGGCACTCGTCGTGTACTTCCGACGTCTACCCCACCTCCGCGGTCCCACCCTCACCCCCTCGTGTCCCTGCGGGGGTATGGCAGCGCAGAATGGTGCGCATGCTGGCCGTCCCCAAGTACGGGTTCGTCGTCCTCGCGGTCCCCAAGTCGGGCTCCACCGCGCTCGAGGCGGCCTTCACCAAGCACGCCCAGCTGGTCACCTCCGGCCCGCCGTCGCTGAAGCACGTCACCGCGCGCGAGTTCGACGAGCGGTTCGTGCCCTTGCTGGAGCAGCACGGCTACGCCCGCGCCGACTACGAGGTCACGGCCCTCGTCCGCGAGCCGGTGTCCTGGCTGGCGTCGTGGTGGCGCTACCGCTCCCGGCCCGGGATCGCGGGCAAGCGCACCTACGTCGGGGACCTCGGCTTCGACGAGTTCGTCGGCCGCGTCGTCACCGGCGAGATCCGGCTGCGGCCGCAGAGCGACTACGTCACCTCTCCCGACGGGCGGCTCGCGGTCGACCGGTTGTGGCGCTACGACGACCTCGACTCCGCCTTCGAGTGGATGCGCGCGAAGGTCGGCAAGAATAAGATCAAGCTCCCGCAACGCAACGTGTCGCCGCCGCGGGAGCACGAGGTCACGGCCGCCACCCGCGACCTCATCGAGGAGGCGTACGCCGCCGACCTCACGCTCTACCGCTCGTTGGGGTGATATTTTCTCGCCGCGAGGCCGACCGGCCCGCCCCGTCCCCCGCGCGCTGAGAGGCTCCCCGTGACCGACCTGGTCGATCCCGCCGCGGAGCCGAGGACACCTCGCACTGGCCGACGCCGGGCCACGACCAGACGCCAGGCACGTCAGGCCCGACGGGCTGCGCGGAGGGCGCCCGGCCCGTCGGCAACCAGCCCACCGCCGTTCAGCCCACCGGCGCCCAGACCATCCCCGAGCCGACCGCCGACTCGACCGCCGGGCCACCGTGCCCGTCGCCGGTCCTGGCGCCGGGCCGCTGGCCTGCCCGGCACCCTCGCGGTCACCTTCCTGGGGGCCCTCGTGCCCGGTGGCGGCTTCCTGTGGTCGGGTCGGCGACTGCTAGGCGTCCTGGTGCTCCTGCCGACGCTCGCCCTCGCCGGCTTCTCGGCCTGGTACGCCGCCCGCGACCTCGACGCTGCGCTCGACCTCGTCCTGGACCCGACCCGGCTCAAGGTCGCGGCCGGGGTCATCGTCGGCGCGCTCTCGGTGTGGGCGCTGATCGTCTACCTCACCTACCGACAGGTCCGACCGGTCCAGCGTCGCGCCTGGACGACCCTGGTCGGCCACGCGTTCGTGCTGGTCCTGGTCGGCGTCGTCGGTGCGCCGTTCGCGGTGGCCGCGCGCTACGCGACCGTGCAGGCAGACCTCGTCGAGACGGTCTTCAGCGACAACGAGACGTCCACGACCCCGCGCGACGTGACACCCGCCGACCCGTGGGGCGGACGGGAGCGCGTGAACGTGCTGCTGCTGGGCGGCGACGGTGGCGAGGGCCGTGACGGCGTCCGCACCGACACCGTCATCCTGGTCAGCATCGACACCACCTCCGGCAAGACGGTCATGTTCAGCCTGCCGCGCAACATGATGAACGCGCAGTTCCCCGAGGACAGCCCGCTGCACGACCTCTACCCGTACGGCTTCTCGGGCTACGGCGACGACGGGTCGTACATGCTCAACGCGATCTACCGCAACGTCCCCGCCCTCCACCCCGGGGTGCTGGGGGAGAGCACCAACGAGGGCGCTGACGCGATCAAGCAGGCCGTGGGCGGGAGCCTGGGCATCGGCGTCGACTACTACGTGCTGGTCAACCTCAAGGGCTTCCAGGAGATCGTCGACGCGATCGGCGGGATCACGGTGAACGTCAACACCCGTGTCGCCATCAACGGCGACACCGACGCGGGCATCCCGCCCACCGGCTGGATCGAGCCGGGCCCGGACCAGACCCTCGACGGGTTCCACGCCCTGTGGTTCGCCCGTGGCCGCTACGGCAGCGACGACTACCAGCGGATGGACCGCCAGCGGTGCACGGTCGCGGCGATCATCGAGGCGGCGGACCCGGTGACGCTCGTGCGCCGCTACACCGCGCTCGCCGCGGCCGGCAAGGAGGTCGTCTACTCCGACATCCCGCAGAGCCTGCTGCCGGCCTTCGCCGGGCTGGCGCTGCGGATGAAGGACGCCAAGGTGCGCTCGGTGGTCTTCAAGACCAGCACGAGCTTCTTCTCCGGCGACCCCGACTTCGACTACCTGCGCGACACGGTGGCCAAGGCCATCGACCCGCCGGGCACCCGACGCAAGAGGGACGACCCCTCGCGGCCCAAGAACACCGCGAACTCCTGCGCCTACGACCCTGCCTGAGCCTGCTTCTCCGCCTGGTAGCCCGCCTGGTACGCCGCCAGCGCCTGCCGGCCGCGCTCGAGCGCCTCGGCCACCTCGTCGAGCAGCTCCGCGGCGCCGTCGGTGGTGCCCTCGTCGGAGATCGCCTCGAGCCGGCGCACGGCCTCTCCCGCATAGGTGACCCCGAGGTTCAGCGCACCGCCGGCCAGCCGGTGGGAGGACTGGCGCAGCGCCGCGGCGTCCCCGGCCTCGATGGCCTCGCGCATCTGCTCGAGCCCGGCGACGCTGTTGTGCATGAAGTTGCCGATCGCCCGGTCGAGGTAGGCGGTGCTGTCGGGGTCGAGCTCGAGCAGCATCTCCAGCCGCTCGGTGTCGAGCCCGGCGAGCACGTCCGCGGTCGAGTCCTCGTGCGTCACGGGTGCCTCCGGTTCCGGGGTGTCGTCCACTGCAGCAGTCCCTTCCGACCCTTCCACCCAGTGCGACAGCGTAGCCGCGAGAGCAGCCGGGTCGACGGGCTTCGTGAGGTAGTCGTCCATCCCCGACGCCAGGCAGCGCTCGCGCTCGCCCTCGATGGCGGCGGCGGTCATCGCGATGACGGGCACCCGGTGGTCGGTCTCGCGGTCGCGGATCTCGCGGGTGGCCGCGTACCCGTCGAGGACCGGCATCTGCACGTCCATGAGGATCGCGTCCCAGCCACCCTCGGCCCAGGCGTCCACCCCGGCGCGGCCGTCGTCGACGATGCGGTGCTCGTAGCCCAGGAACTCCAAGATGCCGCCCGCGACCATCTGGTTCACCGGGTTGTCCTCGACGACGAGGATGCGGCGACCGGCGGTCCCGGCGTCGGGGACCAGCTCCTCGTCCACCGGCAGGGCGTCGCCCCCGACGAGGTCGACGACGGCTGAGCGCAGCACGCCCGAGGGCGCGGGCTTGACGAGCAGGTCGTCGATGCCGGCATCGCGGACCTGCTCGTCGGTCAGCTGGGTCATCGAGGTGAGCATGAGCAGGCGCAGCGAGGCACCGGCCTCCTCCGCGCGGAGCCGGCGCGCCAGCCACATGCCGTCGTGACCGGGCATGGCCATGTCGAGCAGGACCGCCTCGAAGGGGTGGCCGCGCTCGGCGGCCGAGACCACGGCCGCGACCGCCTCGTCCGCGGAGTCGACCGCCACCGCGCGCACACCCCACCAGCCGAGCTGCTCGGCGAGGATCGTCCGGTTGTGCGGGTTGTCGTCGACGACGAGCATCCTCCGGCCGGAGAGGACCTGCCGGGCGTACGCATCGGCGGAGTCGTCGATCTCGCCGGCCGACGGGTCGAGCAGGACACTGAAGGTGAAGACCGCGCCGCCGTCGGGGTTGTCGCTGTAGCCGATGGTGCCGCCCATGGCCTGCACGATCTCCCGACAGATGGCCAGCCCGAGGCCGGTGCCCCCGTAGACGCGGGTGGTCGAGGTGTCGGCCTGGGTGAACGGCTCGAACAGGCCCGGGACCTTGTCCGCGGGGACGCCGATCCCGGTGTCGCTGACCGTCACGCGCAGGTAGGTGCGGTCGTCCGGACCGGGCTCGGCGGTGGCGCGCACGACGACCTCGCCCTGCTCGGTGAACTTGATGGCGTTGGAGACCAGGTTGGTCAGCACCTGCGAGAGACGCGTGGGGTCGCCCGCGAGCATCTGGGGCACCTCGGGAGCGCAGGAGACCACCAGCTCCAGCCCCCGCGAGCGCGCCGAGGCGCCGAGCACGCCGGCGACCTGCTCGACGACCTCGCGGACCTCGAAGTCCAGGATCTCCAGCTCCAGGCGCCCGGCCTCGATCTTGGAGAAGTCCAGGATGTCGTTGAGCACCCCGAGCAGCGCCCGGCTGGCCACCTGCACCCCGGTCGCGAGGCGCTGCTGGTCGGGGTCGAGGGTAGTGCGCATCAGCAGGTCGTTGAGGCCGATGACGCCGTTGAGCGGGGTGCGGATCTCGTGGCTCATCGTGGCCAGGAAGTCCGACTTCATCCGCGAGGCCTCCATGGCGGCGTCGCGCGCCTTCTCCAGCTCCGCGGCCGTGTGTTCCCGCCAGGCCACCAGGGCCATCTGGGCGGCGACGTGGTCGACCATCTGCTCGATCATGGCGTGCCGGAACAGGGGCGGAGCCGAGGTGATGGTGATGACCGCGAGCACCTCGCCACCCAGCTCCACGGGGAACCCGATCGTCAGGCGCGCGTCGTCCCAGGTCGACTCGCGGTCGGCGAGCACCTTCCGCGCCAGGCGCAGCTCCGCCGCGTCGCGCAGGGGATCGGGCGGGTCGCCGGGCACCACGATCGGCACGAGGTCCCGGTCCTCGACCCAGAAGCCGCGGGCCCGCTCCCAGTCGTCGTGGAGCAGCACCAGGTCCCGTGCGCGCAGCAGGAGCTCGTCGAGGCTCGAGGCCGCGTTGGCAGCGCTCGCGACCGCCTGCATCAAGGTGTTCTGGGCGACCTGGTCCTCCAGGGCGAAGCGCGTCTCCTGCACCTCGTTGACGTCCTGCAGGGTCCCGGACATCAGCAGTCGACCGTCGCGGTCCACGTGCACGACGCCGCGACCACGGGTCCACATCCACTGCTCCCGGGCCTGCACGCGCACGATGACGTCGAAGGTGCCCTGATCGGCGATGGCAGCCTCGACCCGTGACTCCACCGTGGCCCGGTCGTCGGGGTGGACCTGCCCGAGGAAGCGCTCGTAGCTCCACGGCTCCTGGGCACTGGACGAGCCGAACATCGCGTCGACCTCGACGGACCCGGTGATGGTGTCGGTGGTGAGGTCCCACTCCCAGCTGCCGACCCGGGCGATGCGCTGGGCCTCGGCGAGATTGCGGCGGCTGGTGCGCAGCGCCTCGACCATCTCGCGGCGGGAGGTGTAGTCGCTGAAGGAGAGGCACAGGCCGGGGCGGCCGTCCTCGATCTCCAGCAGGGACTCGCGCACCAGGCACCACATGGGCGTGCCGTCGGCGCGGATCATCTGCACCTCGACGTCGCCGGGCTGCAGGCCGTTCTCGCGCACCTGGCGCAGGTGCTCGGCCAGCTGGACCTTGCCCAGGTCGTCGAGGGTGTCGTACATCGACACGGCGTCCATGCGGTCCGGCTCCACGCCGTACATCGCCGCCATGGCCGGGTTGGTGTAGGCGGTGGCGCCGTGCAGGTCGATGACCCAGATGCCGTCGGGGGATCCCTCGACGACTCCGCGGTAGAGACCCGGCAGGTCCACGTCACTCCCTCCGACCCCGGTGCCGGCCCCGATGCCGCCCGGCGTCCCCAGCCTAGGGCGAGAGGGGGGTGGCGGTGCGTGAACGACTCAGATCTGCCGCCCCCCGGCGATGAGCAGGGCACCGTCCTCTTGCTGCTCCAGCGTCAGCTCGACGGTCTCGGTGCGGCGGGTGCCGTTGCGCAGCACGTAGCTGTACTCGTAGGTCACGGTGCCGGCCCGGGGGTCGGCGCCCACGGGGGTGAACGAGGACACCTCGCGCACCGAGCCCCAGAACCCGGTGTACCCCTCGAGGCCGGAGCTCTCCTCCTGGAAGGCGGGCGTGAGCAGGGCGAAGCCCGCCTCCGGGTCGTCGACCGCCGTCGTGACGTACGACGCCGCGAACTCCTCCAGCTCCTCCCTGGTCGGCGGGGCGGGTCCGGCGCTGGGCTCCGCGGAGGCGCTGGGACCGTCGCCGGAGGAGGCGGACTCCTCGGCCCCCGGGTCACGGACCTGCCCGACCAGGAACGCGGCCAGCACCACGAGCACGCCGAGTCCGAGGCCGAGGAGGACCGGCCCCGCACCTCGTCGCGGACGGGTCTCCGCCGAGCGCGGGGTCGGTGCCGGGACGACGGGCTGCGGCCCGGTGTTGACCGGCGGCACGGCAGCCAGCTCCTGGGTGTGCGACCCCGTCTCCGGGTCCGACGCGGCGGCTGCCGGATCGGTCACCAGGGTGATGCCGGCGCCGTCGGGGCCGTGGAGGAGGAAGTCGCGCACGCGCGCCATCGGCCAGCGTGCGTCGGGGTCGCGGTTCATGGTCGCGACCAGGACGGGGCCGAGCCACCCCGGCTCCGGCACGCGCGGCGGCTCCTCGTGCACGATGCGGTAGAGCGCGCCGAGGACGTTGTCGGTGACCTCGTAGGGCGGGTGTCCGGTCAGCGCGTGGAAGAGGGAGGCACCCAGCGACCACACGTCGGCGGTGTCCTGCGCACTGCCCCCGGAGGCGACCTCGGGGGCCAGGTAGGCGGGTGAGCCGGTCACCAGCCCGGTCTGCGTGAGGGACGGGTCGGCCTCGGCCCGGGCGATGCCGAAGTCGGACAGTTTGAGCTGTCCGTCCTCGGTGACCAGCATGTTGGAGGGCTTGACGTCGCGGTGGATGATCCCGGCCTCGTGGGCGGAGGCCAACGCGTCGGCGGCCTGCCCGAGCAGCGCCGCCGCGGCGTCGGGGAGCAACGGTCCGCGGGCGCGCAGCAGGCCGGAGAGGTTCGTCCCCTCGACGTACTCCATGACGAGGTACTGCTGGCGCTCCTCCTCGACCAGGTCGTAGACGGCCACGACGTGCGGGTGGCTCAGCCGTGCCGCCAGCCGTGCCTCGCGCTCCGCGCGGGCGTGGTCGGGGCTGTCGGCGCCGGGCGCGAGGCCCAGCCGCTTCACGGCCACCTCGCGTCCGAGCACCTCGTCGCGCCCGAGCCAGACCGCGCCCATGCCGCCACGGCCCAGCTCGCGGTCCAACGAGTACCTGCCTGCGATCACCTACCGGCACCTCCTGACCGGTCAGGATAGGGCTGCACCCGCTACCGGCTGCTCCCACGACGGGGTGGGCTCCTCGGCGTCCTCGCGCATCGATGAGGCAGGCTTGCCCCTGTCACAGCACTGGCGTCGCTCTCGGCGCGACCGCTCACGAAAGGCAGCACGGTGTCCCTCGACCCCACCCTCCTCGACGACCTCGAGTGGCGCGGACTCCTCGCGCACTCGACGGACCTCGACGCCCTGCGCGAGGCGCTGGCGTCCGGGAGCGTGCGGTTCTACGTGGGCTTCGACCCGACGGCACCGAGCCTGCACCTGGGCAACCTCGTCCAGATCCTGACCGCCAAGCGGCTCCAGGACGCGGGCCACACGCCGTACGCCCTGGTCGGCGGCGCCACCGGCATGATCGGCGACCCACGCGACTCCGGTGAGCGGACGCTCAACGACGCCGACACCGTGTCGGAGTGGGTCGACCGGGTACGCCGCCAGATCGAGCCCTTCTTGTCCTTCGAGGGCGAGAACGCCGCGATGATGGTCAACAACCTCGACTGGACCCAAGGCCTGTCGACCATCGACTTCCTGCGCGACATCGGCAAGCACTTCCCGGTCAACCGGATGCTCGCGCGCGAGACGGTGAAGCGCCGTCTCGAGGCGGGCGGGATCTCCTACACCGAGTTCTCCTACGTCCTGCTGCAGTCGATGGACTTCCTGAGCCTCTACCGCGAGCACGGCGTCACGCTGCAGTTCGGCGGCTCCGACCAGTGGGGCAACATCACCGGTGGGGCCGAGCTGATCCGACGGGCGGCCGGGGCCACGGTGCACGCCTTCGCCACGCCGCTGATCACCAAGTCCGACGGCACGAAGTACGGCAAGACCGAGGGCGGCGCCCTGTGGCTCGATCCGAGCATGCTCTCGCCGTACTCCTTCTACCAGTTCTGGCTCAACGTCGAGGACGAGAAGGTCGGCGAGCTGCTGCGGATCTTCACCTTCCTCTCCCGCGCCGAGATCGAGGAGATCGAGGCGACGCACGCCGAGAAGCCCTTCCTGCGCGCCGGCCAGAAGGCCCTGGCCGAGCACGTGACGACCCTGGTCCACGGAGCCGAGGAGACGGCCCGCATCCAGGCAGCCTCCGCCGCGCTGTTCGGGGGTGGGGACATGAGCACCCTCTCGGCCGACACCCTCGGGGCTGCCCTCGGTGAGGCCGGCGCCATCACCGTGGACCGCGCCCGGATGCCCAGCGTCACCGACCTGCTGGTCGAGGCGGGACTGGCCAAGAGCAAGGGCGAGGCCCGGCGCACGCTGGGCGAGGGCGGTGCCTACCTCAACAACGTCCGCGTCGAGGACCCCGAGCTGGTGCCCACCGAGGACCACCTGATCGGCGGGCGCTGGATGGTGCTGCGCAAGGGCAAGAAGAGCTTCAAGGGCGTCGAGGTCCGATGACCCCGTCGCGGCCGAGCTGGGCCGGCCCCCGCCGCGGCGGGTGGCAGGCCGAGCTGGCCGCGCGGGCGCGCGAGGTGCTCCCCGCCCCGATGTGGGCCTACCTCGAGGCCGGCGCCCGGGAGGGCGTCACCCGGGACGAGGCGACAGAGGCCTGGCGCGCGGTCAGGCTGTGGCCACGGGTGCTCGGTGGCCACGGGGAGCCGGACCTGACGACGCAGGTCCTGGGTGCTGCGCTGCGCACCCCGATCGGCGTCGCCCCGACCTCGATGCAGCGGGTCGTACACCCCGACGGGGAGCTGGCGATGGCGGCCGGAGCAGCGGCGGCGGGTGCGCTGCACGTCGTGTCCACCAACGCGGGACACCCCTTCGCCGCGATCGGCGACGCGGCCCGCGCCGTCGATCCCGACGCCGTGTGGTGGGTGCAGGCCTACCTGCCGCCCGAGCGGGAGGCGGCGGCCCCGGTCCTCCGTGCCGCCGCGGACGCCGGTGCGCGGGCTGTGGCGCTGACCGTCGACACCCCCTTCCCCGGCACCAAGTACGAGCCGGCCGACGACGCCTGGGTCGGCCACGACCTCTCCTGGCACCGGGCCGCGGCCCTCCCCAGGGTGGTCGACGCGGTCGGCCACGACGTGGAGGTGTACGTCGACGGGGGAGTCCGATCGGGCCTGGACGCCCTCACGGCGCTGGCCCTCGGCGCGCGGGCCGTGCTGGTCGGACGACCCCCCGTGCACGCGCTCGCGGTCGACGGAGCAGCCGGCGTCCGCGCCCTGCTCGACCTGCTCGGACTGGAGCTCCTCGAAGCGCTGGAGCTGGCCGGCTGCAGGCGGCCGGAGGACGCCCGCACGGTGGGAGCACCCCCCGATTTGTGAACGTCCGAGGCGTCGTCTAATGTTTTCTCTGTCGCCAGGGAGCGGCGGGGAGCAAGGCCGGTCTGGCCGGGCTCCCGGCCCCGAGGCGGCCACTCCTCCAGCTCCACCGAGCAGGACAAGCGGTGTGTGCGCCACGATGCGGCCACCGTCACCTACTCGGGAGAGGTCTCGGAGAAAGCGGCTCGAAAAGCGCGGATTTGCTCCGCGAAAACAGCGCCGCTAACGTATGACAAGTCAGCGCGGGAATGCGAGCCGGAAGGCGAGCAGCCCGGTGCGTCTGATTCTTGAGAACTCAACAGTGTGTCATAGTCGACGAATTAGTTTGTTATGCCCCGTCTTCTATGCATGCCTTTGTGGTGTGTGTGGTTGATGGATTTCTTTTGACAATGATTCTGACAAATTCCTGGCTCGGTTGTTTCGGGTTGGGTGTCAGTGTTTCCTGTCAGGCATCTCTTTTTCTGCCGCATGCGTGAGTGTGTGGTGGTGTTGTTTTTCAACGGAGAGTTTGATC
>LUMU01000099.1_pt1 | contig 19540 bp, 19 predicted proteins | sample 729751 | NCBI WGS metagenome assembly LUMU01 (sample SAMN03860300, study PRJNA289734) | marine metagenome | biome: seawater column; feature: ocean; material: water; isolation source: Red Sea water column Station 192 - depth 100m | place: Saudi Arabia: Red Sea | collected 2011-10-15 | depth 100 m
AGCTAACTCTAAGGAATACTTCAGTTTCTAGCTGGCAATATTTTTGTGATTGGCAAAAAAAACCTTGCAAACCCAAAGGGGTAGGCAAGGGTACACCCCCGTATAGGGGGATAGATATACCCAGTCACCAGAAAATCTTCAAAGTCCTTGTTAACCAACTCTGGGCTGTATTTGTGGGTACAATATTCCAACAATATTCCTAGGAATACCCTAGGGGGTAGTTCTAAAAATAGGTATAGTATAGATGTAAAGGCTCCCCTGGGGGTTCCTATGAACATTATACACCCCATATCCAATTTTGTCAACAATAAAATCTGTAAACTTTGTCACACCTAAAAATAACGCTTGACAAAATTACATATAAGCACTATAATGGTAAGTATATGTTTTATTTAAGGGACACACGCAAACATAACACAACAAAACACAGGGTCATCACAAATAAAACATATAAAATGACAAAAATAAACAAAAAATTAATAAAAGATCTACCTTTTAGTGAGATCATGGAGCTAATAAATGCAAAACATGGATTCTTCTATAATAAAAACTCAAAAAAGAAACTTGACCGATATGCAGGAAAAGTTTCTAGACGTATTGTTCGGAGAAGCAAAAGGAAATCCACGAGAAGCAGCAAGATTAGCTGGCTATTCGGAAAATAGTTATAGCAAAGTTATAAGAAATTTGAAAAAAGAGATTACAGAATTAGCGGAGAACCATTTATCAACGCACTCTGCACAAGCGGCTAATAGGTTAATCGCCTTACTAGATGAAGACGGCACTACTCCACAGGCAAGTATTCGTCTAGCAGCCGCCAACTCAATTTTAGACAGAGTAGGTATTGTTAAGAAGGATCAATTAGATATTAACATGAAAGCTCTGCACGGTATATTTATATTACCAGCAAAAGATGGAACCGATAAAAATAAAAAAGAGAGCTAGGACGATACCATTTGGTTTTAAACAATCAAATGATCCTAATTATCTGGAACCCGTTAAAGAAGAATTACAAGCTCTTGATCAAGCAAAAGATTATTTAAAAAATTGTTCATTAAGAGAAACAGCATCTTGGCTACATAGAAAAACAGGAAGATACATATCACATGTCGGACTTAAAAAACGAATTGAAAGAAGTGGCTCCTCCGAAGCCCAAGAAAATAATTCAAAAGAAAGCCAAGAAGTCAACACAACAGATTCTAGCTCGCAGTCGTAAGAAAGTTGCAAAGGCAGAACAGTCTTTAAGATCTGCCAAACAGTCAGCAGAAAATATTAAAAATAAACTGTTAACTATAGATAAGTCTTTAAAAGGAAAAGAGACTCAACTCATTACGGAAGATCAAATCGAGAGTGCTCCTAAGACAATACAAGAGCACATAAATCAGCAAGAAGTTATCTTTAAACCTAATTCAGGTCCACAGACAGAATTTCTTGCAGCTTCTGAAAGAGAAGTATTTTATGGTGGAGCAAGAGGTGGTGGTAAATCATATGCGATGCTAGTAGACCCACTTCGATACTGTTCCAAAGCTCATCATCGAGCACTCCTAATAAGGCGGACAATGCCAGAGTTAAGAGACTTAATTCAAAAGTCTCAGCTATTATACTCGAAAGCATATCCAGGAGCAAAATGGAGAGAGCAAGAAAAAGAGTGGCGATTCCCATCGGGAGCAAAGATAGAGTTCGGGTACGCAGAAAACATGACAGATGTTTTACGTATTCCTGTGTTTATGAGATCCACAGGTAATCCAGGTAACGTTGGTTCACAATGGGTAAGAGAAATGTTTGTAGAGCCAGGAGAACCTAACACAGCTTTTGATGTAGGAATAGATACACCTAACGGTAAAAAATATATTACTCGTAGATTTATTCCAGCTAAATTACAAGACAATCCCTATCTAATGCAAACTGATGATTATTATATCATGCTTGCATCATTACCCGAAGTACAAAGAAAACAATTTTTAGACGGAGATTGGGACGCATATGAAGATTCAGCATTTCCAGAATTTAACAAAACAACTCACGTTGTCGAACCTTTTGACATACCTAGGAGTTGGTATAAATTTCGTGCTGCTGATTGGGGTTATTCTTCTCCTGCTTGTGTGCTTTGGTTTGCTGTTGATTATGATAACAATCTCTGGATCTATAGAGAATTGTATACCAAAAAAGTTACAGCGGATCATTTCGCAAGACGAGTCCTTACTTTAGAACAAGGAGAATATATTCATTACGGTGTATTAGATTCTAGTACATGGGCTAAAAGAGGTGATGTTGGACCAAGTATTGCAGAGACAATGATACAAAATGGTTGTAGGTGGAGACCGTCAGATAGATCACCTAAAAGTAGAATTAATGGTAAGTTAGAAGTTCACAAAAGATTAGTAGTTAAAGATAATCAACCAGGAATAAGAATTTTTAAGACATGTAGAAATCTAATTAGAACTTTAGGAATGCTACCTACCGATGATAAAAATCCTGAAGATGTAGATACTCATGCAGAAGACCATGCCTATGATGCATTAAGATATGGATGTATGAGCAGACCTACCCATCCTAAATATGCACAACGATTTAGACTTTCAACAGTTCAAGATACACATCATATGGTAGATAATAAATTCGGATATTAATGCCATTAAAAAGAAAAATACCAAAAGTAAATAAAAAAAATTTTCCCTATCCCTTAGTTCGGATTTATTGGGAGGACATTATCGGAGAAACTACTTGGTCTGATATAGTAGATATAAAAAAATCTAAAACAGCAATATGTTGTAGCGTTGGATGGTTGGTAAATCAAAACGAAGTAACAACTATTGTTATGGCAGATTATAGTTTTGAAGATAATAATGATATAAAGCAAGGTGGTAACTATACAACCATACCAACTAAAAATGTTTTAACAATAAAGAAGATTAAAATATAGGAGACAATATGGAAAGTAAATTCGATCCAAAAGCTAAAGTTAAACAAGGTCAGTTAAGTGATGCACCTGAAGGCAAACAGCCTAACAGGGAACACACTAATATTGATTTTTCTCAACACACACACAAAAAGCAAGAACCATTTGAATATGATCCAGATGTTCCAAGCAAACCTGGTGCTGAGCATGTACAACAGTCTTTGTTTAATATGGCTGATGAAAAAGATTATTAATAATAAATAGGAGAAAATAACATGATGAAAAGATATATGCATGGAGAACTTGCACCTGATACACCAAAAGCTCCAAAAGAGCCTATGGCAATAGACCCTAATTCAAAAATAAATCAAGGGGCTATGTCTGGTGATGGTAATGATAAAAAAGGTAAATCAAAATCAAAAGTAGATCCAGCAATTTTTAGAATGGCTGAAGAAAGAGATTACTAATCTAAATGGAAGAAGATAAAACTAAAAATGGCGGCTACGAAGCCGAGGGTAATCCTTTAGTTGGTTTTGTAAGAAGTAGATTTCAACAAGCTGAAACATCAAAAGTTTATGATGAAAAAAGATGGTTAAAGGCTTATAGAAATTATAGAGGATTATACGGACCTGAAATGGCATTTCGTGAAAACGAAAAGTCTAGAGTTTTTGTTAAAGTAACAAAGACTAAAGTACTAGCTTCATTTGGTCAAATCATAGAAGTTTTATTTTCACAAGGTAAATTTCCACTAGGCGTAATGCCTACATCTGTACCAGAAGATATTGCAGAAAAAGCACATTTAAATAAAGATGAAGCTCAAATGCAAAGTCCATATGGATTTAATGGTGATGGAAGAAATATAGAACCTGGTGCTACAGCTAATGATCTAATGAAAACATTAGCACAAGATTATGATAGTTTAGGTTTTACTGATGGTCCTGCACCAACTGGTCAACCACAAATTGAACCAGCTAGAAAAGCTGCAGAGGCAATGCAAAAATTATTGCATGATCAGCTAGAGGAAAGTAGAGCTATTACAATTATGCGTCATGTATTTTTTGAAATGGCATTACTTGGTACAGGAATATTAAAAGGTCCATTTACAGATTTAAAAGAATATAATTCATTTGATTCAGCTGAAGATGATCAAGGTAATAAAATAAATGTTAGAGTTAAAAAAGTTAAAACAGTTCCTAGCATAGAAGCTGTATCTTGTTGGGATTTTTATCCTGATCCAAATGCAACAAATATAAATGATTGTGATTATGTTATTCAAAGACATTCTTACAATAAACAACAGTTTCAAGATTTAATGGACAAGCCAATGTTTAATGCAGAGGCTGTTCAAGAATGTTTAGAGATGGGACCTAACTATCAAACAAGAGGATTTGAATCTTCTTTGTATGATAGAGAAAATATAACAAGCATATATAAAAATAGATTTGAAGTTTTAGAATACTGGGGTGTTATAGATAAAAAAACTGCAGATGAATGTGGTTTAGAATACGAAGGAACAGGAGATGTAGTTTCTGTTAATGTGTGGATTTGTGGTAATAAAGTTTTAAGAATGGTAGAAAATCCATTTACACCAAATCGTATACCCTACTTAGTATGTCCATATGAATTAAATCCTTATCAATTTTTTGGAGTAGGTATTCCAGAAAATATGGAAGATTCACAAATGGTTATGAATGGTCATGCAAGAATGGCTATTGATAACTTAGCACTAGCAGGTAATTTAGTATTTGATGTTGATGAAACAATGCTAGTACCTGGTCAGGATATGAAAGTATTTCCTGGTAAAATATTTAGAAGACAAAGTGGTCAAACAGGACAAGCTATACATGGAGTTAAATTTCCAAATACAGCTTATGAAAATTTACAAATGTTTGACAAGTTTAGACAGATTGCAGATGAGGCAACTGGTATTCCATCTTATTCACATGGAGCAACAGGTGTACAATCTACAACAAGAACTGCATCAGGCATGTCAATGCTTATGGGTGCAGCAGCATTAAGTATTAAAACAGTTATTAAGAATATTGATGACTATTTATTAAAGCCCCTAGGAGAATCATTATTTTATTGGAACATGCAATTTAATGAAGATGCTCCGCATATCAAAGGTGATCTAGAAATAAAAGCACAAGGAACTTCTTCGTTGATGCAAAAAGAAGTTAGATCTCAAAGATTAATGACATTCATGCAAACAGCAGCTAATCCTGCACTTGCACCGTTTGTTAGATGGCATACATGTTTAACTGAAATAGCCAAATCTTTAGATATTGATCCAGATCAATTAATTAATGATCCAGAAAAAGCTGCGATCTATGCACAAATAATGGGAATGGCAAATGGAAATCAAAACAATACAGCCGCTGCTGGAGGACAAAGTGAAATGGGACCGACTGGTCCAATACCTTCAGGAGCTTCGCCAACAGATCCAACAGGAGCTGGAGGTAGCAACATCGGAACAGGCAATGTACCGATGCCAGGGGAAGCTGGCTTTAGTGCGGCAAATACTCAACCTAGAAGAAGCGAACAAACAGAATAAATTAAATGGTTAAATTTAACCCAAACAGAGTAACAGGTGGTACAATAGAACTTGTCAGAAATGACGATGGATCATATACATCACAAGTTGTTGGTTTTAATAAAATAGCAACTTTAAATTTACCTGATATTACAACTACAGCTACTACATCAACTGCAACAACAGATGCAGCAGAAAAAGCTCAAGAAACTTTAGAAGAACAAACATCAACAGCATTTGAAATGCCGTCAATTATGGCAAGAGAACAACAAAGTGATACTGCTGATTTTGGTAACACGATGACACAAGAAGCTGCACAAACAAGTAAATTATTAACTGAAACATTTAAAGAACCAGTTGAAATTAAAAGTCCAACAAATGTATTTTATGATGAGATGGATCAAACAACAAATCAAGTAAATCAACCTGAGCTAGGAGACCCATCACCAATTTTAAATATTTTAAATGAAGCAAAAGTTAAAGAAGATAATGCAACTATAACTTTATCAAAAGCTAGAATAACTGGGGCAGCAGGTCGTAAAGCAAGAAGAGATAATAGAACAACAGCAGATACAACTCGTGTACCACAAGGTCCTGATCCATTAAGAGTATTTAGTCCTAAAGGACAAAGAGATCAAAGATTTACAGATGATGCAGGGAGAGTTGTGCCTGCATACGATGATGGAGAATACCCACAGTTAGAAACAGCATTAGGAATTACTGTAGATAGACAACCATCAGCAATAAGAGAAGCAAAAGAAAGAGAGTTTGCTAGTGGAACATTAGGTATTAGTACAAGAGAAGCAAAAGAAAGAGATTTTGCTAGTGGAACTATAGAACCAGTAAAACAATCAGCATTAAGAACTTTATCACAAACTGTTAAACAAAATATAAAAAATATACAAGTACCATCTATAGGATTAACAGTTATGAGAGCAGTTGTTGGACCTGGAACACCTGTACAATCACATGCTAAAAAATATTTTAATGTAAGAGGTGATGGTAGAATAGCAGGAAATGCTTCAACAGATTTATATGCAGGAATGAATAGAACTTCTGCATTTGGTAATTTAGAAAAAGCTGGAGAAAAAAGAATTTCTACAAGAGAAAAAACTATAGAAAGAAAAGGATATGGTCCTGGTGATAAATTTTATGATGATACACAAAAAATGAAAGACCAACAAAATGATTATAAAGATTCATTAGATGATGTTGTAGAAAAAGGATTTACAAGAACTAGAGCTGAAAGAAGAGCAAATCCAGGAAGACAGGATGCAAATACCATGACTGGTGGTGCAGATACTGGTGGTGGTAAAAGTATAGTTTGTACAGCCATGTATCAAACAACAGGATTGAAAGATTGGTCTAAAGCAATGAAAATATGGTACATATATCAAAGAAAATATTTAACTATGCAGCACCAAGAAGGTTATCATATATTATTTAAACCTTTTGTAAAAGCAATGCATAAAAGTAATATTATAAAAGCATTAGGTGCACATGTTGCAAAACACAGAACACAAGATTTAAAACATATTATGTTTAATAGCAAACCATCTTTAATTGGTAGAATATACAGAAAAATATTAGAACCAATATGTTATGTAGTAGGTAAATTATGGCAATAAGAGATATGAAAGGCACAGTTGCAACAACAACTGGTATGATGAACGAAAGAGCAGCAACTCCAGCAGTTCCTGATATGTCTCAAATTAAAATGCCAACAAATAAAGAAGTTGCCTCTACAGAAAAACCAGCTAGAGTTGTAGCAACTACTCAACCAGTAACAAATACTTTAGCAAAAAAAATTGAAGGATTAACTGATGAAGATAAAACTACTTTAGGTATAGTTCTATCTCCATCTGTTAGTAAAGTCATTAGTAAGATTGCTCCAGAAGTAAAACCACTTTTAGATCAGTTTACTAAAGAAGAAGAAAATATTGTACTACCAATTTCATTAGTAAAAAATTTTGCTAATAGAAAATATGGTGGGCAAACTGAAGAAGAATCATTACAAAGTTTTGTTAATGATCTTTCAGGACAGATGGAAACACAACAAACAAATGTGCCACCTGATAATCAAATGGTTGATCAGAATAATATTCCTGAACAAGCAGAATCTGGTATAGATTTTAATTCTATCGATTCAGATATCAGCCCACAAAATATGGAAACAGTTTAGAGCTACCCTTATCCATAAGGCACTCAACCTAAGAGGTAAAAATAATGGAAGAAGAAAAAAAAGTTTCTAAAGAAACTAAAGTTAAAATTCCAGAAGCAAATCCTTATAGCAAAGTTAGAGAAACTGATGATGCTGAAACAGAGGCTTTTGCAAAAGGTGAGTTAACAAAGTTTCATAGGGAACAAAGACAAAAGGAAGCAGAAGCAGCAACCGAACAGAAGGACACCGATGCATCTGAAGAGACTGCAGAAAAATCAGAAGTAAAGGCTACTCCTATCGCTGAACGCCCTGCAAAAGCTGAAGATCGTGTTTTTAAGAAACGTTATGACGATCTTAAAAAACACTATGATTCTACAATTAATAAACACAAGGATGAAGTTAAATCTTTGCGTTCTCAATTAGAATCAAGTACTAAACAATTTGTGCCACCTAAATCAAAAGAAGAATTAGAGGCGTGGAGAAAAGAGTACCCTGACGTTTATGATATGGTTGAAACTATAGCCATGAACAAAGCTACTACTCAAACTGCAGAAATTGAAGATAAATATAAAAACCTTCAACTCCAGCAAGAACAAATTATAAAAGAAAAAGCCGAAGTAGAACTTTTAAAATTACATCCTGATTTTAATGAGATTCGACAAAAAGAAGAATTTCATAATTGGGCTGCTAATCAAGATCCTACTATTCAAGGTTGGTTGTATGAAAATACATCTAATGCTAAGTTAGCTGCTAGAGCTATTGATCTATTTAAAATGGATAATGGTGAAAGTAAATTAACTAAAAAAGAAGAGAAGGATGTTAAAAAAGAAGCTGCTAGAGCAATTTCTAAAACAAGAAAAAGTACTGAGTCCGATATTCCTAAAAAGAAAATTTGGACAACTAGTGAGATTTCTAAATTGAAACCTCATGAATTTGAGAAGCACGAGAAAGACATTGACCTTGCACGTTTAGAAGGTAGGATTGAACAACGTTAAACAATCTAACTAAACAATAAAGGAGAAGCATTATGGCTTTTACAAATGCTACTGGATATAATAACCTTTCACAAGGTAATTTTACTCCACAGATCTTTAGTCAGAAAGTTCAGAAATTCTTCAGAAGAGCATCAGTGGTAGAAGATATAACTAACACTGATTACGCTGGAGAAATTGAAAACTTTGGTGACACAGTAAAGATCATCAAAGAGCCAACAATCACAGTCAGAGATTATGCTAGAGGTCAAACAGTTGATACACAAATATTAGCTGATGATCAAATAACTATGACAGTCGATCAAGGTTCTTATTTTGCTTTTAAAGTAGATGATATTGAAGAAAGACAATCTCATGTAAACTTTGAAGCTCTTGCAACCTCTTCAGGTGCATATTCATTAAAGAAAAACTACGACTACAATGTATTGAAGTTTATATACGACAATGCTAGTGATGGTACGAGTGCAGGAACTGACGCATCACCAATCGATGGTGACGCAGCTGTAGATACTTTAGCAAATTTAGTATCAACTGCTAAAAAGAACTTGGATAAAAATGATGTGCCAGAAGAAAATAGATGGCTAGTTGCTCCACCTGAATTCTTTGAACAATTAAGAAAAGCAGGCGGAAAACTATCTGACCAATCAGTAATGAATGATGGAGCAGCATCTCAAATCAGAAATGGTAAAGTTACAGACAGACCATTATTTGGTTTTAATATGTATTCATCAAACGCAATTGCTGTATCAGGTGGAAGTGCTGCGTCTCATACTTTTGGATCTTCTGGATCTAATGAGTATGCATTCGTATACGGACACATGTCAGGAGTGGCGACTGTAAATCATATCGCAAAAACAGAATTAATCAGAGACCCTGATTCATTCGCTGACGTTGTCAGAGGACTACACGTATTTGGAAGAAAAATCCTTAGAAGTGAAGCAGTCCAAAGAGGCGTTATAACAATAGGTTAATTAGGAGGATAATAGAAAACTATGGCAACTTATAATGTAACAGGTGCTGGTGGGACTACTGGACATCCGTCTAATGGTAGAACACCTTATATGGTTGAAAATACAATTGATGTATCAGCAATTAATGGTGATAGCGGTGCAGCACAGAATGATATCATTCAGTGCTTAGACATCCCTGCTGAAACTTTAATCATGGAAGCTGGAATTGAGGTAGTCACAGCACTATCTTCTTCAGTTACTATGGACTTAGGTATCACAGGTGGAGACATTGACAGATACGCTGATGGCGACACAAACGCTACAGGGTTTTCTGCACCAACGGCTACAGCTAGAACTATAGTTGCAAGTGCAGATACTTTGGATATTAAAGTCTTAGACGCAGCTTCGTCTGCAGGTAAGATCAGAGTATTCGCTGTACTTTGTGATGTAGCAGGTATTGACGAAACCGACAGAAATACAGACACACAACACGATACTGACGTATCATAATCTGTATAATTTTAAGGGGGGCTATATGTCCCCCTTATCATATTACCCCTTGTAATATTTAGGAGATTTATGACTACTTACGATTTAACAAAAAAAACTAAAGCTAGTACAGGACAAAGAATTATACATTTAGGTCCAGTTGATAATACTATGAGGGTTATTAAATTAGAAAAAAGACTTGATAATCAAGAAGAAAAATTAAACAAAATTTTAAACTTACTAGAAAATGGCAACAACTTACCTAACACTGACAAATAGTGTACTTAGAGAATTAAACGAAACAGAGTTAACCTCTAGTACGTTTAGTTCAAGTCGAGGTATACAAACTGCAATAAAAGATTTTATCAATAAAGGTATTCATGATATTTATAATGAAACAGGTGAGATACCATTATTATATTCAAGAACTACACAAGATTTAACTATTGGTGATAATGAGTATGATTTTCCTGCTGACTTTAGAAAAGCAGATATGGATTCATTTTCATTAAGACCAAAAGAATTAGTAACTAATGGTGAGTTTACATCTAATATAAATAGTTGGACAACTGGAGATGGATCACCATCATATACATCAAGTGGTAATGGCAGATTAAATTTAAATAGTGCAGCAGCTTATCAAGCTATTAATACCACAGTAAATAAAACTTATAGACTACAAGTTAGAGTTTTAAGTCCAAATAGTTCTAGCACTGCATTAATTGTAAGAGTTGGAACATCTGCAGGTGGAACACAAAATTTAAATACAACAAAAGCAGTAACTAATTTTAGAGAAGGTGATATATTACAAACAACATTTACTGCAACAGCACAAACTTCTTATATATACTTAGAAGCATCTAGTGTTCAATTAGATGTTGACTATGTTAGAATATCTAGAAGTGATATTGCAACTAGAAAATTATCATACATAACATACGATAGTTACTTACAAAGTCATAAACCAACTGATGATACAAATAACGAAGGTAACTATTCTGTGCCATTAAGAGTTTATATTTTACCAGATCATTCTGCATTTGGTGTAAGCCCAAGACCAAATACAAACGAATACACAGTAAGTTACGATTATTATACAACACATACAGATTTGTCTGCTCATGGTGATAATATGAGTTTACCTGACAGATTTAGAACTTTGATTGTAGATAGAGCTAAATACTACACATACATGTTAAGATCAGATCCACAACATGCACAGTTAGCTGATAGAGACTTTCAAAGAAAACTTAGATTATTAAAAGTAGATTATGCAACTAAAAATGATTACATGAGAACTGATGTAATTGGTGAAAGTATTGCAACAAATATAGGAGGCAGAGTTAGCTAATGGCTATTAAAAAAGATACAGATAAAGTAACAGAAAAAAAGAATGGTATGAACATTACTGATAACATGAATGGTGAAAAACGTTCTAATGAAAAATTAAATACAATGACAGCAGATCTTTCTAAAAAAATGAGTATTGGGCAGATTAATAAATATATTAGTGCTTATAAATCTGGTGATCCTGTTAAAAATTTAATACCGCCAAGTTTAACAAAAAAAGAATTAATACAATTAGAAAATTTAGCTAAAAAGAGAAATTAATAAACAATGCCAACAACAGATTTAATATCCCCATTTGTTGTAAGTTGTGCTGGTGGTTTAACATTGAACAAAGATGTGTTCTCTATGCAACCAGGTGAAGCATTAATCTTACAAAACTTTGAACCCGATATTAAGGGTGGATATAGACGTGTTAGTGGTACAGCTAGATATAATACTACAATTGTACCTGAAGGATCTAGTAATAGTAGCCTTGTAATAGACTGTTCTGTTATATTTAATGATCAAATAATTGTTGCAAGAGGTGGTGATATTCATAGAGGAACAACATCTGGAAGTTGGACATCTTTAACAACAGGACTCGGAACTTCTAGTAGAGCTTATGATTTTGAAAAGTTTAATTTTGATGGAACTGATAAATTAATTATTGCAACAGGACACTCAGCTGCACAAATAATTAATACAAGTTATGCAGTTGATGTTGTAAATGCAACAGGTGGTGGTACAGCTCCTACAAATCCTAAATTTGTAAAAGCATTTCAAAACCATATGTTTTATGCTGGTGCAAGTAATTCACAAGAAGTTATATTTAGTGTCCCATTTGAAGAAGATAATTTTACAACAGGTAGTGGAGCAGGATCATTTAAAGTTGACTCTGCAGTTGTAGGATTAAAAGTATTTAGAAATGAATTAATTATATTTTGTGAAGATAGAATATATAAATTAACTGGAACAGCAAGTGCATCATTTGCTGTACAAGAAGTTACAAGAAATATTGGCTGTAGAGATGGTGGTAGTATTCAAGAGATTGGTGGTGATGTTATATTTTTAGCACCAGATGGATTAAGGACTATTGCAGGTACAGCAAGAATTGGTGACGTTGAACTTGGATCTATATCTAGACAAATACAATCTAGAATTGATGAAGTAACATTGGATAGAATATCATCTATAGTTATTAGAGGTAAATCTCAATATAGATTATTTTATCCTGTAACAGCAACAGGTCAATTATCATCAAAAGGAATTATAGGCGTATTAAAAAATAATCCTAATACAGGATCAATAGGATTTGAATATGCAGATATGGTTGGTATTAAACCTGCATGTACAGATTCAGATTTTATAAGTGCTGTTGAAACACAAGTATTTGGTGGATATGATGGTTACATTTATAAAATGGAAACAGGAAATACTTTTGCAACAGGTACAACTACAACAACAATACAAGCAGTATATAGATCTCCAGATATGGTGATGGGAGATCCAGGTCTAAGAAAATATATGCAAAGAGTTAATTTAAATTATGAAGGAGAAGGAACTTCTATTGATGCAAACTTAGCTCTTAGATATGATTATGATGATCAAAATACACCACAACCGTCAAAGATAGCATTACCTAGTGTAGGTGGTGCTGGACAATATGGAGCAGCAAAATATGGTAGTTCACTATATGATGCATCAGGTGTTCCGTTAGTAAGACAATCAGTAGAAGGCTCAGGATTTGCAGTAGCATTACAGATCGATGATCAAAATAGTGCAGACTCATTTTCAGTTAAAGGCTTTCAATTAGAATTTACCCCAGGAGGAAGAAGATAATGGCAGGCTATTCAGCTCGACAATCCAGCTTTACAACAGGTGATACTATCACCGCAGCTCATTCTAATGATGAGTTTAACCAAGTATTAGCTGCATTTAACGCAACTACAGGACACACGCATGATGGAACTGCGGGTGAAGGTGGTCCTGTTGGATCTATCAGAGATGCTGATAGTTTAAATAAAGTATTAGTTGATTCAACTAATAATCATTTAGAATTTTATGTAGAAGTATCTTCTTCTGCAGTACAACAATTAAGAATACAAGATGGTGCTATTGTACCTATAACAGATAATGATATTGATTTAGGAACTTCATCTCTTGAGTTTAAAGACAGTTATTTTGATGGCACAGTTACAACAGATGCTTTAGTAGCAGATACAGCTGATATTAATGCTGGATCTATTGATGGAGCAACACTTGGAACAAATAGTGCAATTACTCAAGCTGTAATTGATAATATTAATATTAATGGCACAACTATAGGTCATACATCTGATACAGATTTATTAACACTTACTAGTGGAGTATTAACAGTAGCTGGTGAATTAGATGCAACTAGTTTAGATATTTCTGGTGATGCAGATATTGATGGAACTTTAGAAGCTGATGCTATTACAGTTGATGGTGCAACTTTAACAGAATTTATAACTGATGCAGTTGGAGGAATGGTTTCTTCTAATACTGAAACAGGCATAACTGTTACATTTGAAGATGGAGATAATACTTTAGATTTTGCTTTAGGTTCTTCTCAAACTACAATATCATCATTATTAAATACAAGTTTAGTTGTCGGAAGAGATTCAGATAATGATATAGATTTTGCTACTGATAATACAATTTTATTTAGAACTGATGGTGCTGATCAAATTAAATTAGTTAATGGTGCTTTAGCTCCTGTAACAGATAATGATATTGATTTAGGAACTTCTTCTTTAGAATTTAAAGATGCATTTTTTGATGGAACAGTAACAGCAGATGCTTTTGCTGGACCTTTAACAGGTGATGTAACAGGAAATGTTTCTGGAACTGCAGCAACAGTAACAACTGCAGCCCAATCAAATATTACATCATTAGGAACTTTAACAACTTTAACTGTTGATAATGTTATTACTAATGGAGCTACAATTGGACATACTGATGATACTGATTTAATTACATTAGCAGATGGAATTGTTACAGTTGCAGGAGAAATTTCTGTAACAACATTAGATATTGGTGGAACTAACGTAAGTGCAACAGCAGCAGAAATTAATTTAATAGATGGTGATACTGCAAGAGGTACTACAGCAGTTGCAGACGCAGATGGTATTCTTCATAACGATGCTGGCACAATGAGAATGACTAGTGCTGCAACATTTAAAACATATTTTACAAGTGGAGTTTCTTCAGCAGCAGATGATTTAACAGCTGGTGATTCAGCAGTTAATCTTACAACATCTTCAGGAGACATTACAATTGACGCAGCAGCAAATGATTCAGATATTATATTTAAAGGTACAGATAATAGTTCTGATATTACTATGCTTACTCTTGATGGTAGTGAAGCAGGAGCAGCTACATTTAATAATAAAATTGTAGCAACAGAATTAGATATATCAGGTGATGTAGATGTAGATGGAACATTGGAAGCAGATGCAATTACACTTAATGGAACATCATTAGCTTCTTCTGCAACAACAGATACTACAAATGCATCAAATATTGGCTCAGGAACTTTAGCAGCAGCAAGAATGGCAGCAGCACAAACTGCTATTACTTCTTTACTTGCAACAGATATTAAAATTGGTGAAGATGATCAAACTAAAATAGATTTTGAAACAGCAGATGCTATTCATTTTTATGCTGGTAATCAAAATCAAATTAAACTTACAGATGGAGTATTAGCACCAGTTACAGATAATGATGTTGATTTAGGAACATCATCATTAGAATTTAAAAATGTTTATGTAGATGGTACAGTATTTGCTGATGCGTTAGGATTTGGTACAACAGTAATGACGCTACCAAGTGCTGATGGAAATGCAAATCAAATTTTAGTTACAGATGGATCTGGTGCTTTATCTTTTACAGATAACTCTGGTGGAACATCTTGGCAATCAGTTAAAACTTCTAATTATACAGCATCAGCTGGAGAGGGTATATTTGCAAATACAACAAGTGGATCATTTACAGTTACATTACCAGCATCACCTAGTTTAGGAGATGAAGTTTCAATTAAAGATTATGCAGGTACATTTGATACAAATGCACTTACAATAGGAAGAAATTCACAACCAATAGAAGGCGTAGCTGAAGACCTAACTGTCAGTGTAGAAAGAGCTGGTTTAACATTAGCATATTCTGATAGTACACAAGGTTGGCTATTGAAAGATAAATAATGGCTAAGTACAAGGATATTGGTGGTACAACCGTTGGGTTTAGAAACGGTGCAGAAGAGTATACATATCCATCTGGATTTGAAGGTTCAATTTATTATAATTCTGGTAATGGGCAATTTGAGTTCGTAGGTTTAGGAACTGGAAGTTGGAGCTCAGGTGGAAACTTAAATACAAAACGTTATGCTGCAGGAGGTGCAGGAGTACAAACTGCAGGAGCAATATTTGGCGGTGACGCAGATGGTGGTAGTCCTAGATATGGACTGCATGAACAATATGATGGTAGTTCTTGGACTGAAGCTGCAGATTTAAATCAAGAAGCAAGCTATAATGGAGGAACAGGTACTCAAACTGCTGCTTTAAAATTTGGAGGTTATAGTACTGCAAGACACGCAAATGCAGAAACATGGAATGGTTCAACATGGACAGAAGTCGGAGATTTAAACACCGCAAGATTTGGACATGCTAGTGTTGGACATACAAGCACATCTGCTTTTGCAGTAGGAGGTTCATCAGCAGCTTCTGGCACTGCAGCTATTGTTGAACAATGGGATGGAAGCAGTTGGACAGAAATAGCAGATATTAATAATGGTAGAGCATATTTTGGAGGTTCAGGACTTACTACAGCAGGTCTTGTTTTTGGTGGTGGTCCAGACACTGGAAATACTGAAACATGGAATGGTAGTTCTTGGACTGAAGTTGGAGATATGAATACAGATGAGAGATATGGTTTAGGAAGTGGTACACAAGGTACTAACACAGATGCATTAGGTTTTGGTGGTGGTTCTCCAAGTACTACTGTAAATACAGAATCATGGAATGGAACTGCTTGGACTGAATTAAATAATCTTTCAACAGCTAGAAGAAATATTACAGGTGTAGGATCACCAACTGCTGCTTTAGCTGTAGGTGGAGAACCGCCTATTTTAACAGCTACAGAAGAATGGACAATAGCTCACGCAACTAAAACAGTAACAACAAGTTAAAAAAATTATAATAAAAAGGAGGATAAACTATGGCATACAAATACCAATGTATACGCTGACAGATGGATAGCTAGACATGGTGCAACGGTTAAAACTAAGTCACAAGCACAGACTATTGTAACAGATATTGTTAATGATGCTCAAGACGCTTGGGACGATGACAATGTTGACGGTGAAACATCAGCTGAAAAGATTGAAAGACTTGGCTCTAAACCAACAGATATAACATTACCGTAGTAGAATCCTCATGGCAGAATACAAAGCTATACATGGAACTCTATTCCAGCATAAGACATCTGATCCGTTAGGAGCAGGTGTAGCTAATGGTACATGGTCTTCTGGTGGTAATTTGAATACAGCTAGATATACTGGTGGAGGTGCTGGTATTCAAACTGCAGCTTCGTTATTTGGTGGAGCTCCAGGAACAATAGCCAATCACGAATATTATGACGGCTCAGCTTGGTCAGAACAAACAGATGTAAACACAGGTAGATCCTCTGCGGGTTCAAGTGGAACTCAAACAGCTTCTATTTTAGCTGGTGGTTTTACAGATGCCAACGTTGATAGCACCGAAACATGGAATGGATCATCCTGGACAGAAGTATCAGAAATAAATACAGCAAGAAGAGGAATTAGTTCTCTTGGTCATACAAACACAGCTGCTCTAGCAGCAGGTGGATATACTACGACAGCAGTTAATAATACTGAAACTTGGAACGGAACAAGTTGGACAGAGATTACTGAAATAACAACAACTGGATATAGTGGTTCAGGATCTGGAACTTCAACAGAGGGTTTAATTTTAAACGTTCACCCTAGTTCGACAAATCAATATTGGAACGGAACTTCTTGGACAGAATTAGCAGATACAAATACATCTCACTCACCTAGCTCAGGAGCATCACAACAAGGAAGTTATACAGAAGCTTTAATTTTTGGAGGAACTCCTAATTTAGCAATAACAGAAGCATGGGATGGTTCTTCATGGACTGAAGTAAACGATTTAAATACAGGCAGAAGAGGACTGAGAGGAGCTGGTACATCAAATTTAGGGTTAGCGATGGGAGGAGGACCTCCAACAGTTGCAGCAACAGAAGAATTTACAGCAGGACAAATAACAGATGCAATAATAAATGAGGGACAATGTTTCTATCGTAGTGATACAGGAGATTTTAAAATTACATTAACACAATTTGGTACAGGTGCATGGGCTAGTGGTGGTAATTTAAATACTGCAAGAAATGATTTAGATGGTTCAGGAACACAAACAGCAGGACTTGCATGTGGAGGAAATCCTAATAAAGCTATAACAGAAGAATACAATGGAACAAGTTGGACTGAATCTGGAGATATAAATACTGCTAGAAGAGCTTTAACAGCTTTTGGATTACAGACAGCAACTATAGCTGCTTTTGGTGGAGAAAATCCTTATAATAACCAAGTAGAACAATATGACGGATCTAGTTGGACTGAGATAGCTGAAGTTAATACAGCAGGAGGTGGCTCACCTGGTTCTTGTGGAACAACGACTGCAGGTTTAGTTTTTGGTAGAAGAAAAACTCCAGTTGCTACCAAAGGTGGAGACACAGAGACTTGGGACGGAAGTAGTTGGACTGAAGTTGGAGATTTAAACACTGCTAGATGGGCGATAGGTGGATTAGGAACTCAAACTGCTGCTTTAGCAGTTGGTGGAGCACCTCCTCATTATGCTAATACAGAAACTTGGGATGGAACTTCATGGACTGAAGTCGCTGATTTAAATACAGCTAGAAGTCAGGGAGGTGCAGCTGGAACTACAACAAGTGCTTTATATTTTGTTGGAGAAGCAAGTCCAGGACCTCAAAACGTAACAGAATCCTGGAATGGTTCTTCATGGACTGAAGTAGCTGATGCATCAGCTGGTGCTGGTAAAGTTGCAGACTCTGATAGTAGTTCTCTAAGTGCTTTTTTTGCTGGTGGAGATGGTCCTCCAGGTGGTGCAGTTGCAACAACAGAGGAATGGACTGTTCCTGAATCAGTAAGTAATTTAACAATAACGGATTAATATGACATACGGAAGTGGAAATAGTGGAGATTACAAAAAATTAAAAGGTCAGATGATACAAGTTACTGATACTGATCCAGTTGTATATGCAGGTGCTTGGTCTTCTGGTGGTGCTATGAATACAGCTAGATCAGAATTAGCAGGAGCAGGAATTCAAACTGCAGCTATAGCTTTTGGTGGATTAGTTTATCCCCCAAGAGTTGCAAATAATGAATTATATGATGGTTACTGAAAGTTGGGACGGTTCGTCATGGACTGAAGTTGGTGATTTAAATTCTGGTAGACAAAATATGACAGGTTCAGGAACAACACCAGCAGCATTAATTTTTGGTGGTAACGATGGATCAAATAGAGGTTATACAGAAACTTGGAATGGAAGTGCTTGGACTGAAGCAGGTGATTTAAACACAGCTAGATCAGATTTAGCAGGTGCTACAAATGGAACTACAACTGCTACACTAGCTTTTGGTGGTGGCACTAATCCAAAAGCACAAAATGAAAGTTGGAATGGTTCTGCATGGACAGAATTAGGAGATTTAAATACAGGTAGACAAAATTTAGGCGGAGGAGGTGTTCAAACAGCTGCTTTAGCATTTGCTGGAGAAACTGTTGCTATTACTGAAAGTTGGGATGGTTCTTCATGGACTGAAGTAGCAGACCTTTCAACAGCGAGATATGATTTAAATACTGGAGGTGGTGGAGCAAGTAATTTAGTAGCATTAGCTTTTGGAGGTAATGCACCAGGTGGTAAACAAACAGCAACAGAAGAATGGTCTTTTCCATCAACACCCGCAGTGCAACAAGGACAACTTTGGATTAAAACTGCAACAGGTACTAGTAGTGTTATGAAAGGATACGCGGCTCAAGGGACAGGGAGCTGGGCTAGTGGTGGTAACATTAATACTGCTAGAAATACAATAAGTGGATTAGGAATTCAAACTGC
>LUMU01000126.1_pt1 | contig 19487 bp, 15 predicted proteins | sample 729751 | NCBI WGS metagenome assembly LUMU01 (sample SAMN03860300, study PRJNA289734) | marine metagenome | biome: seawater column; feature: ocean; material: water; isolation source: Red Sea water column Station 192 - depth 100m | place: Saudi Arabia: Red Sea | collected 2011-10-15 | depth 100 m
TTTACAGCTTTTAAAACTTTTTTATGTTTAGCTTTACTAGTTACACCTCTTTTAACTCTTGCCATTATTAACCTCTTAAACTGTAAGGCATGTATGACTTAACAATTTTTCCATCTTGTTTAGACAATGTTGTAGTGCCTCTTAGTTTTCTTATTTGTGAATTCGTTCTTTTAATCATGCCATGTCTTTTACCTGCTTGAGCAGAAATAACTTTACCCTTAGCGGATATTTTAAATCTTTTTTTTGCTGAGCTTTTTGTTTTTAGTTTTGGCATAATTCTGCGGACTTATACAAAGAAAGATATAATTTTACAACCTCTATTAAGGCTTATAAAGGCTGAATTACCATGATCATTTGCTTCCCATCAAACTTGGGATGCAATTCTACCTTACCGATATCCTTCATATCTTCTTTAATTTTGCCCATTAGTTCATTTCCTAGATGGGAATGCTGAAGCTCTCTACCTTTAAATCTTATAGTAAATTTGACCTTATCTCCTTTAGCTATAAATTTTTTAGCATTTTTGACTTTAAACTCATAATCATGAGTTTCCGTAACAGGTCTCATTTTAATTTCTTTTAAAGAAACAATTTTTTGTTTTTTCTTTGCAAGATTTGCTTTTTTCTGAGCATCATACTTATATTTACCCATATCCATTATTTTACATACAGGAGGATTTGCATTAGGTGCTATTTCAATTAAATCTAAACCTTGATTTTTTGCCATGGAAATAGCTTCATTGGTATTCATCACTCCAAGATTTTCTCCATCACTTGCTATAACTTGTACATCAGGAGAAGAAATTCTATTATTAGATCTTGGACCTCTGTCCTTAGTTCTTCTTTGAAAATAATTTTGTTTGAAGTCTGCCACTTAGTTTGATGATGCTTTATTTAAAGCAGAGAATGTTTTTAAGAATTGATCTATACCCATATTTTCTTGTTTATTAGAGTCTAATCTTCTAATCGTTACTGAATTGGAGTCAACTTCTTTTTTACCACAAATTAATAAAAGCGGTATTTTTGCTAAAGAATGATCTCTAATTTTATAATTTAAATTATGATTTTTTAAATCTACTGCAGAACTTATACCTGAATTTTTAATTTTATTTGATACCTCGACTGCATAGTCATTAAATTCCTCTGAAATAGGTATTACCATAGTCTGTAAAGGAGATATCCAAAATGGAAACTTGCCTGCATAGTTTTCAATTAAAATTCCAATAAATCTCTCTAGAGAACCAAATAATGCTCTATGCAACATAACAGGAACTTTTTTAGTTCCATCTTTGTCAACATAAGAAGCATCTAATCTTCCAGGTAAATTTAAATCTACTTGCAAAGTTCCACATTGCCAATCTCTACCAATAGCATCTCGTAAAACAAATTCAATTTTAGGACCATAAAATGCTCCCTCACCTTTATTAATAGTATATTCTAATTTAGAAGCTTTAACAGCTTCAAGCAAAGAGGCTTCTGCTTTATCCCATACTAAATCATCACCAACTCTTACTTCTGGCCTATCTGCATATTTTAGAATCACATTTTCAAAACCAAGGTCCTTATAAATATCTAGTATTAGATTTGTAACAATTAAACATTCACTAGTAATTTGATCTTCAGTGCAAAAAATATGAGCATCATCTTGAGTAAACGCCCTTACTCTTAATAATCCATGTAAAGCGCCTGATGGCTCATAACGATGAACTTTCCCAAATTCAGCAAAACGTAACGGAAGATCTCTGTAACTTTTTAAGCCTTGATTAAATACCTGGATATGACCAGGGCAATTCATTGGTTTAATTGCAAAAACTTTCTCATCTGGTGTTTCAGAAGTATACATGTTTTCTCCATATTTTTCCCAATGCCCAGATTTTTCCCATAGTTGTCTATCTAGTACCTCTGGAGTATTGACCTCTTTATAACCAGCTGCATCTTGTCTGCTTCTCATGTAGTTAATGAGCTTTTGAAACAAACTCCATCCTCTTTCATGCCAAAATACTGAGCCAGGGCTTTCTTCTCTAAAATGAAATAAATCCATTTCTCTACCTAATTTTCTGTGATCTCTTTTTTCGGCTTCTTCTATTCTTTTTAAATATTCATCTAGGTCTTTTTGAGTTGCCCAACTCGTACCATATATTCGTTGCAACATTTCATTATTAGAGTCTCCTCTCCAATATGCTCCTGATACTTTTGTAAGTTTAAAATATTTCCCTATTTTACCTGTAGAGGATAAATGTGGGCCTCTACATAAATCATGCCATTCTCCGTGAAAATAAATTGATACATCTTCATTTTCAGGTATCGCTTCAATTAGCTCGGCTTTATAAATTTCTCCTTTTTTTTTAAAATGGCTAATTGCTTTGTTTCTATCCCAAACTTCTCTTTTTGTTATTTCATTCCTATCAACAATCTCTTTCATTTTATTTTCAATTTTAACAAGATCATCCTCTGTAAATGGTTCTTTTCTAGCAAAGTCATAATAAAATCCATTTTCAATCACGGGTCCAATTGTAACTTGTGTACCAGGAAATAATTCTTGAACAGCCATAGCTAAAATATGAGCTGTGTCATGCCTTATAGTTTCCAAGCCCTCAGGATTTTTTGAGGTAAAAATTTTTACAGAACAATCATTTTCAATTAGAAAATCAAGATCTTTAAGTTCACCATCAACACTTATGACCATGGCTTGTTTAGCTAACGATTTGCTAATTTTTTCAGCTACTTCTAGTCCAGTAACTTTATTAGGAAAATCAATATTGTTTCCGTCGGGTAATGTTATTATCGGCATTTAATTTAATAATCTCTTATACTCTGAATAAGTAGAAAAGCACATTTTTTCAACATTAAATTTTTGAACTATGTTTTTTCTTCCCTCATTACCAATTGATTTTAATAGAGTTTCATCCATGTTAAGAGTTCTTAATATTTTATTACTTAATGATTTAGCATTTCCTGCTTCATATAAAAAACCAGTTTTTTCATCAATTATTGTTTCATTAGAACCTCCAATGTTGCTCGCTATAATTGGTTTTTCCATCGATTGTGCTTCAACAGCAACTCTACCAAAAGCCTCTGGTTCGGTTGAGGCTGAAACAATAATATCAGAAACTTTATAAGCTAATGCCATATCCTTACAATGATCTATGAATCTTATTTGTTTAGACAATCTGTATTGCTCCGAAAGTCTTATTAATTTTTTCTTATATAAATCTCTACCTTGATCACTGCCTAGAATGACAGCATAAAAAGCTTCATAACCGAGTTCTATATTCACTAAATTAATAGCCTCTATAAAAACTTCCTGTCCTTTCCAGGAAGTTAATCTACCAGGTAAAAGTATAATTTTTTTATCTTTTTCAATGTCCCATTTTTTTAATAATTTTTTTTCGTCAATTTCAATTTTAGTTGTTGGGTCAAAGTAGTCGACGTTTATTCCTCTAAAAATAACCATTAATTTTTTTTTCTCATTTAAATATTTTGAATAATTTTTTTTAATATGAGAAAAAATAAAATTAGATCCTGCAATTATTAAATCTGCTCTAGTCATTACTGAATTATAAATTTTTTTTATATTACTCTTAAAATTGTATGTTCCATGAAATGTAGTTACAAATTTTCGTCCTGTGATTTTTGTTGCTAACAAACATGACCAAGCAGGTGCTCTACTTCTCGCGTGAACAAGAGAAATATTATAAACTAAAATTATTCCAATTAAGATAAAAGCATTAATTAAAATTAGTAGAGGATTTTTGCTTTGCACTGGAAGTCTAAATATTTTAACTTTTTTTCTATCTACAAATTTAAGTAATTCACCACCACTTGTTACAATAAATGATTTACAATTATTTTCTGGTAAATAATGTGCAATATCATAACAACCTGTTTCAGCTCCTCCATAACCTAATTTTGGAATTACTTGTAAAACTTTTAAATCAGATGACATTTGATATGATTATATATTAATAGACAAAACTTATAAACGATTATGGCAAATTTCAGATTTCATCAAATATCAAATACAAAGAAAATTAGATATATTTCCAAAATTTTTAAAAATAGTTCTTTTATAGTTTTTTTGCATGGCTTTATGTCAGATCTTGAAGGAAAAAAACCAAATGCTTTTTTGAAATTTGCTAAAAAAAATAAAGTAAGTTTTTTAGCACTAGAATACTCTGGTCATGGAAAATCTTCTGGAAAATTTGTAAATGGAAATATTTCAAAATGGAGTAAAGAGACGTCAATTTTAATTAGAAAATACGTTAAAAAAAAAGAATTTGTGCTAATTGGTTCAAGTATGGGCGCATGGATTTCGCTCAATCAATTCAAAATTTTCAAAAAACAGATTAAAGGATTTTTAGGAATAGGGGCTGCTCCTGAATTTTTAGAAAATTTAATGTGGAAAAAATTTACTAAAAAAATGAAAGAGGAAACAATAAGTAAGGGTATTTATCAATTAAAACATGGCAATTATGAATATCCAATTACTCTACAATTAATAAAAGATGGAAGAAAAAACAAAGTCTTAAATAAAAAAATTAATTCAAATATTAAAGTAACAATGGTTCATGGTGAAAAAGATGAGGCAGTTCCTGTCTCATATTCAAGAAAAGTTTTAAGATTATTTCCAAAAGCTAAGAAAAAATTAAATATTGTAAAAAAAGGTGATCACAGTTTATCAAATAAAAAATGGTTAAATATAATTTTAAAAGAGCTTAAATTATTAATTTAGCTAACTTTTTTTATATCTTTTTTTAAAGTAATTGGATTTTTTAATTTATCCAACATTTCTTTAGGACACACCTGAACAAAATTATTTACTTCATCATCAAAGTTTTCAATTATTTTTTTCGATAATTGAGACTCAGTTTCTTTGAAGTGCTCACTGACTAAATTTTTTAAATATTCTTTCCAATAATCTGTCTCTACATTTTGCCAAACTACTGATTCTGGATTTACTTTCTTTTCAAATTGTTGAGATTTATCATATATAAAGGCCATTCCACCTGTCATACCAGCTGCAAAATTATCACCAACATCTCCTAAAATTACTACAGTTCCACCAGTCATATATTCACATCCATTAGAATCGCATCCTTCAATTACTGTAACTGCACCAGAATTTCTAACTGAAAATCTTTCACCAGCTTGGCCAGCAGCAAAAAGTTTTCCTGAAGTAGCTCCGTAAAGAACAGTATTTCCTAAAATTGTATTCTCATTTGAAACTAAATTGCTCTCTTCAGGTAATTTTATTGAAATAGTAGCTCCTGACAAACCTTTACCAACATAATCATTTGCATCTCCCTTTAATACAAGTTTTAAACCTTTAGAAGAAAATGCACCAAATGATTGACCCGCTGATCCTTTAAAATTTAAAACTAAAAAGTTTTCATCAAGTTTTTCATAACCATATTTTTTATACAAATGATGAGAAATTCTAGTGCCTACTGCCCTATGAGTATTTTTTATTTGATATTCTTTCTCAATTTTTTCAGAATTATCTAAAGCTTGTTCAATTTCTGGCCAAATTTGTTGGTCAAGAGTATCTGGTACACTATTTATTTCTTGATCCTCACAATACCTTGGATTATTTCCAGTATCAGCTTGAACAAATAAAGGATTTAAATCTAAATCGTCTAAATTTGGAGAACCTTTACTAACCTGTTTTAACAAGTCTGTCCTACCAATCACTTCATTTAATGATTTAAAACCTAAATTTGCTAATATTTCTCTTACTTCACTGGCTATAAATGTAAACAAATTAACTACTTTTTCTGGAGTTCCAGTAAATTTTTCTCTGAGCTTTTCATCTTGAGTACAAACGCCTACAGGACATGTATTTGAATGACACTGCCTTACCATTATACATCCCATTGCAACTAATGCTGTAGTAGCAACACCATATTCTTCAGCACCCATCATTGCAGCTATCACCACATCTCTTCCAGTTTTAATTCCACCGTCTGTTCTTAATGTAACTTTATGTCTAAGATTATTTAAAGTTAATACTTGGTTTGCTTCCGTCAAACCCATTTCCCATGGTATTCCAACATACTTAACACTAGTCTGTGGTGTTGCTCCTGTTCCACCATTATGTCCAGAAATTAATATTATATCTGCTTTTGCTTTAGCTACACCAGCTGCAATTGTTCCTACTCCAGAGGAAGCAACAAGCTTAACTCCAATTCTTGCTTTAGGATTTATCTGTTTTAAATCATAAATTAGTTGTGCAAGATCTTCGATTGAATAAATATCATGATGTGGTGGTGGTGATATTAAAGTAACTCCAGGAGTTGAATGTCTAAGTTTAGCAATCTCCTCTGTAACTTTAAATCCTGGTAGCTGACCTCCCTCACCAGGCTTAGCGCCTTGTGCAATTTTAATTTCTATCTCATTACAATTATTAAGATAATTAACTGTAACTCCGAATCTTGCAGAAGCTATTTGTTTAACTCTTGAGTTTGCGCTGTCACCATTATCTAAAACTTTAAATCTACTTGCATCTTCACCGCCCTCTCCACTACATGAAGCACCTTTAATCCTATTCATACCAGTTGCCAAAGTTTCATGCGCCTCTTTTGATAAAGCTCCATGAGACATGCTCCCACTTCCAAATCTTTTTAAAATATTTTCTATTGGCTCAACCTCAGAAATATCTATTGGCCCACTTAATTTTTTTTCTCTGAAATCAATTAAGTCTCTAAGATTAATAGGTGGTAAGCTGTATATTCCATCCGCATATCTTTTATAGGCATCATAAGAATTAGATCCTACTGCACTTTGAAGTAAATGAATTAATTTTCCTTGATATTGATGTGTTTCACCATTTTTACGATATCTATATATACCGCCTATCGGCAATATGGTTTCAGAACTTTCAAATGCCTCTTTATGAATTTCTCTAATTTTTTTCTCTATACCCGTAAGTCCAATACCTGAAATTTTAGAGACAACTCCTGGAAAATAATCTGCAACAATTGTTCTACTTAAACCTACGGTTTCAAAGTTACATCCACCTCTATAAGAACTTAGAACTGAAATACCCATCTTAGACATGATCTTTAATAAACCTGCGTTTACTGATTTTATGTATCTCTCTACACATTCATCAAAGCTAAATTGACCAAATAATTTCTTTTCATGACGCTGAAATAAACTATCAAATGCTAAATATGGATTTACAGTAGTTGCTCCAACTCCTATTAAGGTTGCAAAAGAGTGTGTATCTAAAGCCTCTCCAGATTGAACATTTATTGATACATATCCTCTTAGTTTTTTTTCAATAAGGAATGAATTAATTGATCCAACTGCTAAAAGCATTGGTATTGGAAGTTTAAAGCTAGAAAGCTCTTTGTCACTTAAAATCAATTGAGTAACTCCCTGTCTTACTGCAATTTCAGCTTCTTTTTGAATTTTTTTAATTGAATCAAATAAAGTTTCTTCCTCAGAAAAAGTACAATCAATTATAGATGAATTGTTACCAAAAAAATTTATAAATTTTTCAAACTGAGAATTTGATAATATTGGACTATTTAAAACATAAATATTTTGCTTTGTTAAATTATCAAAATTTAAAATATTTCCAAGATTTCCAAATCTTGTTTTCAAACTCATAACCTTGTTTTCTCTTAAAGAGTCTATTGGTGGGTTTGTGACTTGACTAAAATTTTGTCTAAAAAAATGGTACAACGGTCTATACCTATCTGACAAAACAGCCAATGGTGTATCGTCCCCCATAGATCCAGTTGCTTCTTTAGCATCTTCTGCCATAGGATGCAGTATGAGCTCAAGATCTTCTAGACTTATTCCAAAAGTATATTGCCTTCTTCTTAAATCATCTCCCGAAAAAGAATTTTTTTCATCTGAAATAGTTAACTTATCATCTAGGTCGATAATTTGTGAATTAAAGTGTTTATACTCTTTGGCTAAATAATCTTTTATTTGCTTGTTTGTAAATACTTTACCTTTTTCTATTCTAACTCCAATTATTTCCCCAGGACCCAATCTTCCCTTTGACAAAATTCTTTTTTCATTTAATTCAATCATTCCTGTTTCAGAACCTGCAAATAATAATTTGTCTTTTGTAATTGCGTATCTTAAAGGTCTTAATCCATTTCTATCATTTGCAGCTATAACCCACTCATTATCAGTTCCAGCAATAGCAGCTGGTCCATCCCATGGCTCCATAGTACTGTTTAAAAAATTAAATAATTGTTGGTGATCTTTTGGTAGAGTTTTATTTTTTTTAGACCATGCGTCTGGAACTAACATAAGCTTAGCCAAAGGCGCAGGCTGACCAGATATATTTAATAATTCAAAAACATTGTCTAATGCAGCAGAGTCTGATGCTCCCTGTTGTATAACAGGTTTTAAGTTTTCAACATCGTCAAAAAGGGGACTGTTCATCTCTTGTTCATGAACTTTCATCCAATTTTTATTTCCTCTATAAGTATTAATTTCTCCATTATGCGCTATAGCTCTAAAGGGTTGAGCTAAATTCCAGCTAGGCGCTGTATTTGTTGAAAATCTTTGATGAAAAATAGCAAACCTTGAAACAAATCTCTCATCTTTTAAATCAAGGTAGAAATCTGAGATAGCTTCAGCTAAAAACATCCCCTTGTAAATGATAGATTTAGAACTCAATGAACAAATATAAAAATTGTTTAAAGATTTTTTAAAAGCTTCATTTTCTATCTTTCTTCTAGTTTCATAAATTTTTCTTTCTAAATCTTTATTTGTTAATTCTGGATTATAAGGTTTAAACAATACTTGGATAATTTCAGGCATTGTTTGGAATGCCTTTTCTCCTAAAACTTTTGGATTAACTGGAACTTGTCTCCAACCGTAAATACTAAAATCATTTTTTGTTAATTCACTTTCTACAATAGTTTTGCAACTTTCTTGCGCTGCATAATCATTCCGAGGCAGAAATATCATACCCACACATATTTCAGAATTGTCATGTGTGTGTCCTGTCACTTCTATCTTTTCAATGAAGAAATCTTTTGGTATTTCAACATGAATTCCAGCTCCGTCACCAGTTTTCCCATCGGCATCTACAGCGCCTCTATGCCAAACTGCTTTTAACGCTTCAATACCATACTCTACAACTTTACGAGATTTTTTACCTTCAGTTGATGCAATTATACCAACACCACAAGCATCATGCTCCATGTCTTCTGAATAAACATTATTTTCTTTTAAAAGGTGAAGGTTCTTTTTATAATTTTTCATTAAGCCACTCTTTTTTCCACTTTAGATTTACTCTCTAGATAAGTTTTAATTGAAGCTGCTGCATCTCTTCCATCTTTTATCGCCCAAACAACTAATGAAGCTCCTCTAACTATATCACCAGCAGCAAACACCCCTTTTATATTTGTTTCCATAGTATCAAAATCTGTTTTAATAGTTCCCCACTTTGTTACTTGTAATTCACTACTATCAAATAAATTTGGTAAATCCTCAGGATCAAAACCTAGTGCTTTGATAACCATATCTGCTTTTGTTTCGTAACTTGAGCCTTCTTGTACTTGTGGCTTTCTTCTTCCTGTCTCGTCTGGATCACCTAGTTTAATTTGATCTACAATTATTTTTTCTACTTTATTTGTACCTTTAAATTCTTTAGGACTTGATAACCAAACAAACTCAACACCTTCTTCTTCTGCATTTGCAACTTCTCTAGCAGATCCTGGCATATTTTCTTTATCTCTTCTATACAAACATTTAACAGATTTTGCCTTCTGTCTTATAGAAGTTCTCACACAATCCATTGCTGTGTCACCTCCACCGATTACAACAACATCTTTACCTTCTGCGTTTAAAATTCCTTTATCAAACAACTCAACATCATCTCCTAGACCTTTTTTATTAGATGCTGTTAAAAAATCCATTGCAGGAAAAATATTATCAAGATCATTTCCAGGTAAGTTTACTTCTCTTGCTTTATAAACTCCTGTAGCAATTAAAATTGCATCGTGTTTTTTTCTCAATTGGTCTAGGCTTGCATCCTTACCAACTTCAAAATTTTGAACAAATTCAATTCCTCCATCCTTTAAGAGTTTTGTTCTTCGCTCTACAACTTCTTTTTCTAATTTAAAATTTGGAATTCCATAAATTAATAATCCTCCTGCTCTATCATATCTATCGTAGACAGTTATTTTATACCCATTTTTTCTTAATTGTTCTGCAGCAGCTAAACCAGCAGGACCTGCTCCTATAATTCCTACGCTTTGATTTTTTTCATTCGTTACCTTAATTGGTTTTACCCAGCCCTGAGCCCAAGCATTATCTGTAATATATTTTTCTACTGATCCAATAGTTACTGTTCCATGACCAGACTGTTCAATTACACAATTTCCCTCGCATAATCTATCTTGGGGGCAAATTCGGCCACACACTTCAGGCATATTGTTTGTGCTTTGGGATAATTCATACGCCTCTTTTAATCTTCCCTCTGCTGTCAGTTTAAGCCAATCTGGAATGTTATTACTTAAAGGACAATGAACTTGGCAAAAAGGTACTCCACATTGCGAACACCTACTCGACTGTTCTTTGGCTTTTTCATTGATATACTCGTCATAAATCTCGTTAAAATCTTTCTTTCTAGTATCAACCTCTCTTTTAGGTGGAGTTTGTTGACCTATTTTAACAAATTTGAGCATTTTATCTGACATAATATTATTTAAGTTTTGGCAAAATATACCCTGATTTATGTATATAAAGCATAAAATAGGTCATATATATTGACCTTAATTTTTAAATTATTACCGCCAATTAACACGTTTTTAATTATTGCATAGCTATTATGCTTAAATCGAATTGTTTTAAATAAATACTTTATAAGTTACGAAGAAATAATGTTTCAAAATATTATAGAAGTTTTAATTCTCTCTGCAATTCAAGGAATATCTGAATTTCTTCCTATTAGTTCTTCTGCTCATTTAATTTTGGTTTCTACTTTATATGAATTTAAATCTAGTTCTTTGCTTATTGATATTAGCCTCCATCTAGGTTCACTAATAGCTATAATTTATTTTTTTAAAGATGAATTGTTTGATATCAGAAAAAATAAAAGAATTTTAAATTTAATTGTATTAGGATCTATTCCATTAATAATTGTTGGATACATACTTTATAGTACAAATTTAATTTATCAGTTAAGAAATTTAGAAGTCATTGCTTGGACTACTTTAATATTCGCAATTATTTTATACATCTCAGACAAAAATCGATTTGATAAAAAAATTTCTTCAAATTTAAATTTTCAGTCAATAATATTTATAGGTGTTTTCCAAATTTTCTCTCTTGTACCCGGAGTGAGTAGGGCAGGAATTACTATAACAGCTGCGAGAATTTTAAAATTTAATAGAGTAGATTCAAGTAAGATATCTTTTTTACTTTCAATCCCAGCATTAGCTGGAGCTAGTGTCTTAAGCTTGAAAGATGTTTTTGAACAATCAATTCAGTTTAATTACTTAGTTGTTATCGCAATTATATCTTCTTTTATTTTTTCTTTTCTAACAGTTAAATTCTTTTTAATTTATATAAATAAATTTTCAATGAATGCGTTTGTAATTTATAGAATAATAATTGCTTTAATTTTATTTAGTTTAATTTATTAAGTATATTTCTTTTTAATTAAAGGTAGTAATTGAGACAAGAGAACTCCACATAGAATAAAAAAGCATCCAAGTAAATTATTAACATCTAGAATTTGATTTAAAATAAACCAAGCAGCTATAGTCGCAAATACACCTTCAAGAGAAAAAATTATAGCTGCAGGTGCTGGAGTAATATTACGCTGGGCATAAATTTGTAATACAAATGCAAATCCACCAGATAATATACCTGCATATAAAATTGAATAAATTTCCATTAAAATATTACTTAAAATAAATTCTTCATAAATAATTCCAATTATAAATGAAAAAATAGCCACAATTAAAGTCTGCGCAGCTCCTAAGGTAAGTGGCAGATTGTATTTAGTTATAATGATCCCAGTAAAAATGATATGAGTGCTCCAAAATAAAGCTCCGAGAACAACTAAAGTATCTCCTAATCTTACTGTTGCATCATGAAAATTTGTTAATAAATATCCTCCAATTAAACATAGAACTACAGAAGGCCATACACTCCAATGCATTGATTTTTTACCAAACAAAAAAATGATAATCGGTACCATTGGCACATAAAAAATTGTAAAAAAAGCAGCATTTGCAACATCTGTATAAAGCAAAGCAACTTGTTGTAGTGCTGAGCCTAAGAATAAAGAAATTCCAATTAATAATGAATAAATTATGAAAGTTTTTTTATCTAATTTAAATTCTGATTTAAAATTTTTTAATTCAAATAAAATCATAAGTGGAATTATGGCTAGAAAACCAACAAAAAACCTCACAGCATTAAATGTAAAAGGGCCAATATTATCCATGCCTGTATCTTGGGCAATAAAAGTTGTTCCCCAAATGAAAGTGCACAATAAGGCACTAAATAATGATATGGATTTACTCATTTTTAATTAGACAGCTAGTTTATAAGCAAAATTTTTGCCTAAGTTTTCTTTTAGATCATTATTAAACCTAGCTGCTTCTGCACCATCAATAATTCTGTGATCATAAGATAAAGAAATTGGCAGCATAGTCCTAGTTTGAAACTTTCCATTCATAAAAATTTGTTTTTTTTCTGATCTTCCTACTCCTAATATAGCAACTTCAGGATAATTAATTATAGGAGTAAAAAATGAACCTCCTATACCACCTAAACTCGTAATCGTCATCGAGCCACCAAACAATTCTTTTTTATCAATTTTTAAATTTCTACAAAGTTCGCTTACCTCTTTTAATTCTTTACTTATCAGAGAAATTTTTTTGTTATTTGCATTTCTTATTTTTGGAACCATTAATCCATTTGGCGTATCAACTGCTATCCCAATATGGTAATATTTTTTTAAAGTCATTTTTCCAGTCTCAATTTCGTCGATAGAAGAATTAAAACTAGGAAATTTCTTAAGAGATGCAACTAAAGCCTTTATTATAAATGCTAGAGGTGTAATTTTAATTTTTTCTCCAGTATACATATCTGTTAATGAACTTCTAAAACTTTCCATCTCCGTTATGTCGGCTTCATCGTGATTTGTAACATGAGGAATTGTTGTCCATGAATTTGTAAGATATTTTGATGATAATTTTTTTACTCTTGGTATGTCTTTAATTTCTATTTCACCAAAATCAGAATGTTCAAATTCGTTTTTAATTTTATCTGGTTTACTATCTTTTACTACTACGTTGTTTTTTGAATTAGATGAAACAAATTTTTTAATATCATCTTCAACAACTCTGCCATCTTTCTGACTTCCTGCTACTTGATTAATATCTACACCAAGTTCTCTAGCAAATTTTCTAGCTTTTGGACTTGCAGAATGGTATTTCTACGCTAGATTTATCACTTTCAATTGTTATTAGGGCATCATTTTTTTTAATTGATTGACCTTCGGTAACTAATACCTCAATAACCTCAACATCTTTAAAATCTCCAATATTAGGTACTTTAATCTCAGTTTCTGACATTATAATTTTGTTGGCATTGGTTTGTTAGTATCAATATTATACTTCTTCATTGCATCTTTTGCATGTTTGGAAGTAATAAGCTGTTCTTTTGCTAAAATACTTAAACCATAAGCAACCAAATGTTCTTTATCTACCTCAAAAAATTTTCTTAAATTTTTTCTTGTATCACTTCTTCCAAAACCATCTGCTCCTAATGAATAAAAGCTTTTATTAGTATAAGGTCTGATTTGATCTGAATTCATTCTCATATAATCAGATGCAGCCATAATTGGGCCCTCTGTTTGGCCCAGGCATTGCTCAACATAAGATTTTTTAGGTTCTTTATCAGGATTCAAAAGATTATATCTTTCTACCTCCATTCCATCTTTTCTTAATTCATTAAAACTTGTTACACTCCATATCTCACTGTCAATTTGATAATCATTTTGTAAAATCTCTGCAGCAGACATCATTTCTCTTAAGATTGTTCCTGATCCTAAAAGTTGGATTTTAGTTTTTTTGTATTTGTTAAATTCTTTTATTTTATACATGCCCTTTAAAATGCCTTCCTCACAATTTTTATCTTTTGGCATTTCTGGGTGTGAGTAATTTTCATTCATTGTTGTAATATAATAAAAAACATTCTCATTTTTCTCATGCATTCTTCTTAGACCTTCTCGAAAAATTACCGCTAATTCATAATGAAATGTAGGATCATAAGTTACACAATTTGGAATAGTTGATGCAATTAAATGACTATGCCCATCCTTGTTCTTCCAGCTGTGGCACCTACCAAAAATCCTCTAGCTTGACTATCCCCAGCTGCCCAAGCTAGATCTCCTATTCTTTGGAAACCAAACATTGAATAAAAAATATAAATTGGGATCATTTCGATATCATGATTAGTATATGCAGTGGCAGCAGCAATCCATGAAGATATAGCACCTGCTTCATTGATTCCTTCCTCTAAAACTTGACCACTTTTATCTTCTCTATAAGAACTTAATTGAGCTGCATCCTCAGGTTCATATTTTTGTCCTTCATGAGCATAAATCCCTATTTTTTGAAAAAATCCTTCCATGCCAAACGTTCTTGCTTCGTCAGGAATAATAGGAACCAGTCTAGGAGATATATTTTTATCCCTTAATAAATTTGTTAACATTCTTACCAAGGCCATAGTAGTAGACATTTCTTTTTCACCAGTTGATACTTTCATGAAATCGAAAATATCTTTTGAGGGTGCTTTGATTGGTTTAGCGAAAGTCGAACGTTCGGGTAAATATCCACCTAATTTAATTCTTCTGTCTTTTATGTATTTTATTTCTGGAGATTTTTCGTCAGGCCTAAAGTATTCAATATTTCTCACTTGTTCATCTGTTAAGGGAACATCAAATCGATCTCTATAGTACATCAAGTCATCAACATCTAATTTTTTAGTTTGATGAGTAGTATTTACACTTTCTCCTGATTTTCCCATTCCATAACCTTTAATAGTTTTTGCAATTATCACTGTTGGGCTTCCCTGATGTTTAGTCGCTTTATCATATGCAGCAAAAACTTTGTGAGGATCGTGACCACCTCTATTAAGTCTCCAAATATCTGTATCTGACATGCTTGAAACTAATTCTAATGCTTCAGGAGATTTCCCAAAAAACTTTTCTCTTACATAAGCACCGTCTCTTGCTTTCATTGCTTGGTACTCACCATCTACTGTCTCGTTCATAATTTTTATTAAGTGACCAGTTTTATCATTAGCAAGCAACGAATCCCAATATGACCCCCAAATAACTTTAATTACATTCCAGCCAGATCCTCTGAAACTTCCCTCAAGCTCTTGAATAATTTTTCCATTACCTCTAACGGGACCATCTAATCTTTGAAGATTACAATTTATTACAAATATTAAATTATCTAAATTTTCTCTAGCAGCTAATCCAATAGCTCCCATTGACTCAGGCTCATCCATCTCCCCATCGCCTAAAAAGGCCCATACTTTTCTTCCTTCATCTTTAATCAAACCTCTATTGATTAAATATTTCATGTATCTAGCTTGATATATAGCAAGCATAGGACCTAACCCCATAGATACTGTGGGGAACTGCCAAAAATTTGGCATTAGCCATGGATGTGGATATGACGATAGACCTCCATGCTTTACCTCTTGTCTAAAACTATCTAATTGTTTCTCATTTAATCTGCCCTCTAAGAATGCCCTTGCGTACATTCCTGGAGCACTATGTCCTTGAAAATAAATTAAATCTCCACCAAATTTGTTATTTTTTGCTCTCCAAAAATGATTCATCCCAACATCATATAATGTTGCAGCAGATGCAAATGTACCAATGTGTCCACCAAGCTCAGGATATTTTTTATTTGCTCGAACTACCATTGCTGCTGCATTCCATCTAATCAACGATCTAATTCTTCTTTCAATATTTTGATCGCCACCAGACTTTACTTCAGCCTCAGGAGGTATTGTATTAATATATGGTGTATTTTGAGTATAAGGAATATTTGCTCCTTCACGATAAGCTTTATTAATTAATTCTTTTATTAAAAAATGGGCTCTGTGATTTCCATCTTTAGAAATTACCGCAGACAAAGAGTCCAACCAATCCTGAGTTTCAAGTGGATCGATATCAGAACCATTAACAACTTGAATTGTAGATTGTTTTTTCTCTACTACTGGTTCACTAATAATTTTTTTTTCCTCTTTTTTTTCAGCCATTGCTTCTTCAGCTTGTTTAATTATATTTTCTGTATCTTTTGGAAGAGTGCTTTCTGATGATGTTTTTGGTGATGATGTAAGATTAAGCAATAAATCTCCTTTAGAAACTTTATCACCAACTTTAACTGCTAAACTATCTACTTTTCCAGCAATGGTAGAAGGAATTTCAACACTTGATTTATCACTTTCAATTGTGACTATTGGATCATTTTGTTTAATTTGATCACCAGGTTTTACAAGTATCTCTATAACCTCAACATTTTCAAAGTCACCAATGTCAGGAACAAGTAATTTTTCGCTCATTTTTTAAAATGTTTTATATACCCAAAAAAACATTATTGGATTTTATTTTATCACATTAATAAGGTTTTTTCGTTAATCTTATATTTTTATTATACAAAAAATAAAAAAATAAATGAATATTAAGCTTTTTAGCTTCTCTCAATACACATAGCTATCCCCATACCACCACCAATACAGAGTGCCGCACAACCTTTTTTTTTATCTTGCTTGATCATTTCATGGATAAGTGTAACCAAAATTCTTGCCCCAGAAGCTCCAATCGGATGACCTAGAGCGATTGCTCCTCCATTAACATTAACTTTTTGTTCAGGGATTTTTAATTCTTTAATTACCGCAATACTTTGTGCTGCAAAAGCCTCATTAATTTCAAATAAATCCACTTCATCTATTTTCCAATTTGCTTTAGATAATGCTTCTTGAATTGAAGGTATGGGCCCTAATCCCATTAATGAAGGCTCAACCCCACAAGTTGCCCAAGATACAATTTTAACCAATGACTCTAATGATTTTTTTTCTGCTTGCTCTCTAGACATTAAAACTAAGGCCGCAGCACCATCATTTATACCTGAGGAATTTCCAGGTGTTACAGTCCCATTTTCTTTAAATACTGTTTTTAATTTTTTTAGATCATCTATACTTAAATTTTCTCTAGGATGTTCATCTTTTTCAAAAATTAATTTTTTATCACCATCTTCAATTTGTAATTTTATCAGCTCATCTTTAAATCTATTTTGACTATAAGCTTTTTCTGTTTTTTTCTGAGAATTTAAAGAAAAATTATCTTGTTCATCTCTAGAAATTTTATATTTTTCAGCAACATTCTCAGCTGTAACACCCATATGGTAATCATTAAATGAATCAAGTAGACCATCTTTTATCATTGTGTCTACTAATTTTTTTTCAGAAAATTTTTTGTCTTCTCTATAATAATTGTCTAGCAGGATTTTGACCAAGTCCAGAAGTTAAAACGTGCCCCATAATTACTTCATCAATCTCCTCTAAATCTAATTTTGATTTATAAATTACCTCTTTAATTGCTATTGATCCTAATTTTGATGCGCTAAGATTTTTTAACGACCCTTTGTATCTTCCAATTGGAGTTCTTAGTGCTGAAGTAATAACAACATCGCTAGAATTTTTGCTCATAAAGTAATTAACATAATATTTTATAAGTTAAATTACATCAAAAACTTTGATATATGAGATATATTATTTAAAGGGACCGCTGGCCAAATTGGATAAGGCGCTCGGCTACGAACCGGGAGATTCCAGATTCGAGTTCTGGGCGGTCCACCAAAAAGGAAATAAAAATGTTTAATTGGCTTTTGAATGCATCTTTACAAAAATCAGTAATTTATTTTTTTATAATTATTTTAATTATTTTATTAATTTTAACTTTTGTATTATAAAAAATTATGAGCAATGAATTTGAGCAAATAAGTATTAAACCTGGATTTATGAAACACAATGGAGGTGTTTTATTTAGAGCTATTTCAGAAAATGAATATGAATTTAAATCTATAATTAATGAAAATCATTTAAATGCTGCTGGAATAACTCATGGGGGTTATTTATCTGCTTTAATAGATGCAGGAGCAGGAACAGCCGCACATAGAGCTGCAGGAAATGCTCCATGTGTAACTATCTCTTTAGATATAAAATTTATAGGCGCTTCAAAAGTTGGAGATGAAATTATTGGACATACAAAAATTTTAAAAAAAACGAATACTCTTGTGTTTTTATTTTGTGAGCTAAAGTGTAATAATAAAATAATTACCTCTGCATCTGGAGTATGGAAAATTATTAAAATAAAGCCTTCTAATTTAGGTCCAGGTGGGTAATTTTACTCTTTTCTTTTTAAGTTAAAGTAGCCAAATACTACTAACAATAATATTGCTATAGGATAAACGATATTTTTGGATGGTCTATCTGAATTTTCAATTTTAAATTCACTTATATAGTCTCCCATTTCAAAACCACTTTTTTTTGCTTCTCCATTCCATTTCAAATTATCAACAACAACTTTATCATCTTGTTTCATTAATGTAATTCCATAGTCCTCTAAAGTAAATTTATCCTCAAAAGTATTTTTTGATATCACAAATAACTTATATCTTTCTCCGTATAAACTAGGCCTTGTTATTTTAATTTGAATTTCTTTTGTTGAGTCTAATTTCATTGAATTAATTTTAGTAATTTCCTCATAATTATATTTTGGATAAAATTTGTTTAAAACAAAGTCAGGTGATAACAAGGAAATAGAAATTACTAAAAAAATAATTATTTCATACCATTTAAGTTTATTAATAAACCATCCTTGAGTGGCTGAGGTAAATACTAAAATCCCAATTAAAGAAGTTATAATTACAATCAATCCATGCCAAATATTTTCAATACCAATAAGTAAAAGTTCATGGTTAAATAAGAATACAATCGGCAAAATTCCTGTTCTTAAACTATACCAAAAAGCTTGCACCCCTGTTCTTAAGGGATCTCCACCAGATATTCCTGCAGCTGCATAAGAGGCAAGTCCCACTGGTGGCGTTACATCAGCCATTAAGCCAAAATAAAAGACAAATAAATGAACTGCAATTAACGGAAAAATAAAACCTGAGGCATTCCCAACATCCACCAACACAGTCGCCATTAAAGAAGCAACAACAACATAATTTGCCGTTGTTGGCAAACCCATTCCTAAAAGTAAGCACAAAATAATTGTTAAAAATAATAAAATAGTAACGTTATCTTTAGCTATAGATTCTATAACTATTATTAAATTAGTACTTAAGCCTGTAGATCCAACTGCACCAACAATAATTCCTGCAGTTGCAATCGCTATACCAACAGCAACCATATTTAAAGCGCCTTTTTCAAAACCAACTATTGTTTGATTAAACCATTCTTTAAGAGCAT
>LUMU01000276.1_pt1 | contig 19447 bp, 23 predicted proteins | sample 729751 | NCBI WGS metagenome assembly LUMU01 (sample SAMN03860300, study PRJNA289734) | marine metagenome | biome: seawater column; feature: ocean; material: water; isolation source: Red Sea water column Station 192 - depth 100m | place: Saudi Arabia: Red Sea | collected 2011-10-15 | depth 100 m
TAGAAGATGCTCTAGCTTCTTTTGAGGTTTCAGCTTTTTCTCTCAAAACTTTAGCAAAAGGGTTCCAACCTATTATGAATAACCCAGCTTCTATTGTTGCTTTAGATTTTGACAACTCACAAGCATGGCCAGGTTATGACTGGCAGGGGGTAGCCAAGTCAGGTTTACAATCTATTGTGCGTTATCTTGCATACTATCTTGGTAAAGATGGGATAAGGGTTAATGCAGTAGCTTCTGGTCCATTAGCTACAACAGCTGCAAAAAATATTCCTGGATTCTCTTCTATGGAAGGGGAATGGGATGAAAAAGCTCCGTTAGGATGGGATACAAAAAATGCAGAACCAGTAGCAAAGGTAGTTAATTTCTTGCTATCTGATTTATCTGAAGTAGTAACAGGAGAAATAATACACGCTGATGGCGGTGCACACGCTATTGGTGGATCGATGATAGAAGATTAATTATTGTTTTTTGAAAACCAAAACTGCATTATGTCCACCAAACCCAAAAGAGTTAGACATCGCAGTATTGATTTCTAAGTCAACAGCATCATTTGGTGTATAGTTTAAATCACATTCCTCATCAGGATCATTTAAGTTAATTGTTGGAGGAACTTTACTATGCTTTATTGACAATATTGAAGCCATTGATTCAAAAGCACCGCCTCCTCCAAGCAAGTGTCCAGTCATAGACTTGGTTGATGAAATCGCTACTTCAGAAGCTTTTTCACCCAGAACTGTTTTAATCGCTTCAGTCTCATTTTTATCATTCGCTGGTGTAGAAGTTCCATGAGCATTTATATAGTCAATATCTGAAGGAGTAATACCAGCATCTTTCATGGCTTTTTCCATTGCTTTTACCGCTCCTGCGCCTCCTTCAGCTGGAGCTGTAATATGATATGCATCTGTTGTTGAGCCATACCCATCAATATAAGCATAAATTACTGCATCTCTACTTTTGGCTGATTCTTCACTTTCTAATATAAGAACTGTAGATCCCTCTCCCATTACAAATCCGTCGCGATTTTTATCAAATGGTTTACAAGCTCCTTTAGGGTTATCATTTTGAGTTGAAAGAGCTCTTATTTGAGCAAATGCAGCGATAGTCATTGGTGTTGTACCTGATTCAGTTCCACCAGTAACAACAATATCTACTATTCCATTCTCAATCATATTTTTTGCTTCTCCCACTGCATTTGCAGAAGCTGCACATGCAGTAGTAATTGTTACCGAAGGACCTTCTATTCCAAATTTAATAGCAACCTGACCAGTACTCGAGTTTGGCATTAATTGTGTAATGGCTAAAGGATTGACTCTTGATGGACCTCTTTCGTCAAAAGTTCTAACAGCATCCTCTGTAGCTCCTATTCCTCCAATACCTGTTCCAAATACAATCCCTACGTTGGGTCCAAGCCTTTCTTGATTATCTAACCCAGCGTCTTTTAATGCTTCCTCTGTTGCATAAATAGATAAGTGGCCTGATCTATCAAGTTTTCTTGCATGTTGTTTGCCCATGTATTCATTTGCATCAAAGTTTTTTACTTCTCCAGCAAAAGTCACCGGTAGGTTGGTTGTATCAAAAGAAGTTATAGTATCTATTCCAGATACACCATTGATTAAACTATCCCAAGTATCAGGTACGTTATTTCCTAGGGGATTAATAGTTCCTAGGCCAGTGATAACAACACGTCTTTTAGACATGATTTAATTACAATTTTGAATGAAGTAAATTAACAGCTTGGCCGACAGTCCCCACATCAGTGAGCTCTTCATCATCAATTTCTATACTAAACTCGTCTTCAAAGGCCATTACTACCTCAACTATACCAAGAGAGTCTATTTCTAAATCTTCTTCAAGCTTTGCTTCCATTGTGACTTTCTCAGCATCAATACCAAGTTCTTCAACAAATAGATTTTTTACCTTCTCAAAAACTTCATTAACTTCCATAAAAACTCCCTATATTAAGTAGTAATTCCTCCATCAACAGAGATTACTTGTCCTGTTATATACTCTGACTCTTCTGAAGCCAAAAAAGATACTATATTTGCTATATCTTCAGGTTTTCCTATACGTTTGATGGATAATTTGTCTAAAATATTGTCCTTTTGCTCATTAGTAAGAAAAGATGTCATATCAGTGTCGATATATCCCGGTGCTATAACATTTGATGTAATGTTTCTAGATCCCATTTCTTTACCAATTGATTTACTTAAACCGACTAAGCCAGCTTTTGATGCATTCAGTACTTGTTACGTTAATCTCGACAGCAGTTGCAGTACCATTTGATTTCATTATTTCTTCTACAACTTCTTCACCAGCTTCTTTTGATGAGGAGTAACCAACAACAACATTAAAGGATTTCCCTAGCTCTATTGCTATAGCTTTACCTATTCCTCTTGATCCGCCAGTAATTAATGCAGTTTTCATTTTTATTCTGCTTTATCAGGAACAAAATAGTTAATTGATTCTCTAATAACATCTATTCCAGTTCCTTCATATGGTGGAAGGTCTACATCAGTCTCACCTAAAGGAGTAATTCTATTTCCTAATCTCAAAGCTGCCCCACCCCAGGTTAATCCGGCTCCTACTGCTGTTATAACAAGGGTGTCATTACCTTTAATTGTTCCATCTTCAATTGCATCAACAAAGGCTGTAGGGATAGATGCAGCAGAAGTATTTCCATACTTATATCCATATTTTAAAGTAGTTGCATTTGGAAGCTTTAAAGTTCTTTCCAATCCTTCTATTATTCTTACGTTTGCTTGATGGGGAATAAGGATATCGATATCTTCTTTTTTTAATCCAGATTTTTCTATTGCTTCTTCAGAAGATTTTGCCATCGCTCTTATGCCACTTTTAAAAATCTCTTGTCCTTCAAAAGTCCAAACTACATCTGCGGCAGCATTTGGAGTGAATCTGTTCATAGCTGAACCAAAATTAGGTATTTCTAAAATATCTAATTTATCTGAACTCATACCATTTGAAAAAGAATAGATTTCACCATCTTCTTCATTTTTACTTTCTTCAACAACCACTGCTCCTGCAGCATCTCCAAACAAGACTGCAGTATTTCGATCAGACCAATTAAGTAGCCAAGTAATATGCTCTGAGCCAATTACTACTGCATTTTTATACAATCCACTTTCAACAAATGCCTTTGCTTGTTCTAAAGCATAAAGAAAACCAGCACAAGCAGCATTTACATCATAAGCTGTAGCATTCACACACTCCATTTTTTGTTGAACGTGGGCTGCAGCTGATGGAACAATACTATCTGGTGTACACGTTGCAAGAATTACAACATCAATATCTTCAGGTTTTAATCCTGCACATGCCACAGCTCTAAGCCCTGCAACAGTTGCCATATCTGAGTTATTTACATGGCAAAATCTTCTTTCTTTTACGCCAGTTCTTTGTTGAATCCATTCATCTGAAGTGTCTACAAAGGTAGCAAGATCATCATTTGTAACAACATTATCAGGCACACATTTACCCCAACCGGTAATCGTAGATTTCAAAATTCTCCTAACTAGCTAAAGACTCTAAAGAATTAATTGTCTTAATTTCTTTACTAGATATAGACTTTCTCACCATTCCAGCAGTTACATTGCCTGGTCCAATATGACACCATAAATCAGGTTTTAATTCATTTTCAATGTTAAGAATTTGATCATAAAACATAACTGAACTATCTATTTGATTAATTAATGAATCTTTCAATGTTTCTTTGCTGGTTATTTTTCCATTAAAATTCATATATACAGGAATATTTCCTTCTTTTATATCTATTTCATCTAATGTTTTTTCAACTTCTTTTTTTGCTGGTGAGACAACTCTACTATGGAAAGCTCCGGCGACTTCTAAAGGCACGATTCTTTTTGAGCTAATTGATTTTGGATTTAGTTTTATATATTCTAAATCCTCATTATTACCACTTACTACAATTTGAGAAGCATCATTGTAGTTTGAAATCCAAATTTCTATATCTTGAGAATTAAGATTATTAATTTCCTCTAACGTCTTCCCCATATCACTTGTTAGTACTGCAGCCATTCCAGTATTTGAATCTTCAACAGCTTTTTGCATTTCTTCTCCTCTTATAGCAATAACCTTTAATGCTTCCGAGTAAGTAAAATATCCGCTTAAAGCCAAAGCAGTATATTCACCTAATGAGTGACCAATTAAAGCTGAAGGTTCTCCCATTTTCTTTATTGCTTCTAAACCGTAACAGTAAGAAATTGCAAATATATATGGTTGAGCAATATTTGTTTTCTTAATTTCCTCCGAGTTTTTAGAGTTAATTATCTCATCTATAGACCACCCAAGTGACTCATTGAAAGTATCTATTAATAAATCCCCATGTGTTTTTAGCAACTCTTTTCCCATGCCTATTTCTTGAGACCCTTGACCTGGGAACATACCAATCCAATTCATTATGCTACCTCAGAAATAACAAACGCTATTGCAGTTTCTTTTTCATGGCTAAGAGAAACATGAATTGTTCCAACCTTATTTGTTTCAGCTAATTGAGATGCATTTCCATTAGCTGGATCATTAAATTTATTAGCATATTCTATTTCATGGTTTGTAAAGCAACGAGCCTCAAATTTTGATTTAGATTTATCCAATATTTTTCTAATTCTATTTAAGTTAACTTGGTCAACGCCAATACCATGTATGTTTGACATTATATTGATATCTCAACAAGAACATCACCTTTGTTAACGGCCTGTCCTTTTTTTATATTAAATTCCACTATTACGCCAGGAATTGGTGCGGTTATTACTTTTTCCATTTTCATTGCTTCTAAAACAAATAGAGAGTCACCTTTTTTTACTTTTTTACCAATCTTTGTCATCGTATCAACAATAGTTCCCTGCATATCAGCAGTAATTATTCCTGGATTTTTTATGTTTCCAGTTAAATCCATTCCAATTTTCTTTGGTCTTTGAGGAGCCAAACTAGGATTTGCTGAATCATCGAGTGTTATATTTACTTTTTGAGGTCTATCTGTGACTACTTCCTCTTCTTCTATTTCTTTTATTTGAAAATTTTCCTCAAGGAACTTAACGTGTATTTTGCTTTCTCTAAATTCTTTTGTTGATAAAACCTCTGAAAGTACAGAAGCAGTTGTTGGTACGCCGACAATAATATACTCATCAAGACAACGCTTACCTTTAGAAATGGCTTCCTCTCTTGAAACTCCCCAAACTACTAACTTAGCAATTAAGTTGTCATAAAAATGAGATATAGATGAACCTGTTTTAACCCATCCATCAACACGAACACCGTTCCCCATTGGTTCTCTGTATTCTGTTATTGTTCCAGGAGTTGGTAAGAAATCATTATGTGGGTCTTCAGCATTAATTCTAAACTCAATACTATGTCCTCTAGCCTCAGTTTCAAAACCTTCTAATGAATTTCCAAGAGCAATTTTTATTTGCTCCTTTACAATATCAATACCATATCTCATCTCTGTAACGGTGTGTTCTACTTGTAATCTTGTATTCATTTCGAGAAAATAAAAATTTTCATCTGTATCGGCCAAGAACTCTATTGTTCCTGCATTTACGTAATTAGATATTTCAGCAATTCTCATTGTTGCTTTTTCTAACTGTTCTCTTCCATAATCTGACAACCATACAGGAGGACTCTCCTCAATAAGTTTTTGATTTCTTCTCTGTAATGAGCTATCTCTTTCTCCTAGATAAATATGATTACCATATTTATCACTCAATATCTGTGTTTCAACATGTCGTGCTGGTTTTATAAATTTTTCTACATATATTTGTGAAGAACCAAAATATGCTTCACTTTCTCTTTTAACTATTTCAAAGTTTTCCAACAGCTCTTTTTCATTATTTACTATTCTTAATCCTTTTCCTCCACCCCCATGAGCAGCTTTTAGGGCAACTGGATAACCAAAATCAGCAGCATCTTTAGTTGCTTCTCTTTTAGTTCTTGATGGTTTGAGTTGACCAGGTACGGGATTTAATCCAGCTTTTGATATAAGTTTTCTTGATTCAATTTTGTCTCCCATTGATTTAATTGTTTCAGGGTTTGGCCCAATCCAAACTACACCTTTTTTTTGAACGGCCTTAGCAAAGTCAGCATTCTCAGCCAGGAATCCATACCCAGGATGAACCATATCAGCATTTGTATCTGTGATAGCTTTCATTAAAGTTTTTATATTTCTATAGCTTTCTGATGGAAGAGATCCTCCTAGGTAATAAGCATCATCAGCCCTTTTAACATGGAGGGAGTCAGAATCAATATCTGAATATACGGCTATGGCTTCCATGTCGAGTTCTTTTACAGAACGTATAATTCTTAAAGCTATTTCACCACGGTTTGCAATTAGGACTCTTTTTTTTGTCATGATATTTATCTAATTTGATAAGCAATTAATACCGCTAAAGCAGCCTTAATCATATCTCCTATCATGAAAGGAATAACGCCGATACTAAATGCATCAACAATTGAAATATTTAAAATCATCATAAGTCCAACTACTCCAGTCATATAAATAGTCATTGTTCCTAAAGCAATTGCAAGAATAGGGTTATGAGATAGTCTTCCTATTATTTGGGCTGCAAGAAAGAAACCAATAATATATCCTATTGTTGGGCTTCTTAATATCGCCAATCCAGCAACACTACCTGAGAAGAATGGCAATCCTGCCAATCCGGTAAAAAGGTACATTAACATACTTAAAGATCCAAAAGTGCTTCCAAGTATTAATCCGGCAAGTATTACTACAAATGTTTGAGCTGTCACGGGAACAGGTGTAAAAGGGAGCTCTATTCTAATCTGAGCACTTAACGCTGTTAATATGGCAAAACCAAATGATAAGAAAAGATTCCTAGCAAGAGAACCTTTCTCAACCCAAGTAATAGCTATATTTTTAGAGGGGAATGTTTCCATGTTTATCTCCTAAGTTTGTTTTATTTGACAGTTCCTTAAATGCTTCTACTACTATTTTTCTAGTATCGCTTGGTTTTATTATTTTGTCTACTAATCCAAGTTTTGCCGCAATGTCAGGATTGCTGAACTTTTCATTGTATTCATCTACAAATTTTTGTTTTAGTTCTTCGGGGTTATCACTATCTTTTAATTCTTTTCGATTAATTACATCTACTGCACCCTCTGCACCCATTACTGCAATTTCTGCAGAAGGCCATGCAAAAAGTTTGTCTGCTCCTAAACCCATTGAATCCATAACTATATAAGCCCCACCATATGCCTTACGTATTACTACACAGACTCTTGGAACAGTAGCTTCTGAGTATGCATATAAAAGTTTTGCCCCACTCCTAATAATTCCTCCATGTTCTTGCTCTACACCTGGCAAAAATCCAGGCACATCAACAAGAGTTAGGAGAGGGATATTAAATGCATCACAAAATCTTACAAATCTTGATGCTTTAATTGAAGAATTTATATCTAAAACTCCAGCAAGTTCCATTGGTTGATTTGCAACTACTCCAATTGTATTTCCGTTTATTCTTACAAATGAAGTAATGATATTTAAAGCATAGTTTGCATGAATTGGATACTGCTCTCCATCATCGACAATATTGTTTATTACTTCATTCATATCATATGGTTGATTTCTATGTTCTGGTATTAAGGATTCCAAGGAATCTACATTTCTTGACGGATCATCTTCAGTGATAAAATTTGGAGGCTTCTGATCTGATGATTGAGGAAAAAAACTAAGAAGGTATCTTACCTCTTCAAAAGCTTGTTCCTCAGTTTCACAAACTTGATGACTCACTCCTGATTGAGTTCCATGAGCCTCAACACCGCCTAGTTCTTCATAAGTAACTTCTTCACCGGTAACTGTTTTTACTACATTAGGGCCGGTCACATAAAGTTGTCCTATATCTTTTACTTGAAAAATAAAATCAGTTAATGCTGGACTGTAAACTGCCCCACCAGCTGATGGACCTACAATTACAGATATTTGTGGAATTTTTCCTGATGCTTCGACATTTTTTTTAAATATTTGTGCATATCCATATAAAGAAGAAATCCCTTCTTGAATTCTTGCCCCACCCGAATCTTTAATACCAACTACCGGAGCTTTTGCTTCCAAAGCGAGATCCATTATTCGTAAAATTTTCTTTGCAACTATTTCTCCAAGACTCCCGCCCATGACGGAAAAATCTTCGGAGAAAACAAAAACAGGCCTTCCATGAATTGTGCCAGATCCTGTAACTACTGCTTCACCTTCAGGATTTTCTTCTGAAACTACATTTTCATCTATTTCAGAAAACGAACCTTCGTCTAAAAGTAAATGAATCCTTTCATATGCGGTTAATTTTCCTTTTGGATGCTGAATTTTTTTTGCTTTTTCATTACGTACGTCAGCTAAATTTTCTTCCGACATGCCCAACTTTCTTATTATTATTAATCTATATATTTGACCTATATATATGTAAAGAAGTAACACTATGAAATCTATTTTTTTTGATGAAGTTGATAACACTCAAGACTTTGCTGTGAATGAATTTAAAGAAGAGCCACTCTTGATAGTGAGTAAAGCACAAACTTTTGGTCGTGGTACTAACCAAAATAAGTGGCAAAATGCTGATCAAAGTCTGGCTACTTCATTAGTGTTTAATAAAAAAATTGTTAATTTTACCAAAACACTTATTCCACTTTTGGCTGGATACTCATATGTTTCTTTAATTAAAAATCAAAAACTCAAATTAAAATGGCCTAACGACATAATTTTTAATGATGACAAAGTTGGTGGAGTCCTTGTAGAAGAAAGTAATGATCTTATTTGCATTGGTTTAGGAATAAATTATTTTTGGAAAAATCCAAATTTACCTGGAGCTGGGGCAATATATGAAGAAAAACAAGATGATCAAAAAATTTTTCAAGATGCTGAGGAATGGGGAAGAACAATTCTAAACTATATCGAAAATGAAGATTTCAGTCTGGAAAACTATATGTCGAAACTCACTACCTTAGGGAAGCTCGTTGAATATCCTGAAGGGAGAGGGTGGGCTAAAGACATAAATGATGATGGATCATTAATGATAGAAACACCATCAGGTGAACTATTAAATTTAACCTCCCCCCTAATAAGTGAAATAATATAGTTATCATTAATTCTTGAGAGGTTAAATGAAGCAATTAGTTGTTGAAAAAAATAATCCTGAACCAATCTTATGGGAGACCCCAATTCCAAAGCCAGGACCAGGAGAGATACTAATTAAAAATCATTATTCAGTTGTATCAACTGGAACTGAAACGGCAGCAATTGAATCTGCAAATAAGTCTGTAACTGATAAATTACAAAATTCATCAAACATTGAAAAGGGTCTTGAACTTCTTGAAAAAGAGGGAGTTAGGGCTGTTTGGAATGCTGTATTTCCAAAAAATATATTACCTATACAGCTTGGTTATAGCTCATGTGGAAAAGTTATCGAAATTGGTGAAAACGTAAAAAACTTTCATGTTGGTGACATGGTTGTCTCTAATGGTAATCACGCAGAATATGTTGTAGTAAATCAAAACTTATGTTCGAGAATCCCTGAAAACACAAATGAAAAAGAAGCAGCTTATACAGTCTTAGGAAGTATAGCTTTACATGGTCTACGTTTATCAGAAACTTCACTGGGCTCAAGAATTGTAGTTGTAGGTTTGGGCATAGTGGGTCAACTAGTATGTAGGTTAGGAGAGGCACAAGGCTCAGAAGTTTTTGGTATTGATCCTGATGAGACAAGAAGGGGAGATAGTAAAAACTTTTTTTCCTCAATTAATGACTTACCTGTAGACGAAGTAGATTCGATAATTATCACAGCTGCTTCTGATAGCAATGAACCAATTGAAGCCGCAACAAAAATTGCAAGGAATAAAGCAAAAATTGTTGTTGTTGGAGATATTCCTTTGAACATTTCAAGAAATGAGTTTTACTATAAAGAACTTGAGTTAGTTGTCTCAAAATCTTATGGACCTGGAAGATATGATAAGCAATATGAAGTACTAGGTAATGATTATCCAATTGAATACGTTAGATGGACCGAAAATAGAAATTTTGAAGCTTTTTTAAAACTTTTATCTCAGGGACAGATCACCATTCAAGATTTAATTTCTGAGGAAATTGATTTTGCTGAATCTTCTCAAATGTATAGTTCCTTTAATTCCGATAAAAAACCCCTTTCAGTCTTGCTTAGATATGATTTAAAAAACGAGCCTAAAATTCAATTTGAAAAAAACGATATTACTCCAGAAAAAAATCAAAAAATAAAAATTGGAGTAATTGGAGCAGGTAATTTTGCTTCAACAACAATTATTCCTGTATTAAAGGAACTTAGAAGATCTTGCCAGGTATTAGGAGTTTCGTCATCAGGAGGATTAAGTTCCGAGGCTCTTGCTAAAAATTTTAAAATTAAAAATAAATACTCAACAGAAGACGAAATATTTGAATCAGATGAAATAGATGCTGTATTTATCCTTACTCAACATTTCAATCACGCTGATTTAGTAATTAAAGGAATTAACTCTGGTAAGGCTGTTTATGTAGAGAAACCATTGGCAATTGAAGTAGATTCAATAACGAAAATTGAAGAGGCTATGTACAACGCTGAAGATCCAAAAATTTTTCTTGGTTTTAATAGAAGATTTAGTGAAGCATCTAAGTTTATAAAGGAAAAATTAAACACTTCACCAGCCAATGCTTTAAATTTTAGGTTTAGTGTTCCAAAATTAGAAAAGGATCACTGGACCAATATTAAGGAAATAGGTGGAGGAAGGATAGTAGGTGAAGCTATCCATGCAATAGACTTAGGTACTTATTTCTTTGATTCACTACCACAAAGCATATCTTCTCATAGTCCAATAAATAAAGAATCTGATGAAGTTTATGACAATCAAGTTTTTATAAATATAAATTATGCAAACGGTGCGCATGCTGCAATTCAATATTTTTCAGATACAAATAACAAATTATCTAAAGAAAGACTAGAGATTCATGGAAGTGAAAACTCATTTATTGTTGAAGATTTCCAGCTAATGAGATATTTAATCGGATCCGATGATAAGAGCAAGGTGTTTTCCGACGGTAAAGGTCATAAACAGGCTATCGAAACTTTTTTGAGTTATGTTAGAAATGAAATACCAAATCCATTTACATGGTTAGAAATTAAATCTGTGTCACTAGCTGGTATATATGCTCAAAATTATTTAAATTCTGGATCCCAGAAAAGTATTTTCTAAAATTAACAAACTAAAAAATTAATCACATTACTGTTACTTTGTCGTAAAGATATTACAAAAGGAAATAAATGCCAAAAGGTAAAGTTAAATGGTTCAACAAAACTAAAGGTTATGGTTTTATTGAACCTGAAGAAGGCGATAAAGACGTCTTTGTTCATATTTCTGCGGTTAAAAATTCTGGTATGGAAGATCTTGAAGAAGGTCAAGAGCTTGAATTTGAAATTGTAGAAAATAACGGTAAAACTTCAGCAGAAAATTTAAAGTAGCATTCTAGCGGCCACGGCAGGATTCGAACCTGCGACACCAGGTTTAGGAAACCTGTGCTCTATCCCCTGAGCTACGCGGCCATAAAAAATAGATTAAACTATTATTTCATAAATACTTTTCTATGAAAGGATAATGTTGCTAGCTGTTGAAGCAAAAAATTTAAAAAAAACTTTCAAAACAAAACAGGGGAATGTTGAAGCTGTTCGAGACGTTAGTTTCAAAGTTAATAAAGGTGAGATATTCGGAATATTAGGTCCGAATGGTGCCGGCAAAAGCACCACAATTTTAATGCTTACTACATTGCTGAGAATTACTTCAGGTACTGCAAAAATAAATGACTTAGATGTAGTAAAAAATGACTCAGAGGTTAGAAACAAAATTGGAATTGCCTTACAAGACACTGGTATTGATAATCTCTTAACAGCAAGAGAACTTTTTTATACAACTGCCAGGCTTTGGGGACTTTCAAAATCTAAATCTAAAGATAGAACTGAGGAAATGCTTAATTTAGTTGGCCTCACTGAGGCCGCAGACAGGAGAGTTAAAACATATTCAGGTGGTATGAAAAGAAGATTAGATTTAGGCCTAAGCCTTGTTCATAAACCGGAAGTTCTATTTCTTGATGAACCAACTACTGGACTAGATCCTGGATCAAGACGTGTTTTATGGGATGAAATAAAAAAACTTAGGGATGAAGGTGTAACAATTATATTAACTACACAGTATCTGGAAGAAGCTGACGAATTAGCAAATAGAATATCAATAATTGACGAGGGACTAGTTGTTGCTGAGGGCACTCCCGATGAATTAAAATCATCAATCGGTGGAGATGTAATAACATTAACTTTTAGAACAGATGATGATGCGATTAAAGCTCAAACAATTATTGAAAATTCTGATATTGAAGATAACCAAATTAGAGTAACTGTAGAAAATGGCGCTGAAAAAATTCCAAATTTACTTAATCAACTTGTTTCAAAAGATATAAATGTACAGTCGGTTTCAGCAAATAAACCATCTCTGGATGATGTATTTTTAAAGGTTACAGGTTACAGATTAGAAGGTGAAAAAACTTTGATAGAAGAAAGTAAATAATATGAACTATTCAAAATCTTCTTTTTTCACACAACTTGGAATTTTAACTAAACGACTTTTATTGAGACTAGCTAGAAGACCACTTGCGGAACTTCCAAATATTTTTATTTCTGCATTTTTTTTACTAGTTTACGATGGGGCATTGGGTGGTGTGTTTGGAGGTAATGCTGCCGGGACACCATTTGATTTTGCCAATGGAAACTTCCTAAATTTTATACTTCCAGTTTCTATTGTCTCTGCTTCTGTAAGCGGTGGCGCCTCAGGAATTTATCTAGTTGAAGATATAGAATCTGGAGTATTTGAATGGCATTTTTCTGGGGAATGGGATTTGCTGGGTATTCAGTAGCAGCAGGTGTAAGATCAGGTTCTTCTCAAGGCGCACAAGCAGCTACATTTTTATTTTTTCCTGCATTATTTTTAGCACCTACTTTTACTCCAAGATATGCCTTAAAGGGATGGTTAGAAACTGCGGCAGCTTTTAATCCAACAACTTATGTTTTGGAGGGGATGAGAGCGATAATGATTGAGGGCTGGGTTTCAGACTTAATATTAAAAGGATTTTTAGTTGCAGGTGGGTTCGCATTTATTACGCTAAGTTTTGCTGTAATTTCAGCTAAAACAGCCACAGAAAAATCCTAATTTAAGTTTTAATTACAAGATAAAATTAATTAATCTATATAATTCTTAAGGAAATTATGGAAGTTACATTAGAAGCAACTAGTAGAGAAAAAACAGGTTCATCAGAATCCAGAAGAGTTCGTTCATCAGGATTGATACCTGCTGTTATGTATGGACTAGGCGCAGAACCTCAGTCTTTATTGATTAACGCTAGAGAGTTTAATACTGCCTTAAAAACTGAAGCGGGATCAAACGTAATTTTAAATGTAAATATTGGTAAGGATAATATTCCTGCACTTGCAAGAGAAATTCAAAGACATGCATATAAAGATGAAATTGTTCATGTTGATCTAGTTAGGATTGACCTTTCACAAACTGTTGAAGCAGATGTTCAAGTTAATTTTATGGGTACACCACTTGGAGTAAAAGAAGAAGGAGGGGTTGTTCAAACAGTCAACAACACCATATCTATTTCAGCCCTTCCAACAAATATTCCGTCATCAATTGATGTTGACATATCTGAATTAAATGTTGGAGATAATGTTACTGTTGCAGATATTGATTTACCTGAGGGGGTTACCCTTGCATCTGAAGATGACGAATCTATTCGTGTGACAATTACAATCCCAAGAGCTGTAGTAGAAGAAGAAGAAGTCTCCGACGAAGAACTCGAAGGTGAAGAGGGTGATGAAGAGGCTGGTGAAGGCGAAGAAGATTCTGGAGAGGGTGCTTCTGAGGAACCTGAGGCAGCAGAGGAAAGTGGAGAATAAAAAAAACTTTACTTTTATTGACGGAAAGCAAATAATGGTTGTTATTCCTATGACATCAATGAATAATTCTGGACAAGGCTTAAAAACATTTTTATTAGAAAATGAATTAAAAGATTATGAACTCTTTGTTGTACACGACGATATTGACCTTGGATTTGGTAGATTTAGAATCAAGAAAAGTAGTTCAGATGGTGGGCACAATGGAATCAAATCTATAGATTTAGCTATTGGTAACAACGATTACTGGAGATTTAAAGTTGGTGTTGGAAGGCCACCATCAACAAAGGATCCCGCAGAATACGTACTCTCAAAATTTAATAGTGACGAGACTGAGGAAGTCGAGTTTATAATTGAAGATAGTATGGAAATCATTGATTTATTTCTAAAAGATGTTGAATCAGCAATAAAAACAGCCTCGGAGAGAAGAATAATTGATGTGGTCTAATGAAAAATAAATTACCCGACTTACTCGCATGGTTTAGACTTCTATCTTCTCCCGTTTTATTATTCCTGATTCTTCAAGATGGTTCAGAGCAAGGCTTAATGTTATTCCCAGCAATTCTTGCATTTATTGCTGCATGGACCGATTACTTTGATGGATTTTTGGCTAGAAAATGGGATATAAGTACAAAGCTTGGAGCATTTCTAGATACTATTGCAGACAAAATTTTTATTACATTTATTTTTGTTGGATTTTCAATGATAGGAAGAGTGAGTATTTGGATCACAGCTCTTTTGATAACGCGAGAATTTATGATCATGGGCCTCAGAGGACTAGCAGGCAATGAAGGAAAGATTATCCCTCCAAGTAAAACCGGTAAATTAAAAGCGAGCTTACAATTTTGGGCAATAGGATTTGTTATGATTGACCTTCCAATAGAGATAATTAATGTCAATTTAGATACAGTCGTTGTTTTCTTAGCTTTAATATTTTCCTATATTTCTGGATACCAATATGTTGTATCCTATTTTCAATCAAAGAATGAAATATAAAAATATTTTTTTGACTGGCTCTACTGGTGTTGTGGGAAAGCCTTTATTAAAGAAACTCATAAACGAAGGACACAATGTTTATGCATTGTCGAGAAATAAGATAAATGATAAATTTTTGATATCAAATAATACTGAAATTATTCGAGGAGATTTATTCGATGATGATATCTACTCACAACTTCAGAAAAAATCAATTAATGCAATATTTCATGTAGCTGGGGCAAACCAAAAATGTCAGAAAGATCCATCAAGCATGTTTAGAACGAATATTGAAGGAACTAAACAGATGCTAGAACTTGGGAACAAATTAAATATCGAAAAATTTATTTATACATCTTCAGCCACAACTCTTGGAGAAAAAAAAGGTAGTATTGGAAACGAAAACTCCATACATAGAGGTACATTTCTCTCTGATTATGAAGAGTCAAAATATCTGGCAGAAGAAAAAGCTTTTTCTTTCAATAAAGAGTTTGAATTTGTATCGATTAATCCCTCATCTGTTCAAGGACCTGGAAGAATATCTGGAACTGCAAAGCTTTTGATATCAACGCTAAATAAAAAATTTCCACCATTAATTAAAAGTTCTGTATCAGCAGTTGATATTGATGATTGTACAGAGGGCCATTACCTTGGATTAACTAAGGGGAAGAATAATGAAAGATATGTTCTTAACAGTTTTAGATTGAATATCGAAACACTTATTGAGAATCTAAAGACAATTACAAACTGGAATGGTTCTCCAATATATATCTCAAAACAACTTCTTGTTGGTTTAGGTCCACTCTTTGATATTTTTGGAAAATTTACTTCATTAAGGGAAGTTATATGTGGAGAAACAATAAGAGTCCTCACTCATGGCCATTTATATGATGGTCAGAAAGCAGAAAAAGAGCTTGGATTGAATTACACATCAGTTGATGATTTTATATCTAAAACCATAACTTGGTTAAACAGTGAAAAATTAACAAAAGTAGATATCAATTGACATGAACGATTTCAATAATCTACTTGATATAGTTTCACAACTTAGAAAAGAATGCCCGTGGGACAAAGAACAAACACACGAAAGCCTGGCAAAGCATCTGATTGAGGAATCATACGAATTATTAGATACTTTATCAAATTTAAATGACTCACCAGAATCCTTTAATGACTTTAAAGAAGAGTTAGGAGATCTTTTACTCCAAATACTATTACATTCAGAAATTGCTTCTGAAAATAATTATTTTTCGATAATTGAAGTGATAAATTCTTTACAAAAAAAATTAATAAAACGCCACCCACATGTTTTCGACAAAAAAAACTTGAATTCATCGGAGGAAGTTGAAAAACAATGGGAAGAAATAAAGAAAGAAGGCAATAAATCTATATTTGATGATATCAATACGAAACTTCCTCCAGTGAATACAGCATTCAAAGTACAACGAAAAGCAAAGACGCTTAATTTAAGCTATAAAAATTACGATGAGGCTTTGGATGATTTAATTTCTGTAATAAATGAACTTAAAGAAGCGACCACTTTAGAAGATAGAAAGTCAGAACTTGGCGATGTATATTTTTCACTAATTAATGTTTCTAGATACTTAGAGGCTGATCCTGAAATTGAGTTAAAAAAATCTATTCAAACCTTTATAAATCGTGCAAAATACGTTGAAAAACATATAAATAAAGAAACAGATATTAATGTTCTTTGGCAGGAAGCTAAGAAAAATCAAATAGATTCGTAAAGATTATTTTTTCTGTTAGATTTTAATTAACAGGGTTATGAATAAAAAAATTAAAAGCATTAGTGCTCGTCATATATTAGATTCAAGAGCAAATCCAACCATTGAAGTTGAAGTTACTACGAGTGATAATATCAAAGGTCGTGCCGCAGTTCCATCTGGAGCCTCAACTGGAGCCCTTGAAGCCCATGAACTTAGAGATAATGATCCATCCTTTAACGGGATGGGAGTAAACAAAGCGATAGAAAACGTTAAAACAATAATTTCAGACACTTTAATAGGTGTGGATGTAACTGATCAAAGCAATATTGACAACAAGTTAATCGAATTAGATGGAACTGATAACAAAAATAATCTTGGAGCAAATGCAATCTTAGCAGTGTCTATGGCCTCGATGAGAGCAAGTGCAAATCAACAAAACAAACAACTTTTTGAACTCTTCCCAAATATTTACGGACCACCTTCTCTACCTGTTCCTTTTATGAATATTCTTAATGGAGGTGCACACGCTGATAACTCTGTTGATATTCAAGAATTTATGATTGTACCATTTGGTTTCGAAACTTTTGATACCTCATTAAGAGCAGGTGTTGAGATTTATCATGTACTTAAGAAAAGACTTAAATCAAATAAGCTTTCAACCAATGTTGGTGATGAAGGAGGGTTTGCTCCAAACTTTAATACTTCAACAGAGATCCTTGACGAAATTATGCAATCCATTTCTGAAGCTGGTTACGAACCAGGTAGAAATGTCTCTTTAGCTTTAGATGTCGCAGCTTCGGAATTCTTTACAGATGATTTTTATAGGATTGAGGGAAACGAACTTAACAGTCAGGAAATGTCAGATTATTTAATAAATCTTACATCGAACTATCCAATCATATCAATTGAGGACGGATTAGCAGAGGACGACTGGGATGGATGGAAATATCTAACAGATAAAATAGGAGATACTATTCAACTTGTTGGAGATGACTTATTTGTTACGCAAGAAAAAATCTTAGAAAAAGGAGTCGCTGATAATTGTGCAAACTCAATCTTAGTTAAAGTGAATCAAGTTGGAAGTGTGAGTGAAACAATCAATACGATGACACTGGCCAAAGATAGCAACTATTCATCTATTGTTTCGCACAGATCGGGTGAAACAGAAGATACATTTATAAGTCATTTATGTGTCGGCACCTCAAGTGGACAAATAAAAACAGGTGCACCTGCGAGATCAGAAAGAACAGCAAAGTACAATGAGTTACTTCGAATTGGGGAAAAAATAGGTTTTGAACAATTCAATATTCAAGAATTGGGATATAGCAAATGATCAAACAGAATTTATTTTCAAAAATAATGTTTTTAATTACTTCTTTTAAGATCCTGATAAGCTCGATATTATTTTGAGACAACATGGATATGGCCTGCCGGGAGAAAATATATATAGATTTAAAGTCCCAGAACCTGTCACACCTTTGGAAGAAACTCTTCAAAGCGAAAGAAGTAAAGGCCTTTTAGAATATGTTGTGGAGTTTATTGTCGGAACAAATAGTGACTAGTGAAAAGCAAATTGTTGAAATACAACTTAATAGAAACTTAAGAAGCGAAATAAAAGTAGCTGTTAAGTGTCATTTTGACCTTCCTGTCGTAGTTGATGTTCCAAAAAACCTTGATGATGGGACACCATTTCCAACCATGTTTTGGCTTACATGCCCAATGTATATAAAAAAAGTTAGCACTTTGGAGTCTCATGGAATGATCAAAGAGCTGGATAACCAACTTAGTAGCAATAGGAAGCTTAGAAAATTCTGGTCAAAGAGACAAAAAAGCTATGAAAAAGAAAGAAATAGAAAGTATAAAAGTGTAAATAATACAGTTTCTCCAATCGGAGGAGTTGGCGGTGCTGTAAATTCTATAAAATGTTTACATTCTCATTTAGCAGACGAATTAGTAACTGGAAAAAATATTGTAGGACAAATCGTTTTAGAGAATGTTGGAGGTTGTAATTGCAATGAACCTTGTGTGCTTGAGGGAACTAAGAATGATAACTGGCGATCTGAATGGTAGAAATTGGTGCAATTGACTGTGGTTCAAATTCAACAAGATTGCTCATATCTACAGTTGAAAATGGTAAGTTAGAAAATCTACATAAAGAGCATCAGGTTACGAGATTAAGTGACAACATTAATAAAACAGGTACGATTTCAGACGATTCAAAAAAAAGATTTTTTAAAGTACTTAGAAAATATATGAGAAAAATTGAAGAATATAAAGTACAAGAAGTTTTTTGTATCGGGACAGCTGTATTTAGGAATTCTAAGAATTCGGACGAAGTTATAGAAGAGGTAAAAAAAAGGTTTAATTTAGAACTCAAGATGATTTCTGGAGAAGAGGAAGGGTTACTCACAAGTTTAGGAGTACAGTCATCTTTTGAAAATTTAGAAAATTATTTGATAGTAGATATTGGAGGCCAAAGTACAGAACTTATTACAGATATTGATCATAAGTTAGATATTCAATCTGAGGATATTGGAGTCGTATCGATGAGTGAAAATTACTTTAATGAGAATCCTATCAACATTGACAAAGAGGAAACTGCAATAAATTTTTTTAATGATATTTTTCATGATAAAGATTATGCACATAGACAATTAATTGGCGTCTCTGGAACTTTTACATCTCTTGGCTCAATATATTTAAACCAAAAAATTTATGATGAAAATGAAATTGATAAAGTAATAATTTCTTATGACTCTGTTGAAAATA